>Ga0209208_10003569_pt1 | contig 22243 bp, 19 predicted proteins | sample S1TSphfallax_3_FD_187694 | JGI IMG/M metagenome (GOLD analysis project Ga0209208, IMG submission 187694) | Host-associated microbial communities from peat moss isolated from Minnesota, USA - S1T2_Fd - Sphagnum fallax MG (SPAdes) (version 2) | ecosystem: Host-associated > Plants > Peat moss >...
TTATATATAATTCGAACAGATTCTAAAAAGTAATAAAATATTTTTAAATATCTTAAATATTTAATTATTTGTGAGTTATGTATTAATAATTTGTGAGTTACTAGATAGTTAGTTTGTTAAATATTAAGAACTTATTGCTTATTTAAGTAATTGATACTGAATATTTGTAGTGTGTAATTTATAATTTAAATTCATGTAAATTTAATCATTATTAATTAAATGATTATATAATTATCTAGGACTTGAAATGTTTCAAAATCTAAAAACTAAGAAAGTAAGGCATGAAGAAAGTTTTGGAATTACAACTTAGTTTGTGTTACGTATTTTATGCTAGATTTGAATCTCAAGGCCAAATATCACCTGATTGTTATCCAATAGACTAAATAGGCAAATTCCACAAATTGGATATTAATAAACCAAGGTAGGTAAATATATATTATATATGGTATTAAATCACAAATTAAATAATAAATTAAAAAGTAGAAGACCCAATTTACAACATAACACACTTTGATGAGCTACCACCTTGCAAGTGTTATTGTAAACAAATCTTTCTAGGAACAATTCATCCCATAAGTAATGACCATTTGCAGTCCAACTCAATAAGGGGAGTCACATACTTGCATAGTTTCAATGACTTTATGTGCATCTTGAAGTTGTTTTTCTAGCTTTAAGTTGTTCACAATTGTTGGTTGTTTAGTTGTTGCATCTTCTACTCCTATAACAAGTGTACCATGATAATTGCATCTCATCACGAACCTTCACTTTTTTCTTTATAATCATGTAAAGGATTAGTAGTGCAACTAAAACATCATATACATGACTTGCTTTTGATATATATATTCCTTTGGGTTCAAAATGTGCTACACTTTTAAATACCTTTGGATGCAAATGAATCTCTTACCTCTATGAAGTGAATTCTTGTAAGTAGATATATCCATTTGTAGATGCATGTAAACTGGAGCATACCTAAGAAGGTTGCTATACTTTGTTTTCAAGAGTCTCAAAGTGTTCCAAAATAATGGGACAAATAGAAATGTTTCCAACATCGTGGGTCCAATCCACCATTTTAGTCATTCTTTTTGCAAACATCTTCAAGATCTATTCATGATGAATAACAATTCAACATTCACATGGGTCAATACTTACTATGGCTTAGTCTTTTGGTCATGTTCTTGTGCATGCACTAGATTCATCAATTTAGTCTTGAAATTGACCACGTTCGTCTTGGTCCTAATCTTGTGCAAAATAGAAAGTCTAGTGGATAAGTTCAAATGATGTCAAAAACATCAATCCTAGGAGAAATTCATTGTGTTCCAAGGGCACATGACATCAGAACCACCCATATACATACATGGAAAACAATCTAAAACATTGAAAAAAATCGTATTTTTTGTTCCCATGTATTACAATGCACAATGCTTGACATCAACATCTAGGTGTTGAAAAAGGTGAGGTGGCTAAGTTGAATGAAGTATCATGAGCATCATGACATCCATGATAAATTTATTTTGTTGCAATAGGCATCTAGATCAAAACATTTTAGTTTTGGTCAATTATGAATGCCATCATACTTCAATTAGTGCCTTGTCCACTTTACTACCATCCTATGTACTTGGATGATTATTGATGTTGTCATGCAACATCTTCTAAATATTGATAAAACTCCAAACCATGGTTCCCAACTTTCATTTTGATCTAGGTTTGAATCATTCACATAAAAAACTCATCTCACTTAAACCCATAAAAGAAAAGCAAGTGATCAATGATGTCAATCCTGTAGCATGGTATGCTAAAGTTGGGAAGAAGATGTATATTGATTTTTCCAAACACATACTTCATGATCTACTCATGAATCTCCATTTACACATAATGATTCCAACTTTTCCTTTCAAGTTAACATATGATGATCACCCATTGTCAATTAGGAATCATGAGAAAAAAAATGATGTTGCATATATTAAACAGTTCATAGAAGAATTAAAAAGATATGACCCACTTGACCCTAAGTACCTCTTGACCTTCTCCACCACTTGCTTCAATTGCTTCATCTTAATAGTTTCACATGTAATCATGCCCTAACAAAAGTCCCAAGATCTTGTAGTCATAACATTCAATCTTGACCTTTGTTGTCCAAAGTTGTTATACATGTATCTTGGTTATTACTCTAATAAACATTGAAAAATGAAGTATGTTAAATAGTTTAAATTTAAAAAAACACAATATAATTATGTAAGTAGCATAAAGAGTTGTGCATCACCTTCACACTTGCCTTTTTCACACTTTTCGACAAAATTTTAATTACAAGAAACAAAGTACAACTACGAACGCAACAAAAAGAGAAGTGTTGCACCTTCATAATTACCCTTTGACACTTTTGGACAGCTTTTTGGACACTGTGTCTACAAGGATCATGTGAAAATTACAATGTTCAATACAATGTGCTCATTTGGTCTCCAACAACTAATTATTTGATCACATAAAAACAAGCCATAGAAACTTTAAGACAAAGACATCAAATAAAAAGCCATTGGAAGAATACTAAAGGGAAACTAAACTTTGTAACGTATAAGGTAAATACAAATGATCAACTTGGAATGGAGCCAAAAATCATAATATATACCTATTTGGTACGATGTTGGTCTATTTATCCAATGTGTAGCATACCTTGATACCAACAACAACCAAAAGAATAAAATCCATCTCAAGTCTTCAATAGTTGGCTTGAGCCTCTTCCCCAACAAGAACCTTTGACTCTTCAATCAAATAGTGAACAAAAGTTATACACCACAATGTTTGTGCTACCATTCCTTTGATTACTTTCCTCAACTCTTTTTTTTGCAAGAAATTATATATTAGATGAATAGAAAAATCAAAAACATTCACAAGAATGTAAAAACTTGTGAAAACACATGCATCTCACAATAGCTTTAGAGGTCTTCGAGAGTTTGAAGTGCAAGAGCTAGGGCAAACCTTTTTTGAGGTCAATCCATGCACAATGCTATAAAAATGTATCCATGACAAAAACTAGTCCAAGATCATCTCTATTGTTCCCTTCCAATGCACATGCACCTTGCCATCAATTATTTGTGTGTATAGGCCAAAAACACCCAATGTGTCATGATCGAAAATCACTTGTTTACTCAAGCACATCCCACCAAGGACAAATCACACTCATTAATTGTAATAAACTAGTTTGATGTGTTTTGAAGCATAGTTGTTGGTAATCAAACAAAAAATTGTGTAAACTTAATAGTTTACTATAAATACAACCTTTACAAGATATTGCAAGAAGGTGCAACCTCTAAAACAATCTAAAGCTTTCAAGGGTTGATGCAAAACAAGCACCAATATACTAGGACAGTTTGTCAAAGACGTATTTGAAAAAATGCTAACCTTGAAGAACACTCAAGCTCAAGTTTGTTTGTGGAGTTAAAAGTTTCAATATGATGCATAGGGACATCATGTTTTATTTGCTTGAAGTTTATGCCAAGTTGAATCCACAAAAACCCAAAAGAAAGTTATTTTAAAGAAAAAAGAAAACAATTCCTTGTAAATAACTCCATCCTCCATCCTAGAAGGCCACACAAGCAAATATTCTCTTCCACCTATATATTGCATTTTTGTCCATAATTACGATAAGGTGTTAGAGTAGTTTCATGTCCATGATAGCCTCTTGACAATGCACCTTTTTTATTGTAATTGACCACACCCGCCTCTCACTATCAATTACATGTTTTGTAGTTATGTATAAAAGAAAAATGCATATTGAAAAGGTGGAACAACTACGAAAATGATATGTAAATTAACTAAAACAATAGGGGAACATTTTGGTAAATGATGACAAACCTCTAAAGCATTGGCAAGCTTGTTCTTGCCTTAAAAAACACCTTGATGAACTTAATCAAAACATCTTGTTGTTCCATCTTCATTATCATTTTTGGCTTTGACTTGCATTTAATTTTTAGCAACTAATATATAAAATTTTGCTTCTAGTTTTTGGCATAGGCTTTTATAAACAATTTCCTCCTTAAGCTTGACGATGCTTTCAACTTGCATTTCTTGGATGAGTCAAGGCACCATAAGGTCAAAAGAACCAAGTTTAAAATCTTGTATGTTTTTGAGTCTTGTGTGCCAAAACATGCATTTCAAATCAAGTTCACCAAACAACCTTTTAGCCACATCAAAAATTTGCTTACAACCTTCCACTACCAACATTGAAGATTAATTTTCCTCATTAGTTGTGTTCAAAACCATGATACTCAAAGAACATATTCCAATCACATATTGGAACATAATTAAGGACTATTTTCAACAAGGGCCTTGATGCACTTTCCCAATGTTATAAGAGGAAGGTTAACAAACTTTGCTTCCTTCAAGATATGGCCTTCACTTCCTGCTTGAATCAAGGACATTGTTTACAGTAGTTAGATCACCATTGCAAGATATAGAGAAAATTTTGTGAATGCACAACCAAAGTCTAGTTGTAAGACTTTGAATACATGACCCAATCAATAAGTTTAAGATTAGTAACATGACAAAATAGAACAAATAGTTAAAAATATATAGTTCAACAAGGGAACATACCAAATTTATCAACCCATTTAGATCTTGCTAGATCAACAATAAGAAGATTGCTACTATGAATAGGAAATGCACAAATGCCCTTTGTCAATTGAGGAGTCTAATTGTGATTTCCATTCAAAACAATAAATGTGTCCTCCTTAGGTCTAATAATTGTAAGATTGCATGATTCCTTGATTTGCACCTAGTCCTTCTCTCCTAATCTTCCAAGTGTAAAAGACTTTACAATTCCAATTTGTCCATATGCCATAATGGTTCCATTATAACCTTCAAGCACACTTTGGGACACCACATTGATGTTGAATACAAGCAAACACCTTTGAGAGCTTTTAACCCTAAAAATAAAGAAGCCCACACCCAAAGTTCAAAAAAACATGGCACTAGAAAGTTTCAAAAACATTGAATGTTAGAAATTCAATGCTCCAAAATGAGATACTACCCACAACTTGAAAATGTTTGAAAGACCTCCAAAAAACCTTGCTCCAAAATACAACTCTAACAAATTTGTTTTCTTAAGCCCAAACAACATAACCCAAAAACCCCTGCACTCAAAGAAAGATTTTTTCTTTTTGTTATTTTTTTTTATTTTACCCCACAAATAAACACACTCACAAACATAAAGACAAACTAAGAGTTGCAATGAAATGTGAAACTAATGAAGAATGGGCTATTGAAAACAACTTCTAAAAAATACATTCGATATTTTTAATAGTTCCCCCCCAAAACCATGATAAAAAAAAGATTAATCAACAACAACATTCATACCACCACTAGTACTTTATGCTCTTTTTACAAATTGACATTCTACACACACCCCTAACCACAAATAGAAATAAAAGCAATCTCCTCCCTCCTCTTTTCCCAACCCAAAAAATAGAAACAATGTTGAAAGTAGAAGACACTTCAACATTAGTTGTTCCAAAACACCATTTTGGAAAGCAAGGATGTTATTTCATGAGCTTGAGTGCATGAACATGAATAGGTGAGCATGACCAAGGGAGCATGACTAAATCCTTTTTAAAATATTTTTCCCATGTTGATAGGATATTTAAAGAATATTTTGTCACACCTAGGACAAAATATTTGGTGATGTGGAAAAATATTTTCCCATGTGTCATGGATGAGTGATATTAAGGGATGAACATGTGGATGAAAAATGACAATGGATGAACTTTTTCGTGAACATTCGTAACAAGTTTTGTTTTGTGAAAAATTGAACAAAAGAAATAGGATATAAGAAATGTATGTTGGTTTATTGTGAACAATTCATCACATGAAATGCTCAAGTTATACTTGAACTAGTATTTCAAATTCCATTACTACCAAGTATATTCTAGCTTTGTAGCATCCAAACCATATAAAACTTGAGATTAAATAAAATTTAGTGACACATAAACATGTTGACCCACCAAGAGGTATGTGCCAATTCAAACACTATTGTCCACCACAAAAAGGTATGCAACCATTAGGAATTGGGACAATATCAAGTACCCAAGGACACTTTACCATTTTAAACTCTTTTATTTTCATTCACTCTTTCAACCCCTTGGCAACTTGCACAATGAAATTGCATTCTTTTCCCCTCCACTATTAATTTACCTACAAAATACCTCATTTTGCATTATTTGCACAAACACTTCCTAGTTGCATCCTCTATTCCTCAACTGCATGATTATAAGCATAAAACCTCTTTACTATAACGGTGAAAAGAAAATTGTCATTAATTGTCAAACCAAACACCTTGAAATCAATGATTAAATACACGTTAAATTTAACCATACTAAAAAGAATTTGTGAGATGAAAAAAAACCATTGGAATATCCAATAGATAATACCAAGTTAAACCTCCTTATGCATTTGCTCAAAATTAGAACATGGGGAACAAAATGGAGGAGGGTAATTGACAAAACAAAGGAATGGGCAATATGGTGATGGGCAAATGAGAAGATGGACAAAAAAACTCTTTTTGTAATGAAACAAACTATGAACATTCTCAAGGATGATATGGAGGACTACAATTTGGCAATGTTTACACATGCAATGGACTTCTTCAAAGAACGTGTGAGTTTAAAGAAACTAATTCCAAAGCATTTTTTCACAAGCTTATTGAATAATTTGTTAATAGAAGACTTGGTAACATTTGGGAATTTTCTATCCACATAATTCATGAATCCTCAACGATAACTTTATGCAACTCCAAGTTGGCAAGCTTAGGTTCCACAAGAATTGAAGAACAAAGTTTTAAAACAACTGATTAGTCATCGAATGATAAGGTTGGCCGCAAAACCATAAGACATGTACAAAAAAAAATCAAAAATCAAAAATCAAAAATTGAATGAGAAACCAAAATCCTATTCTTTACATTGAATTGTAGCACAATAGACATGTGAAGATGAATATTTGTTCAAACTATGAAATCATAAAAGGAAATATTTATTTATGAAAAATTAAAATAAAATTATGGCTGAACTTGAACAATTTTGAACAAATTTGTAGTGATTGTTGAAACAAGTAATCAATAAAAAACTCAAATCAAAGCAGTAAATGATAATCAAAATCATATACATGATGTTGTGGTTATTGAGACAAATGTGAGGGTTTTTCCATTTGGAGCCGTTATGGCATATGCAATTATTCTGAATTCACCAGTAAAAACTAGATAGTCCAATGACAACCAATGTTTGTGATGCTAGATTTAAATGCAAAATTAACTAGATAATTATAAATATATCAGGAAGTAGACATGTTATTAAATGTTTACTATGTTGTGCATTTAATTTAGTTTTATTTTGAAGTCAAAGGGATCCATCAAATAAATCTATGGCAAATTTTTTTCATTTGCATCATGTCAACATATCCATATCCACGACATTCTTGCAAAACACCATCAAATTTGGATTTGTACTTGTTTATACCAAAAAAAAACAAAGGTTGGATATTGGGTGTCCATTAATCAATTTGTAGGATTACAAAATATATGCAATAGTGATCAAAATGTTCATTCTAGAGTTTCTGAACAACCTACCACAACCACCTAAAAACAATCCATGGCCAAAAGACTTGACAAACAAGGATTTCATAACACAGTTTCATCAGTAGTGCAATTATCTTCTAGGATTTCAAACATCTAAGAAAATAAGTGATTTAGTCCTAGAAAAAAGATGGCCAAGAAACAATATCAATGTAAAGGACGATCCATACAAAACACATGCACTTGCTTATAATAAGGAAATGGACTAACTAGTGGTGGCCAACATAGTTAACAATGAGGTGGAAGAGGAAGACATTATGGGGTTGGATGATAAAGAAGGAACTGAGGGGCCAAAGACAACACACCCATGAGATACCATGACAAATTCAAATGAGGAAGAGGAAAAAATGGTGACACCAAGGTTAGAATTGGATGAGGAAAAGGAATAATTAGCGACACAGAGGTTTAAAAAGGGTTCAAACGATGTCAACAACACACTGAAAGAAATTGGTTCTGCTCAATCTATCCAACACAAAGGCCCATGAGACAATTGATATTCACAAGAAATAAAACCAAGATGTTTGGATCAATTGTGCAAAACTCTACTTGGACATATAATATAATTGATTGGAAGGACATAAACTTTAAAAGTTGTAGGGTTAGGTTTTGTGAGTATGTAACATAGATTAAACACTCAAATCCAAGGCTATAAAAATATACGATTTACAAAATAAACATCAAAAAGGTTAAATAAAAAATTTATGATAATTGTTTTTTCCCAAAAGAATTGAGGTTTTACAATACCCATAAAAATGAAATAAGAGAGAACATGTTGCCTCCAAGACAATAAAATGTAGCAAAAGTTAATTAGGTTGATGCCACAAATATTTGAAATACAATGTTGTCTCTTGAATTAAATTCCATACATGTGAAAATAGAATGTTTAAGAATGTAGATTGGTGCCAACCCAAGGCATGGGGCATTGGAGTTAAAAAGTGTGAGAAAAAAAATCTGGTGAGTATGAACTAGATACTTATACAATTAACTAAGATGTGGGATCAAAAAAATAACTAAAAAGTAGTCCATCCACCCTAGTGAAATAGAAGGAATGCAATGGATGGTACAATAATGTCACTAATAATTGTTTTCAAGATAGGCAAGAGAGGGAAAAAAAAAGATTCAATGTAGGTGCAAAAAAGATACATTGAATGAAAATCTTTCAATGGTGATGTATGCATTGGTACATAAGTTACAACAAAAAAAATTTGAAAAGAAATCCAAATTATGAAGTAGAGGAAAATCAAAATCAAAATCAAAATCCAAAAGAAATCCTATTATGAAATAGAGGAAAACTACAAGCCACACTTGTCTATCTCTCAATTGCTTTAGAATATATGAAGTGCATCACAAAAGTGTCATAAATCTAGGGAAAAACAAAGCGAGAAGGAAATGGGCAAGTTGCTAGAATTTGAGCATAGTTTTCAACATATGAAGGTAGTTGGGGGCTTGAAGATGGGCTTGGAAAGAAATTGTCATGACCAAGAAAAGATATGCACCGCGAGGAGTTAAAGACACCTTTACATCACATGAAAATAATTGTTATTACTTTATTCAAATTCAATAGAAGAAAGTGGAAAACAAATTTGGTGGAAATGTTAGATTTACTTGCATTCCAAATCAATCTTGGAGTGTTTATGGATTGGGGATTCGAGATCTAGAGAGAACTTTGGAATTTTTTTGCCTTGGGATCCTTCATCTTGAAAAAGAAGATAAAGAACTTCATTAAAGACCTCCTGATCTCCATCAAGTGCCAAAATGTGTTGGCTTAGATTGGGACATGCCAACACACTATTACTTGAAAGGAAGAGAATGTTAGATGAAATTATGGAATGAAAATCCAATGCAACAATAAAATGTTTGTAACAATACATATTAGTTGATGTTGCGAAATCAACAACAAAGGATTTTAGCTTCAAGCAAGCTCCAATCAAGGCTTCAAGTGTGAGAAGATGCATTTCTTTGCTCGCACAAAATGGCTTCCTAGAACTTAAGACTCTCATTGTGGTGCTATTAATCCAATTGTAGAAGAACATCTCCCTTTGCAACCCTAATCCCCTACTCGATCATGCCAAAAGTAAGTGCTTGAAAGTCAAAAGTATGGGGATCCTCACCAAAAGTGTAGTTCGATTAAATAGAGTTTGCAAAAATAGAAAAGGCCGTTGAGGATTGGAATAGAAAACTAGGAACAAGAGTAATAAGGAGAAGATATGGGAAGGGAGATGTACCTTCAACCCAAGATCCTTAGTGTTACACAAAGGAAGACTATTCACCATCGCCCATTTCATTTAGATTGACATGGAATAATTGTCCATGAAATTTCTAATCTATTTGAGAATTTGTAGGTCTTCTAGGCGGAAAAGGAAGATGGCATCACTTTGGGACAATAAATTGTTTACAAAAATGAAAACAGAGACCACATAGTCTAGGACCTTGGCATTCCACTTATGAATGTCAGCTCCAAACTGAAACACCATGGGAACACCAACACTTTCTAGTGTCTCCAATCACAAGATCAACAAGCCCTTGTGGATTCACATGAAAAATAGGTTTTTGTTAAGTCTTTGAAACTGGAAAAAGGATGAAAATAACTTGTTCATAAAAAATAATTAAGATATTTAGTTCACCTAACGAAGGTAGTCAATGAGAATGGCATGCTTGGGAGGCCACTTTCCAATTCTCATTTGTAAAGACACCAAAGAAGACCACAAGAAATGCATTGCCTTCTTGTGAAATCCCAGTGATCTTTTTGTTTGAACTAGAGACAAATTGTCGCAACCCCACTTTGGCCAAGTGTGGGGGTGAAGCCCAACACTCCCAAAGTTGGGGTCTTGGAGTCCTCCGAGACTCCCGAATGTTTAGAGTTCAACAGCAAGGCCCAAAACACCTCGCATTGAGGTGTTCTTGGTGTCATTGGAAAGGTCTTGAAGCGTAGATATCGAAAATAGCCTCGCATTGGCCATTTGGACATATATAGCCCAAGTTATAGGCAAAAGAAGGGCCGGGAGTCAAACTGGCAGTTTGACTCCCGACCACTAAAAGTCGGGAATAGAGCTCTTTCCGACCTCCGAATTGAGATTGCGACACGGCGTTGGAAAGATCTCGACAAGGGCTATAACTTTGGTTTAGACCTCGTGACGATCAGACTCTGCACTCGGGAGTTATGAGCTCCCAAAGTCCCGGGACTGCAACCAGGACAGTTTCGGGACAATTTCGGGACTCCAACTTGGGAGTCCCGGGAAAAAGAGCCATTTGGATGTAGTCTCCGCGGAGTAACACAGAGAATACTATATGGGGGAAGGTGGTGGCTTCCTTCGAGTCCAGGCCGTGGTGAGTCTTGTGTGTCAAAGTGCTCGTGGCTTGTCCCAACACCCAAGGGTGTTCCCAAGGGTGTTCCCGAATGTGAACTAACCACTTCGTGGTTTGTTTTGGATGCAAAATCAAGCTTGATCTTCTAGTCCCTCTTCCAAGTCTAATCCTGGGACTTCTAGCACGCCCCTCTACCCCTCTATAGTGCTGGAAGTCGAGAGCGCCTTCCGAGTCCCAATTTCCGCAACTCTACATATTGAACCCTCAAGTGGGTTCAACTCGGGACTTGGGAGTGTGTCACAAATCCCACTAAGATGATAGTGGTTGACAACCTTTCGATGAATCGAAACGTGATGTTTTCCCTAAAGCTTTGAAAAAGAATAAGGTTGAGAATAGGATGGTCAACAACTTTTTGGTGATGGGTCAAGGCATCTATTAAAACATCTCATGTTAATTCCCTCAAGCATGTCATCAAAATCCTTCTTCAAGGTTGTGACCTCATAATCGACCATGGTCACATCATCTGGAAGCTCCATGGTTTCTTGAGGGGTTATCTTTTCCCCTTCCCTTTTGCGACAAACTTTTTCTTACTTGCTTGAACATTTAATGCCCCATAACTTACGAACTTCTCTTGGAGGCTAAGCTCATGGTTTTCTTTGATCACATCCTTAGATGGCAAGGTACAATATCAGGGGCATTCATTTTACTAATCATAGTCTTCAAGGTGTTCTAACGACCAATCTTTGAAGATATCCTTGCAATACATGGTGCTATCTACTTTTAGATCTCGCCAAATCCGAAGCAGATGGGGGAGCTCATCGATCACACCCTCGGGGAGCAAAACATGGTAAAAGAACCTAAGGAAAACATAAGATATGAAATCTCATCATCTTCAAGATTGAATGAATGATAATGCAATGCAAGAGAAACAAAAGAAATAGATTAAATACAAAGATGAAGGTTCAAATTCACACTTATAAAAAACTATTTTGAAGGCCTCCTTTCCTCTAGATCATTGTTCCCAGGATTTGTTATGACAAATACCATCCTTGGGCTTGAACTCCTAGAAGAAAGAAGTCTCCCAAACCTCAAGTCTCTAGTGGAAAATATATTCCTCCAATGTCATTAAGTTGTGGATCTCTTTTATCATGAACGTACTTGAGGTCAGAGATTATGGTAGTGTACAACTTGAATGCCTTAACTTCAAGCTGCAAAAATTGAAAGTAATAAGAATAGGCAGAAAGTGGACAACATATTGAAAATGGAAAGCCATGCAATCAAGTCTAAAGTTTTACATGGTACCAAAATGTTGCCTTGTGCAATCATTTATCGAATTGAGTGTTTGAAAAACCTTGTTTTGGGAACTTTTTAGCTTCCTTCAAAACTCTAGATTCATTCCATTGCCTCAATTAAACAACATTTTGTTCCTTGCTCACAAAAGAGTACATGAGCATCTGAGTTTTTCAATGAGCATTTTGGGTTCTGGGTTGTTATCATAATGGGCTTAAATTTCTTGCAAAAATTCAGTCCAAAGACCAAGATCACAAACAAGGAGATGTTTGTAGAATGCTGAGTAGTACATCTTTGTAGGAACATTTTCATAATAGAATTTGACTGCCATATCTGCAACGGTTGCAAACTCCCTCTGCAAGCAAAACATGAATGCAAAAAGTTTTAATAGCATCATCCTAGGAAATAAAGTGCGACAAAGATGATACTATGTTATAAAGAGAAAGACAATTACCTTTTACATATAATAAAAAAAGGCCTATGATGTCGAAGAATGCTTGGTCTTTTTTGACTTGCTTTCACATTTCTTGAAGATGTATGTTGGCAAAACATCCTTGAATTGTTTCAAAGGTATGATTCCAAACCCCTAAATGCAAAAAAATTCGTGCACCAAGCTTGGTTTGACATGATCAAACTCAACACCCTTACACATGAATTTGAAAAATCAAACATTGGAGATAAGCAAAAAAACATGTTCAAGAAACAATCAAAATGAGGATTTATTTGTTCAAGTCAATCGTGGCTATGAGTAACTCCACAAGCCTTTTAGAAGTGTCGAGTAAAATATAATCTATAGATATGTGCCAAGATGGATCATCACTATGCAGTTTGCTACTGTATGGCATCCAAGCCTGGATGCGATGGTTCCCATCCCACACAAAAAACATTTTGTTGGAAAAGCGCACCAAGTCTAGGTACTCCTACAACTCCTTTTCAAATTGTTCATTCTCAATGACCCAATGCTCACCCTATATTCTACTATGTAAAGAAACATTTTCCTCCTCGCCTTTCTAGTTTGTTGGAAACAAATAAAAAACCTTGTCCCCTTCATTGTATCCCATGTGAAAGGCATGCTCCATCTTCAAGATATCAATCTTGAAAGCATGTTTCACAATTGGCATGGGAACCATCCTGCATAATGGAACAACCATATGAGCCTTACACTTCGGGGAGATCTTGTACTTTTTCAAAAATCTGCCCTGTGTTGATCTTCATTTAGTTTTACACCACTCAAATTGTCCTATTGAATTATAGGTGATCATCCTCCATTTGAGTTGTGAGGCTTGAGAATTGCGAAAGAAAACAAACAAATTAGAGATTGGGAAAAAAAAAGGAGGAGGGAAGATCAAGAATTTTCTAGAAAAAAAGTCGTTGAACTTTTCTTGGTGCCAAAAGAAGAAGGCAGGTGTCATTCAACAATGAAGGCCACAGTTGAATCATAATTAAAAGGAGGGAGGTTTAGCAAGTTTTTTCTGCAATGAAGATCACACACAAGGAGGAGAGAGAAAAAAAAGAAAGTGAATTAGAGGAAGAAGAAAAGGAAGAATCTTGCAAAAAAATCTCACTGAACTACTCTTGGCATCAAGAGAAACTCAAAGAGCTTTTCCTGGAAATGGGATTGTGTATGAGGTCCAAAACATGAAGAAAAGAGGAAGATGAAAATGAAGATTATACAAGGTTGCAGAAAAAAAACATGCCAAGCTTCTCTTGGCATTAAGGGCTAATACTTTTCCATTACAATCATTGTAATAATTCCAAAGAATTCATGTTAGAGAGAACACAAGTACAATAATCAAATGCTACTTGAAGATCTATATTAGGAAGTTAATTGTTGCATACCATGTAACAATTAACTTAGTGTCCTCCACCACAATGATTCGTTGCATGCGATTACCAAAAGTAGAAATGTGAAACTCCATCTTTTTCATTTGTTTGAAGTGCCATAGTTGGTTTCCTGGATCCAAGTTTTGCCCTTCCATTGTAATTCAAGCTATAGAAAAAAAAAGTGGATTAGTAGCTCATGTTGAAAATCATATTTTGAAACAATAATTAGTGTAATACAAAGAATGCAACTCACCACATGAAAAAAAAATCTTGTAGGATCAAATGTTACTTCCATAGGTTGATCATTGTGATGTGGTCCTTTCATGATGAAAGAAACTGTTGCAGACCTAAATGGATCATTCCCATTTATTCACCATGAGTCATTGGCAAAAGCAAAATTCATCTTCACCTGTCATTCATTGACCTCTACCGTAGTGGAACTTCTTTTCAGTTTGTCGATATGAAGATGATGATAGAGCTCAATGTGTAGATGTCCAGTAATTTTGCCCTAATAATCTTGCAAATAACACAAAATTACCTTATGTAAACCGAACTTTGTATTTGTTTAAATGCCCCATTGCTTTTGTAGAAATTTTTGGCACTTGAATATGACAAATATATGTGAAATGCACATAGAGTTTTGTCTTTGATTGTAATAAATTCTAGATATATGGAGCTATGTGCTCCAAAACCAAGGATCGATTATTGAGCTATGAACTTCATCTTATGTTGCAACAGAAAAGGATTGTCAATAAAAAGAAAGTAAATTGTTCAACCACATGTGAAGAGAACATTCATTTAGAAGTTACCTCGATGTATTACCAATTGACAAATTCTAGAAGTTTTTAAGAAAACTCCATGCCAAGAAGAATGCTATGACTCAGATCACTAATTTGTTTCCTTTGTTCATCTGTATCCTTGAAAAAACTTTGTAGCAACATGCATTATGTTGCATTTAGAGTCTCTAAATCAACACCAGTTCCTTGTGGATTTTCCTGTTCAGGATGAGGAATATTATTTGAAGAACAATCATGTTGCTCAATTAATGACTCCTCAAATATCAATTGTCATTTCCCAACACCTATGATTTCTCCACCACTTTGCATGCCCTATGAATGAAACATGATGCATACAATGTGTTGTAACCCCATTTTGAGGCAAGTGTGAGGATGAAATTCACACTCCCAAAAGTGTGAACTTGGAATCCTCTGGGATTCCCGAAACATCAGAGCTCGATTGCAGGGGTCAAAACACCTCTTCTTGAGGTGTTCTTTATACCGTTGGAAAGGTCTTGAAGTGTAAATGTCGAAAATGGCCTCGCATGAGCCATTCGCACATTTGAAACACAAGTTATGGTCGAAAGAAGGGCCGGGAGTCAAACTGGCAGTTTGACTCCCGACCACTAAAAGTTGGGAATCGACTCGACCCCGGTGTGTGCAGGTGGAGTGCGACACACTGTTGGAAAGCTCTTGAGGAGAGATACAAGTTTTCTTTAGACCTCATCTCAATCGGAGGTCTGAGTTGGGAGTTATGAGCCTCGGGAGTCCAAACTAGGACAATTTCGGGACTTTTCCTTGGGAGTCTTGGGACTAAAAGCCATTCGGATGTGGGTGCCATGGAGCAACGCAAAGAATATTATATGGGGGAAGGTGGTGGCTTCCCCCAAGTTTGGGCCATGGTGAATTAAGTGAGTCCGTGTTGCCCCTGACTTATCCCAACACCAAGAGTGATTCCGAATGTGAACTAACCAACTTGTTGGTTGGTTTTGATGAAGGATCGAATAACTAAATAAGTTGTCCTTCTTCCTAATCTAATCCCGGAGCTTTCAACACGCCCTTCTCACCCCCCCCTCTAATGTTGGAAGCTGGGAGCGGCACCAAATTCCAACTACCTCCGCTCTTGAACAAAGTTGGACCCTTTTTTGGGTTTAACAAGGAACTTGGGGGCGCATCACAGTGACAAATGTAAGGAATCTTGAACCTGCCATGACCTCCACCTTTAGAATCCACAAAAGTTGCAATCACATTCTTGCAAGGTAAGTGTTTTCGAGAAAACCTCATACCTAAAACATTAACACAAACTGTTTTCTTTTTTGAACATAAAATAAAATTGGATATCCATTTGCAGCTTTTACAACAATCAATATTTGCTAAGATCTCTTACTACAAAAGAGGACAAAAAAAAGTTGCATGGCACTTCACTATGAATTTTACAATGAAAAAAAATTTGGTAAACAAATTTTAGTAATGCTAAATAGGAGATTCCATACTTGTTGTCTCATTTCATTCTTCTGCTCATAGCTTAAGATTCAACAAATTTGTTTGAGGAAACTTAACATAATAACTTTGCTTAGATTATAGGTTTGCAAGTTCCATTCAACTCATTTGCCTCTCCTTTGTGCACATGAAATCCCTGCCCCCCAAGGTTGTCTCTCGTCCCCACAAACATAACACATGTTCATGAACAACAACTCATACAACATTTCTAATTGAGTGACAAATGCAAATGCAGATTCAAATTGACACAAATTTCATATCAATTTTTTTCTCTTACACTTGATTGAAGATGCACATTTCGTTTATAGCATTATGGTTTGAAGTTGTGCCAATATAGTGCCAAGTGAATTAGCCACTCACAAGCAAGCTTCAATTGTTCTATGGAGGGAATTAAGGTATTGTGTCGAGGGATTATTATGACAAGCACAAAAACTTCCGCTATCATTCCCGAATACTAATCCCCGATTAGTTACCAATTACTAATTAACTCTCATCCACCAACCAGACATGTGATGATAACCACACAACTCTTCTACAAATGTCCCACACCCAAAAATGTCTCCAAAAAACAAAAAAACAAAAAAAATTGTATTTGACATTTTCCAACATAAGAATAATCCAAGTCTTCTTGTCCTATTGAACTACCTTCATCACCTACACAAAACTAATGTTGATACTAGCATGTATACTAAAAGATATATAAGTACATAGCTCCAACATTGGTTCATAAATTTTATGAGTGAGTTTTATGGAAATAAATTTGACTTGCAAAATTTTGAGACTTTAATTTTCTTATAAATATATGTGGGGCATGTGTTGATGGCATATGATGAATGCAAATTGCAATAAAAATGGATTATGTAAAAATCAGAGAAAACATGGCATGGATATTGTTAATGAATTGTAATTAATATCAAGGATATTCAGCTGTTTCAAGGTAGCATTATTAAATACACAATCATGACTTTTTTGTTAATTTAGGTCTTTGAAACTGTTGTTTTTAAAGGTCTTTTACAAATTTACACCATTTCTTTGTTCCTACATCCTTTTTTTCAACCTTCATGCACAAATTGTCACCCCCAAATTGGTTCCAAGTTCAAGCCAAAATTGTACCTCAAATCCTTCATGGATGCAAACTCTCATCCCCTTCGGGCAAAGCCAGCAAAAGGGAAATAAAACATGAGAAAAAAGCAATAGCCAAACCTTGTAGACCTGACTACCATTAAGAATAGGAGATGCAGTAATTTCATAATTTTATCACTCTCCTTTGCATTTATATCACATTCTCTCCTTTGCAATGCATTTGCTTCCTCTGTACCTTCAAGATCTAATTACTCTTGTGCAAGCCCATTGTGAGCAACTTTGGAAGAATTGCTTCATGAGTCCAATGAGAAAGAAATAAAGCATCTCTATGAATAGCACAATTTGAACTAAAATCCCAAGAACAAATTCTGTGTTTGCAAGAAAAGTCTCAGTTCAAAGACAAATTTTAACAATGATGGAATAGTCTTACCCAGAGATCTGCCCACAGGCTGGTGCCTAACTTTGGGGCAATCACAGTGATGTTCAAGGTGTGTTTAGCAAAAGGGAAAACATCACTGGACCATCCCACTACCACCCACACATCACCTGCACTCATTGCCTTCCTGTACTCTACATCATCAAACACCTGCTTTTGCAATGAAGGAAATCGCTCTTTCACAACTTCTCTGCCTCCATGGACTTCTTTGTCAAAAAAATATATATTGTAGGAAGCCCCTAGAGACTTAAGAATAACACCCACTACCTCCCTCAGATAATCCACCATAGCAACTTTCCTAGCTAGCTCTGGTCTAAATAGGTCTTTCCAGTCCTGCACAACATGACCAAGAAATCATAACAGAGAAGTTGCAAGAACTTGGCAGTACTAAAAGACAGAACGAGATAGAATGAAGAGGAGGCAAAGATAATCGAGTCAGGCACAAGATTAACCTTGATGGGTGGAATACCATTTCTTTCAAGCTTATCCCTTCTGTAAGCAATAAAAAAATTGCCCCATCTATATGGAACACCCCAAATTGGACCTTTTGGATCAATCATACCCTCCACATCCCTTTGTAGAAGAGTCTGAGAACAATAGGCCAGCCCCCAAATTGGAACCATTAATGCAGAAGCAGGACAAGTTCAACAGGAGCTCAAACTCCACTTGATAGAATACAAAGCTCCATAAAAAGGAATTATCAAAACCACACCTTCCACTTCGAATCTAGCCTTTGGAACCACTCAAACTGCTCAGCATTCATAATTGGCTCAATAAAGCCCATTTACACTGCTGTGGCCAGCCGCGAGTCCCCAACAGTTACCAAGTCAGCTACCATTGCTAATTAAGGTGTAAGGTTTCACTTTTCCATGGAGGCTGCTATCTGCCAAAATGTCACTCAGACTTCCCTTAAACTCCACAGCCAACTTTGTCTGCCAATCATTCTTTCCCTGCTACATCAAAAAATCTTGCAGCACAAGGTGGCATTCAAATGGAATTCAACAAAATAAAGGCAACAGACAGAAACACAGCATCAAAACTTTTACAAGAACAGACGAAGTAATTGCATGCATGACACTTGGGCAACCCACCTTGAGCCAGATAGGAGGCACTGAGCCATGAAGACCCACAATTCATAGTGGCACAGTTAAAGCATATGGCTGTGACTTCCATTCCTCATACATGAGCTCCTCTTCTATTACCCCTGTCCTCACCACCCTCATCTACTCCATGGTACAACCAACAAGTAATATACAGAGAACATTATTATGTTCAAAGACAGACACAGAGAAACAAAAGTCCTACATGGTGTTACCAGAAAGCTCAAAGAGGCTTACAAACTTCATGGATTGTTCAAAGAGGATTACAAGCTCAATGGGTTTTTAAAGAATCCAAGAAATCTCCACAAAGAAATAGATAAAAGTACCAATTTGAACATCTCCATTTCCAGACAACCCCAATGCAACAGCAGCAACAGCAATTCTGAGTTCTCTATCCTCATCAAGATCTTCCAGCTCCTTGAGGGGAGGAAACTGATCATCTCCATCTTCATCATCCTCATCAGTGAATTCTTCCTTACCATTGAACTCTTCAACTTGGGTTCCTTCTCTTGTTGCACTCCTGTTCCCATCCTCATTCTCCATAGTCTCATGTTGCAATGCTGGACTGCCCTGATCACCTCCATGCTTACCACCACCCTCTTTTGCTGTTGCTTGTGGTTCCTTGTCACCTCTGTCCTTTTCCACACCTTCCATAGATGGCACTTTTGAAATTCTTACTGAGTTTAAACTGGCTCCTCCTCTTTCCTTTTCCTTCAATATGTCCTAGATACTACAGAGGAAACACATGCAAAACAATGCAGAGGTTTTCCTTTTGAAGAAAGCTTCAAACCGAAGATTGATGCAAAAGCAACACCAACTCCCACACCTAGAAATTGTAACTTTGCAATTCCTTGACCAAACAGTTCCTTTTCTTCAAACCCTACCGCATTCCTCTTACCATCTTCAATGCAAGAGCTTGTCTTTGCCGTTGCATGGCGCTGAAACAAAGACGACGTTGTTGTTGTTGTTGTTGTTGTGATGAGATCATTAGCTTCATAAGCTTTTGCAAGCACTACTTCTGTTTCCTTGGTCTCAGCACCATGATGATGGGAAGAAGAGGAAAAAGAAGAAGAAAACTTTTCTTCTTCAAAGCTTTTCTCGCTGCTGGAAGAAGAGATTGTCATGGCTGACACTGAATACAAAGATTTGCAAGGGAAACCTTCGCATTGATGACGATGATTCAAGCTCAAGTCTGAGAAAACCGCTAGTGTGCATGAACAACGTTTTCGTTCTGTTGTTGCTTTTTAAGACTCGAAAGTCGTTGTAAGCACATGACGGAATCCATTTCCCTGGAGCAGCAATAGAAGCTGTTCCTTCTTCTCTCCACAGGGATGACGTAGCTGTTTGCAGATTTGACATGGAGTTCAAAAGAGGAGGGGGTTCTCTCTCTCTCTCTCTCAAGAATCGCAACAAGATAAGAGCTTCGAGAGACAAAGTTTTCTGAGCTCTAGGGATGCAAATCCTAGCATGCAAAAACACAAGCACAAACGTTCCTTCACAAGATGATTCAAACCTTCAATCTGCTCTAGATACAACAACTCTTGAGACCTCCAACAGTAGCTTCTTTCTTCAAGCTCCTTTACGAGACAACAACCGTTGTGAAAGATTTCAACAGCAACAGCAACAACATCTCCATTTTGAGCATCGATCTCTAAAGGCTTGCTGGATCCGGATTTTCGCACCGTTGCCGTTGTTGTCAAGTGAGAACATGCGCACACAACGGACGGAGGCGGAAGAAGAGAAGTGTGCGCGATTGCCATGAAAAGTTAATCCTTTCTACATAACACAACACAAAGAGCTTCTTCTAGAAGAACTCAAAGAACTTTTCTTCTACAAGAGGGCACAAAATGCACTCAAAAATGGGAAGGAGCATTAGAATGGGGATTCGCTCAAGTAATCTCCTTTCCTTACCAATGCCCAATTGCAATATGCTCAATTGGAAGGATTCTGCATGTGTGTGGGGAAGAGGGGAAACTCTTGCACATCTTCTAAACAGATGTGTCAAAAACGTATGAAGATCCAGAATATTACTTTTATTTTGTCTCTATGAGCTTGCAGACATGCCACACAAGTTACATGCTGATCAAATCTTGTCGATGATTTGGTGCACTTCAGTTTTTATTGCAATTGTGGAACGCACAATGCATGCTTGGTCGTACCCACATTTGCCATCTTCTGAAGGACAAGGATCCGATCAAAATGCAACTGTGAAACAAAACAAATTGGCCAAGCACATGAAGGTCGCTACTGCTAGGTCTTTTTCTTCACATACAAGTGAGTGTCAAAGCACATTGAGAATTTTGCACTTATGATCTTTGTTGAAAGTTCTTTGTCACTTTCATTAGCTTTCATGTCCTTTATTTATGCTTTGTTGGCAAAGAATTGTAAATGACATATTTTCAACATCTAATTTTGTCACCACATGGCCTCACATGTCAACTCTTCCTGCTAAAGCTGGGGAGCTTGCATCACTCTAAGCAAAAGTCACAAGCGTTATTGGTCAAACCTTTTCATCTATAATAGGTTAGTTATAGCTTACATGGTTTGCTATGTTGTGCAGATTGGGATGAAGACATTTGAAAGATTTGATCTTGATTACCTCATGCAACAATATGAGAAGAAGTTCATAGAATCGAAAGAGGAGATCTTTGCATGTATACTTTTGCATTTTGGTGGTGACAAAGTTTAGGTTGTTTTTGCATCATCACTACTATTTTGCAACAAACATCATTGATTTTGTCATCTTTTAGGTATAATTTGTTGGATTTAATGATCAAAATTCTTGTTATCACTATTGGGGCAAGTGTTGACCAATTCAGATAATTGATTAATATTTTCACTAAATCATTGTTTGTGGCTTGTTTAGGGGGAGAGACCGGTTGATAGCAAACCTTTTGATGGGAAATGCACAAGTGACAAAAAAGGTTGTAACCAAAAGAAAAGGGCAGAAATACCATCTACCAATTACAAATATTTATTTTGGCGACAATGTTTGTAATTCATTTCTTGCCAAATCAACTATGTCAAAACCTTAGCCTTGGATTTGCGACCAAGGCGAGGGCTTGCAAGGTTGTGGGCCGAGAGGGAAGCCAAGGGAGTCACACTTCATGCTTTTAGAAGTGTAAAAAAATGTGAGGGAATGAACTCACACACTCCCAAAGGAATTCCCACTTTGGTAGTTGGAATCTTGGTGGACTTTCAAATCTCCAGGGAGTCAAAACCCAATGGGTTGGGGAATTCTTTATACTAAAATGGGCTCGCATGACCCATTTGGACATTTGAAACACAAGTTATGGCCAAAAGAAAGGTCGGG
>Ga0209208_10003570_pt1 | contig 22240 bp, 19 predicted proteins | sample S1TSphfallax_3_FD_187694 | JGI IMG/M metagenome (GOLD analysis project Ga0209208, IMG submission 187694) | Host-associated microbial communities from peat moss isolated from Minnesota, USA - S1T2_Fd - Sphagnum fallax MG (SPAdes) (version 2) | ecosystem: Host-associated > Plants > Peat moss >...
ATGCAACTTGTGTTAAACACATCTAGTCTTTCAGGAACTAATATTACGATTTGGGGGAGAACAAAATACATGTTTATTAAACATCAATGTCAAACTTGGGACCCAAGATTCCCTCTCTTGTCACAAAACTTTCATTCCCCTATGTGATGTGAAATCCCTTGCAAAATGCAATACACCAAGAAGAAACATTTGATAACCTACATCCACATTAATAGTTCCGCAAGGCTATTCAACAAAACTATTAGGTACAAAGTGATCATGCTCCAAAAGATAGATTGAAAGAAACACATGATAACAAACATGCATCAAGTTTGTTGAACCTCGACAAGTAAGACCCAACATGAATAAAGAAAAAAATTAACACATGTGTACATTTCAATTCTAGGTGCTCCCTAGATAAACAAGAATCTTTTCAAAAATCAATTCTTGAAAAATAAGGTCTTAATACAATCAAGCCACAAGAGAAAAGGTGCTGCAAATTCATCTTCTAACATTAGAAGCAAAAACATTGACAATGACAAAGAAAGAAAGAAAGACAACACATGCATGAGGCCCCAGTCATGCATGTAAATGCATATTGACATAAGATAGGTTTACACCAAGGGGAGGAGAAACAACATGGACATTGTGTCATAGAGAAATGCAATACAATTGATTGCATAAAAGCATGTTGCTAGTTGAAAGAGGAACATAAAAGTTGAGATAAAGGAGACCAATTATTGTGCATAATATAAAAGATTCCTACAAAGGAAATGATTTTCATAATATAACGAAATTCAAAGGACACCATGAACTTGGGGTTATAAACTCTAAGTGTCAAAGGTTTCAAAGTTTTGTAATTTGATTACAAGTATTTCATGTTTTGTTCATATGCATCTTTCATTTGTAAATAAAGTTACTAATTTCTTAGACCATGGCATTGGGACTTGCTTACCCATTTTATTTTCCCCCAAACATCAAAAGTATCATCCAGTTTTCATTAAGGAAGGAAGAGAAGACTTCATACCAACAAAAAAGATTTTTGCCACAAATAAAACCACTGCACTTGGTGATCACCACAAATGGACTTAGATGTCAACCCATGAATTGAAGATCAAGATATGATTTGAAATTTACACATACCCTAACAAGCTATGAAAACAAATTTTCAAAATCTTTTTAATGCTAGTACAATCTTCACAAACATATTACTTTAAGGATGCAAATGACAACATTTTTGATAAAAAAAGGTTAGTTAGGGACCATCTATAGTCTCCTTTCATGCATGTTAACCCAAAACATAAACTTTTGTTAAATCCAATATTCATGCAAAAAGTTACAACAACATATGTTGATAACATGTGCGATATTGCTCCAAATACACATGTTGGTATACTAATATGAACCCAAGTTTCATATGCAAGTTACAACATGCATCTTACCTATCATACCCCATACAAAATCTAATAATTTTGTCTTTTGCAAAAGACAACCAAACTACACAACTATCCTTGGCATTAAAATGTTAGCCCGATGAATCAACATGGTGTATGTGATGAAAAAGAGAAGTCCCAATAGATCCAAAAAAATGTGTTATAAAACATGTAGATTGAATAACACTTCACATATAATCAAAGCTTTGCCATGAAACCTTTTGACCTCCTATGTAAAATTAAGAAGAAATTCATGTGTGATTACATTAAAGCAAATGCCAAACAAACACACACATAGACATGTCGTCCATTTGAGCATCACATCTCAAAAAGGTGGCCTCTGTTCCCTCTAATTTTTCTAGAAGACCAAGACAAAGCTATAATATTAACAACGTAAACCACATAACAAAATCTTCTCTACAAAAGACAAACATTATTCAAAGGTTCAAGCCAAAACAAAAAGAAGGTGAAACTAACTAAAAACAAGAAGCGCAAGCACATAGGATTTCTAGGAGACTTTACAATTGTGAGCAAAATATATATTGATAACTGCATTGTTTGCCTAACATGCCCAAAAACAAAGATTGTTTCATATTGGGTAGGTATTGATATTGTGTATGTTAAAAAAACTTTCATACCAATTTGGTGTTAGTATTAAGTCCAAGGTTGATTTTGGCTTGGTATATATGGTACTAGGTAAAAACTTTGTATTGATATTGGTATAAGGCATGTATATATTTGGTACCACTTTAAGTTTCATACCAAATTAATATTATTGGAAGGTTGGTATATTTGCATAAGGTCATATTTGATTAGTATTTTTGCCAGTATTAGTATTAATTCCAATACCTTACACCTAGGTTGCACCCCAAATATTAATAAAACATTGGTTTTTTTCCATTGTTGTATGATTATTTGAATTTTCAAAGAACAAACAAATTTAGTTTTTTCAATGTTCTAGATTCAAAGAAATTTTCAATTTTGGTTATTTGAAAAAAATAAAAATAAAAATTTTTAGTTCCAAATATTTCAAAAAAAAGATAACTTGGTTTTATGAAAGAAATGTTAAAAATCCCTGGTTTTATGGCCAACTATTTGATTTTTTCTAAAAAAGTTGAGGATTGTGAATATATATTAGAACTAATTATTTGATATTTGAAAACTATGGTTGCGACTCCTAAAAACCACTTTATAACTATTGGGGGTTTGTGTAACCTAAAAAGGGTATGAATGTAAACACATACTATATCAAGACATGACCAAAATACATGTATGTATCCAAATTAGGAACAAATCACACTACCTCATTATTTTTTATCAACAATATTTTAAATAATTCTACCTTACATTTCTATGATTCATATTTAATCACTAATTATATACAACTTAAGATCAAATTTAGAACTTAAAGCACGAAATGGGTTATTATAAATCTCCACTCAAAGGCAATCTTGATTTTATGTATGGCATCAAAGTTACACCCAAACTAGAAACCCTTCATGGAACATTCAAAATTTCACTCAAGCTAGCCCAAAAAATATGATTTAAATATTCAGCATTGTATCCTGAACATTCCAAATTGCCCCTTTAGAGATCCTAGACATTCGACATTGGAAATTGTTAATGAATGTAAGCTCAACCTCCCAAAAACTGTCCCCTTGCACATCTACACACAAAATTGAACCTCAAGACAATAAATGTTTTGGAGGAACACTAAAGCTAAACTCGAAGTTCTCACATCAACAAAATCCCATTTTCCTTATCCTTGTATCACATTCTACATATCCCTTAAATTATTTCAGGTATACAAAACCTACAATATTGATACTATGAACATAACCAACCTTTCATATTCCCCTAGAGCTTATAATCAATGTCACTCATGGCATTAATACTATACATCACCATTCAGATCCTAGTTCTTTATTTACGTAATTTCCTATGCAACAAACATTCTCAAAGATTCATAGTTACACAATCTGAGAACTTTAGATCATGAACATTCTTTTCATCAATTTACATCTATAACAACATCACAAAACAAAACAAAAACCAAGGCTAAGATGTTTAGCTTGTTGAAATTTGCTCCATTTATCCCCCAACCTTTGCAATAAAGCTAAATGAACCCAATCCACCAACGGCATCCATGCTCCATGAAAAAACAACCACAAAAAAGAAAAAACACAACATAACACATCCCAGAAATTTGGCACCACCATAATCAAGCAGGATCTCCATTGCTCCACCACAAATATAAAAGAACTCTGTTGAATGATAAAAGACAACAGGAGCAACATTTTTCGGTGCTTAGACACAGACATGGCTCTCCCTATTCACACCTTAAACCCTAACATTGATAAACTGTTCATTGTGAACACAAATCCAAGTTACATCTATTCTTGTTTTTAATAATTGCCAAACATTGGTTTTTTCCCAATCACACCAGCCTTCAAGTAGATTGAAAGTTTGTTTTCTATTTTTTTTTTGAAGAATTTGATTTTTTGAGGATTGCAACTTCAATTCCTAATAATCGCCTTGTTAATTCTATTGGGTTTGTTCATATTTTTAATAACTGCCCAACACTAGTTTTTCAATTACCCTAGTCTTCAAGTAGACCCAAATTTTTTAGTTAAAAAATTCAAAATAATAAGTGGGTAAAGTGATATTTAATTTGGAATTGATTGGAAAATATATAATTTTAATCCATATTTGGGGAAATACGTGTACAGTGTATTCATACTGTCGTACTATGTATACATACGTTTTCTTCCTCAGCAAGCCAGACGTTGCTTGCCGCTTGCGCACTGCGCTCGCGCGCCCCCATTCAGGATTTGCGGTTTGGCGGAATTTCTTCCGGAATTCCTCCTGTTGCAGATCGTAGTATTTGATGTGCAGCGTCGAAGGATCGTGGAATTGGAGACGAGCTCCTGAGCTTGAAAATGGCGGAAGCCGAAAAGAATCAAGAAGTAGCTGCCGATGGACTGGTTCCAAAGCTCGAGAAGGAGGAAAAGGAGGAGGTCGTGAGTAGCTCCGGTAAGCATGAAGAAGAAGAACAACAAGTAGTAGAAAAGATTCCTGAGAAGCAGGAAGATCTGATGGAGAAGCTGGAAGGATTGACAGTCACGAAGGTTGCAGACAAGGCGGAAGATACGGCGGATAAGCCTGAGTCTGTTGTCAACAGTGAGAGGCAGCAGTTGGATGCAGCGGTGGAGGCCGAAACTGAGATAAAGAAGGTACGTACTTGCGCGTGAGTTTGAACTTATTCATTTTCGTATTGTTGAGAGAGAGAGAGAGAGAGAGAGAGATCTGGTACAAGTTTTTGTTGTTAGGTTTTTTTTTTGGGCGATGGAGAGATGGGGGACATGGTCGATGTTTTGAGTACAGGCAACGAAGAAGTTGTGAGCACTAGTAGTTGTGTGTGTGAGAGAGGATATGAGTCTCTCTTGGAGGATACGTGTGTGTTGCAGGTGATAGCAGATGACACGCCTTACACTTCTGCGAAGACATTCGAGGAGTTGAATCTCTCGCCTGAGCTTCTTCAGGGTTTGTACTCGGAAATGAAGTTCGAGAAACCGAGCAAGATTCAGGCGGCAACTTTGCCGATGATTGTGACACCCCCTTATCGGAATTTGATTGCGCAAGCGCACAACGGCTCGGGAAAGACGACTTGCTTCGTCCTCGGCATGCTGAGCCGCGTGGATCCAAAGCTAAAAGTTCCCCAGGCGATTTGCGTTTGTCCAACACGAGAGCTGGTGATTCAGGTAGGTACCAAGATGTCTTGACCTCTCTGCCGCTACATATTTAGGGTTTGAAGGGTGTCAATCCTGTTGTAGTGTAGGATGATCTTTTGCTCTCATCCTTGTTCAGGGTTTTAGATCACTGCAGATGACGAGGATCCATTTACGGTTTTGAACTCTGTAGCTGGTGGTGGTGTGCTTATGTATGCAATCAGAATGAAGCAGTTGTCGTGAAGATGGCAAAATACACTGGTGTGACAACAGCAAGCACAGCAAATGCTGACAGTAGCAACAGCCTGACGCACTCAGTCTCAAGACGAGACAGGATTGTTGATCAGGTCATCATTGGTACTCCTGGCACTTTGAAGCGATGGATGACAAAAGACAAGATCCTTGACACTCGGAGCATCAAGATCCTTGTCTTTGATGAAGCAGATCAAATGCTTGACCAGGTAATTAATTAAGCTTCTCACATTCTGGCAAGTTTGGCAAATTCTTCTCCATATCTTTAGTGCAACTTTCTTCTCAGAATTGAACCTCAGGATATGTGGTATTCTTGTCACGCTTGCAGAGTGGATTCCAAGATGACTCCATGAGGATTATGAGAGACATTGATCGGAGCCGAGGGAACTGTCAAGTAAGCAATTCTTTTTCCTTGTTCATCGGATCTGAGTGCATGAACTGAAATCCTACTTACTGTGGGAAACTGTTTTGTGAAGATGTGTGTATAGGTTCTGGAGTTCAAGGAGCTGTAGCAACTCCTGAAAGTCTTCACAGATTCTTGGATCTAGGAATTGCATAGGTGCTTATTTTCTTCTTTGCTTGCCAGGTGCTCCTCTTCTCTGCAACATTTGGTGAAAATGTCAAGCAATTTGCGCTCAGAACTATTCCAAAGGCGAATTACATCTTTGTTGAGAAGGAAGCATTATCACTTGATGCCATCAAACAATACAAGATACATTGCCCTAACCCTGGAGCAAAAATTGACGTCCTGCAAAACCGAATCTTCCCAGCAGCTGAAAAGCTTGGTCAATCCATAATCTTTGTGCGCACTCGGCACAGTGCCAGTGAATTGCACAAGCGTTTGGAAGCTGATGGCTATAAGTGCACCAGTATTCAAGGAGGTCTTAGCCATGAAGAGCGTGACCATGTGATCCAGGAGTTCCGATCAGGCGAGACCAAGATTCTGATTGCCACTGATGTGCTCTCTCGAGGTTTTGATCAAGCTCAGGTATTTTGCCAGAGTGCACATACATTTTCAATAAGTAGAGGTTCGAGTCTTTCCATGTGCTCTGCACACAGCTTCCTATTTATTGTTGTTGGTTACTGCTTATGGCTTTTGGCCTGAAGCTGATCCTATCTTGCTTGGCAGGTCACTTTGGTAATCAACTATGATATCCCTGTGAAATCAGTACCCCCTTATACTCCTGAATTTGAAACGTACCTGCATCGGATTGGGCGAAGTGGGCGCTTTGGTCGAAAAGGTCTGTTGCTATTTCCAAAGTCAAATTGATGTGACCTTTTTTGGTTCTCTTTGCTTGACAAATAAGTCATCAGTGTGTGCAATCTCTTTGCTAATAATGAGAGTTTGAAGCTTGTTTTTGGCTAACAAGTCTGCATCTTACACATTTTAATTGAGGCTCTTTTTATAATTTCATCCAGGATGGCAGTACATCAGCCAGCCTTTTCCTGGCTTTGTTATGTTGATCTATTAGGGCCTTGGTTTAACCTAATACTCCATTACATATGTGAGGAGTTCTTCCCCTTTTTACATTGTGGACTACGGTTGGTAACAGTCCTCCTTTGTTTGTTAACAGGTGCTGCTTTTAATCTACTGGTCACTGACCAAGATGAAAGGAACCTGAGGAAGATTGAGCAGCATTTCAACACAATGATTTCTGATGTAAGTCTATTTTTTGGTTTTCCTGGCATTTATGATGGTCATCTTTCTGCATGTAGTTTGCCATAGAGATGTCTTTCATTTATAATATATGTTTCAGTTGTTTGATTAGTGTCTCAGGTTTGTGGTTATTGTTGGCATCTCATTAGTTTGCATCTTTGCTTGGCAGGTGGCATGGGATGATGACAATGCAATTGAGAAAGTTTTGAAAGATGCTGGCCTTGCGTAGGGTGACATCACCTACATGAGTGGACACTCATCATGTCTGCACATTATCATAGGGTGTAGGTATCTTGTATTCCCATGTAACTTGCTGCATAAATAGGCAGGGGGACTATGTGGTTCCGCTTCCTCAGTTCTGGGAGCATGCAAGGATGAGGTCGTACATGGCGCCTGTGCACTTGTGGGCATCTTGGGAGGTAGGGTAGATTGTGTCCTTGAAACCCTCAGTTCGTAGGATGTCCCTCGTTTTTTGACATTGAAGTTCAATTGAGTTCTGTAGTTTGAAAGGGGTGTTCCCTCTGGGCATTTCCCCCTCTACTAAAGAGATGTAAAGATTGTTCCAGGTTGTAGCAACAAATTTGTGAAATACCACCCTTACAACTCCCCTTGTTGGTGAGACTACCTCTGTCCACTTTTTTCTATCTGTGCTATACAACAAATCCTTTGTGCATTTCCTAGTAATACAGCTTACATGCCAGGTGTATAAAGATTAAAGATGTAAAGTGCCAAAAATGTGCTTTATTTGGGTGGTTTCATGTGGTATATCTGCAACTTTGGTCTCAATTTTGTTGGTCTTCTTCACTGCTTTTAAAACTTGATTGCAGAAGCTTCCCCTCTATATGCATAAACTGCTTACTTTTGGATGTGTTTCTGTTTCTCATATGCTGTGTCCTCACCTGCGAATACGTGGCTGTTGTTTCTTTTGCTTTGAAATGCAGCTCCAAATAGTACCTAAGCTTTGGATTTGCCCGCAATCTCAAATGAGGATATGACTTCACTCAGTGTCCATGTCTCCTTCAAATTGTTGTTATGTAGATTTCTTTGCAGTTTCATAGATATGTAATCTCTGCAAAACCCTAGTGGAATCTCAATTGTTGTTATCCACAAGAGGAGAAAATTAAAAGGAGAAACTGATTGTCAAACATGAGTCTTCATTTATTGTACATGAATTTTCAAAATTTTACTTTTGATTATAACAAAATAGCAAAGTCCCAAATGAATAACTCTTTTTTTTGACAAATGATTGTGGATTTTTTCAACATGTTTTTTGCTATAAAAAGATGGGAAACATCATATTTTGAACATCTTTGGTGTCTACATGTTTACCAATCATTCTAATGCATGTTGAATCATAACCAAGATTCATCCAAAATTATAATAAATGCCAAAATGTCAATTTAAATGATTTTTTGTTTTTTTAAATTAAGTTTTTCCTCAAAGAAAGGTCAAGAGGATGAAAGGCAATTATCTTTCTATTCTTGAAATTTTTAATGAAAGACATGCCCTCCTTTCACACACTTACTTCAATTCATAAACCATGAACATATATTAGTAAATGATTTTAATAAACTAAATATATTGTCAAAATATTGTTCTAAAGCCCATGATATTTTTGCTCAATTGTATTAGCAAGAGCCTTTGAAAGCTACATGAACAAAAAGTCAAATCATTTGGTTGATCAAATACAAAGGATTTACTAGTTGCAAAATATTTTCTATTTGCCACTATTTATCAAAGTAGAAAGCTTGTCAACATTATGAAGGAAAATAACAATATTGGATTTAATGTTGAATCTAGGTGTAAACTTAACAAGGAAAGTTTGTTTGACAAAAAATTATATTTCAATGTACTTGAATATGTGGAGATGAAAATAACACCATCTAAGGTGTGATCTGTAGACAATGGATACACGCTTTCTAGTACACCATCGAATCAAGCGTTTTTATAAGAGACAACAATAACAACACACAAACCTCCTTGCAAATATGATCCATAGGAGAAGGGTCTGAAAATAGACCCTTCTGGATTTGAGATTCCGGCCCCAGGCTGGTAGGGCGAGGGGAGGGGAATGGTCTTAAAATCTGGAAGGGTCTAATTTTTCCAGACCCTTCACCTACTTAAAGAAACGGGCTGGTTTTCCTGTTATCTTTCTGGTGGCTTTCTCCCATATGCATCATACTTATAAAAGGCAGCAATAAAGAAAAAGAAGACTGAAAAGGGGAAAAATCAGAACCGTACCTTTTTTTGAAATCACGAAGGGCCAGTTGACAGAGTTGTCAGGCTGTACTGGGGCCCTCTGGATGTCGTTAGGCCCAGTTGACATGCTGTATTGGGCCTTCTGGACTTCCGAAGGTACAGCGACAAATTTGGGCTAGGGAGGGTTCAAAAAATACTCTAAGAAAAACCAGCAGGACCTTTACAACCGGAGAAAGCACTCTGGGATGGGCCTGCCAGAGTCCATTCCAGCTAGGAATGTGTTCAGGCCAGTAGGGCAATACACAATTTTGTCATGTGGTAACTGGTTCTACCAGGGCCTATTCCAGAGCGTAACGGGATTTCCCCATCATGGAATTACATCACAATTGAAACTGTTAGAACCAAAATTTGGCTGCATCTCTCAGACAGGATAGTAGAATTCTTTTAGAATCTTGCTTTGTTTTGGTGACTAAATATGGCAACTTTTGTGCAATTTTTTCAGAAAAACCCTTTGTAGCCTTTGCAGCAGACTTATTATTATTATTTTATTTTCTTGTTGTTGCAGTGCAAAATTTTGCAAAAAAGAAAAAGATTGACTCTCAGATTATTTTAAACATTTGTTTTGGTTCCCTTATTGAACAAAGTGCACAAGTAATGCACAAAAACCCTCTCTGTAAACACCTATTACACATTGATTTGTTACTTTGCTCAAGGTAACTAGGTGCATTCACACCTAATGTTAAGTCAATGTTAAGTGAAAATCTAGGTGGCATCTTTGGTGGCACCCAATGTTAAATGGGTGATTGTTTAATGTTAAATGAATGTTAACTTAACATGAAATCTTCATGGTAAATAGGTTTAGGTCCTAAATGCTTAACTTGGTGGTAGGGGACTTAGTACTAGAGTCCTTAACACCAAGTGTGAATACACCTTAGGAAAACTGATTTAGACCACCAAGTCCAGCTATCCCATTGGCCTGGAACAAAAAATCTTCATGCCTACACACAACCCTATTTGATTGAACATTGAAAATAATGATCCCTTTCTACCATTTCCACTGGTCCTCTGAAATTTTCACAAACCTACTAAACCCTATTACATATTTAATTATTAATTCAGTCAAAATAACATAGAAAAACAAAATTGAACCACCAAATCCAGCAATTTCATTGATCATAACATTTTTACACATCTAAACATACAAGCCTAATCAAGACCATTTGTACATCAGTGCACTAAAATATAATTCACACCTAGTGCTAATCCATGGCAAGTCAAGGTTAAATTTTTTTTGATTTTGAGCTGCATTTCACATATGTAATGTTAAATAGCCTTATTGATGATATGGCGTCCTTGTTGGTAGGTGGTGCTACTTTGGTGTTAAGTGTGTGTGCTAGCTAACATTAAATCTAATAAACTTAAAAATTTACACTTTTCAATTGATATTATGTAAAGTCAACATGAAGGACCAAATAATTCAATGTATATAACATGAAAATGATTGTGGGGTTTAATCTGGAATGATCATGTGGGTTTTAGAAATTGCACCAAACCCCAATTCGGAATCAACTCAAATATCAAAGTTGATCATTGTGGTTATAAAAAAAAGTAAGATACCTAGTAAAAAAATCAAATATTTTGAAGTTTTTGAAATACTCAAAATTGGTGGGTCTTTGAATCTCTTTTTCTTTTTCAAATACTTGGACATGGTTGTCCTTGGATTTTGAATATTTTGAAATATTTGGAACCATTGATGCTTTGATTTTGAGTTTTTTCAAATACCTAAAATTAGCAAGTATTACAAAAATCAAACATTCGCCCCCCAGCTATTCAAAAAAAGAGAGAGAAAGGTAAGAAAACAATAGCTATGATATGAATGGTTATTTTTGTTTAAAACAACAACACCTAAATGGAACATTGCACCCTCTTGGGTGAATGCATAAAGTTTTTGCATGGTTAAGTTTCATGATCTCTAAAATGAGATGTTTAAAAAAAAGTCAATTAATGATTATTTTCATGATAGCCTTTTTTTACCACTAATAGTTTAACACTATCTATAAATCATTTTTAGTATAATAAACTTTGTCTTATCAACCTTGACATGGTTAAGAGAAAAAAATTACATATAACCTTTTGTAGTATTGCAAACATAACATAAGATACATTCAAACCTAAAGTTATTGTAGGATGATAGAGTTTTAATCATAGATTGATGATAGGGATTAAGTCGATGGTAGGTTATAATGTTAAATATCATTGATAAGCATTAAATTTTCTAATTATTTTCATTCAAACGTATAAATTGCAATTAGCTAGGGTATGTTGAAGCATTGCATCATTTTCATTAGTTCATATGTTAGTTGGAAGTTAAACAAACAATAACAAATCATCATCATGATCAAAATGGCCATTGGATGCATCACACATGAGTGCCGCATTGAATCATCATTCCTTTTCTTGCTCAAGCTTTTTCATTTTCTTTATGACATGTTGAAATTCTCTCATTCTTTCTATGACATGTTTAAGCTCTCCCATTCCATGGCACAAGCTCTCTCATTCTTGTCCACTCAAGCTCATGCTTTCATTCATTGTCATCATTCATTATTATTATTTTCAATTCGCACCTTGTAATGGTGCCATTGCCCAAGGTGTTATTGCTAATGAATTTTCTTTATTTTTTGTGTTTGTAGGAGTTATTTTCTTTGTGTTTTGAAGTTGAAAATGAGACCATGAGAATGATGACACTTCTAACATAAGATTTCTTACTATCCAATGCCAAATTGTTGGTCAAAAGTGTGTGGAAAGGTGTTGTTTTGAATCACTTCATGTTTTTTTACTATTTTAATTTATCGATGATGAAGGAAGTTGAAGATTAGATCAAGGCTTTGAATAACATTTGGTATTTGAACTTCCTTATGACTTGGTATGAGAATTCAAGGTGAGTTGAACATTTTCAAATCACTATAAAAGTTGTTTTGCAAATAACATATAAGTTATGACCTTTGATTAGAAAGCAAAACACCACATATAGGTGTGCAATTCATGTTGGCATTAAAGTTGGTGTGCTTGCTTTACAAACTTGTGCACAAAACTACTACCTTCAATGTAGTGAACTTTTTGAAATGGGCAAGTCCTCTTTGAACATGGTCTTGCACAAGTTTGTTGTTGTTGTTAATGTTGTGTTTAGGAACTAAATTCAATGGCCATGAAGTGAAGATTTGTCAAGGGTGATGATGGTCTTCAAGGATTGGTGCGACCTCCTTTTTGTTCATGGTGCAATTGATTGTACACAAATTCACAATCATAAACCTAAAGGAGTTTTTTTGCAAATTTATTTTGCTACAAATTTAGAATTCACAACATGTAGTTGCAAGTGGTTGTTGATCACAAGAAGTGGTTTCAAGATGTTTTTGTGGGACTGTCAAGATTTTTGAATGATTATAAAGTTCTTGAATATTTAGCCTTTACATAAAAGTAACTTATGATAGCTTCTTTGACTTTGAACATGGATCACAAGATGGCATTCACCCTTATATCATTGGGGACAAGGGCTATTCACTTGTACCCTAGTTCATGATCCCTTAATGTTAGGCACACATTTTTGGAAGCATTAAATAACATACATATTTCTAAAAGAAGGAGTGTGGTGGAAAATGCTTTTGGGACATTGAAAAAAAAAAAAAAAAAAACTATTACTCAAAAGCAATCTTCATATTTTTTCATTCCTAATGTTGTTACATGCTATTGCTTGTTGTATAATTTTATATTGAATGGGAAGGATGTTGATGTAGATGCATTAATGTTGTAGTTGGAACATGAATTTAAATTGGGTGGAATAAGAAGGCATTAGACTAATAGGACAAATGCAAGACTCAATGAGACAAAAGTTGTTTTAAAAGGTAATGAACTTTCAAAATCTAGCCAAAAAGTAACACTTTGAAACATATCTATGGAACAAATTAGGACACAAAGAATGAATAAATTGAAATGTTGTCAAGTGTTGTCAAATGCAATGTTCAAATGAAATTGAAATGTTGAACTTAATATTGTAAATTATATTGTTCAATTTTTTTTCTTCAAGTACAATTTTGTCAAGTTTCAAAATGAAATGGAGAATGTTGAATCAAAGTTAAAGTGATCGCTATTGTCAACATGAATTGGAAAATGTTAAAATGTTTAATGTCCAATGTTGTTGTCATCATGACAACTCCACAAATCTACTACAAATCATCATCACAAATCATTTCCTTCTTCATTGCAAATTACAAATTTGAAGCTTGAAAAATATATGAACTTGGTTGTAACATAAGAAGAAGATTTGGATCTTGAAAAAGATTTGAACTTTGTAGCAACAAAAGAAGATTTTAAAAGATTTTTGTATTTCGTTAAACATGTGTAATGATGTGTTTGAAGATGATAATTGTTGAAAATACTTATGTGTTTGGATTTGTTATGGCAAACTGATTCAAATTGAGTGGAATTGTTTTTCTTCAAGTTCAATGTTACATCAAGTATTGAGGAATATTGAATGAAACATAAACTTCATTATTGTTCTTTATTTAAAAGTTGCTCTAGCTCAATGAAATGATTGTGAACTAGTTATTATTTATTTCAATGTTGAAATGATTTTTTCTTCAAACTCAATTTTATAGCAAGTTTGCAACTGAATGGAAGGTAAATTTCATTATTACATTTAGTTTAATGTTGTTGTCTAGCTCAATGAAATTGAAATGCCAAATTGAAATTATGTCAAATAGCAAATTGATTGAGTTTGAAAGTATAAAACATTTACCATATTCTTGTTCATGTAAGCCTTCATGCCTCTCCTTTAGATATTTGAAATGTTGCTTAAATATTTTTCTATGAGATTCAGTCATGTTGACTTGTATGTTGATGTGGTCCATGGTGTCCATAATTATCTTGTGATTGGCAATAACATCGATAATTGTTTTCTCTTGATTCTAATGTTTTCAAGAGTTACAATTGATGTTGTTTTAGGTGTTGGATGTGTGTTAGGTGTTGTAAGTGTTATAGAATTAAAATCACCAAGGTTCATGAATGTAGGATGTTGGGGAGGTCCATTATCTAAACTAAAAGATTGTGAAAAGTCATCCAAGTTGATTGCATTGTCTATAATAGCTCCATATTTGTTGCCCTAGTTTAATTGAAGAGCCTCTTAGCTTTCCTTTAGAACATCATATTTACTAATAACCATGCATCAAAGATTTACTAAGTTGTGTAGGAAAGTGATTTTCCTCTTCTTTTTGTTGTATATAGATTCCATCACCTTTTACTTGTAAATCTTTAGGTGGATTGAAGCATCAATATTTTCCTGCCCTTGGAAAGCCTAAATTGCCTTATAACAATCTTTATTGAATTGTCTTAGCAAATAGAGTTTGTCCCATTCTTTCATTGTTAAATTCCAATATGAAGTGTTTTGACCAATGCTTTTGTAGTAATCATATATCCTTTTGTATCACCATTAATGTAGTTCCATTTGTCCTTGCACATCTTGCCAATTCTTGGAGTCTTTGAGCGTGTGAATGATTACCTTTTCCTTTGATAACTCGTTCCATTATTACATTGTAGGAGTCTTATTTGCTTGTGGATCAATAATTTGTTTCAAAGCGATGTGCTCCTTATGCTTACAAGTAATCAAGGCTATCAGCTCTTCACGATTCCAATTCATGTTGTGTTGGTAGGAAGGACCTTTGTTTCCTCTACCTCTACCTTTTCCTCTCATATTGTCTAATGAATTTTTTTTGGAATTTTCCATTGCACCCATCTCCTCTTGGCTTCAATTGTATTGTTGTGACGTTCTTTTGCATCTTTTGCCTCTATTGTGTCACTTGTTGTTTAGTGTTAAATTGACTCTTGCTTAATTGTCCATTGTTGTTACAAAATTTGTGATGTTAACAATGTGAAAGATACATGCACAAAGATGACATATGTAAAGAAATGAATGTAGTGACAACGAGAGAAGCTTAAACACAAAAAAATAAAATGCAAAGAGACAAACACAATGTTACAACACAAAGAGACAGATGAAAAGGTGCAAGTGCAAAGCTTGAATGCAAATTGTGATAATGAGACACAGATGAGATGCAAATGCAAAGCTCGAATCCAAATTGCAATGGCAAGGTGCAAGTGGGGCATAGGATCAAAGCATTGGGGTGATAATGAGGCACAAAAAAATGGCCCTTGTCAATAGGCGACATCGTTGATAAGCTTTTGGATAGGATTTAAGGCTATTAGGCTATTGACAATGTTAAGGACCGAGATTTTAATTTGTTTGAAGATTTTAACATCACAAGAATAAATCAAAGCCTTCATTAACATTAAAAGTTGCATTAGTAGCAGTGGTGCCACATCATTTGTAAGGTCAGCTATTTATAGATCATTTTCTCTCAATTTGCACAGAGAATGACCGAGCACGCAATTGTCATATCTGAATGTACCTTTAGCGTAGCTGAAAGGCGGGGGCCCGTCGTGGACAAGTGCCTGACACTCCATAAAGTTCATCGCTTTCTGGACATTCCAAGGACGTGAAATTGCTGCGTGGAGGAAGCTGACATCGCATTCCATACGGGGAAGCACTTGGGAGGAATTACCCCGCACATTTGGAGGGCACCTTATGTGCCTGAAGATTTTTACTAGAATAGAAAACGGGACGGATTCTTACGCCTGCTCCTTTACGAGTGGGAGGGGGGGAGTTTACACCTGTAAGAACCCTCTCCACTCACGCCTCTTTGTCTTGGATTCAGAAGTGTAAGAGAGACTTTTTGTGACACAATTTGCAATTCTATAGTTTGTGGGAGCTGGCAATATTATTATTTTACCTGTTTTATATCCAGTGATCTTTGAGCTGGAGCAAGCAGTTTGAATAATGTCGTCATCTTTCTAGTAAGTTCTTCTTCGACAATAAAAGCTCTTGAAGTTGCCACCTAAAAAAGGAAAAATCGTTTGTTGATCGTTTGAAAAACTCTTGAAGTTGTCATGAAAAAAAACCTTATGTTGATTTTTTTGAAAAACTCTTGAAATTCCAAAGAAATTTTTTTTCCGTTGATTGATTGTTTGAAAAACTCTTGAAGTTGCAAAGAAAAAGCTTCTGTTGATTGTTTGAAAATCTCTTGAAGTTCCAAAGAAAAAAGCTTATGTTAATTGCTTGAAATTTGGTCATGACATAGTGAAATCAAGCTCTTGATGCATTCTTGCCTTTTGCTATTGTCCCAGTCATCCCGAGATTCTTGTTGAGACGTCAACTCTTCAAATCATGGAAAAAGGGATAGGGTTTTGATTTTCTCCATGCCTAGAGGTACCCTCAGATCCCTTGAATCTGATGATCAGGAAGCGTCAGATCCCTTTGAATAAGATGGATCATTGATGATGAAGCCATCAGCTGGGTAGATCATAAACCCTTTTTTTATTTGGTTAGTTTTTGGCCATGTGGAAATCACACATCTTCTGCACTTGCCATTGGAAATATGAAATTGGTGGTTTCTGGGTTTAGGAAGCATTTTATCCTTGCAATTGAATTTGGTGAGAATCAATGGGTGCAGATCCATGACACCTCTGAAAAGGCTTCAATCCAAGATGCTCATCTCAGAGGATGTCTTTAAGAACACAGTGCTGCCATCAGCAAGTAAATTGCATGGGTAATTCCATTGAATAGTGTGTATAGGGTGCTTGGACATACCTTAAACCATGCCGGTGAAACCCAATGGCACATCTAAAATTGAAGTGGATGCAACAAGTGAGATGCAGAACCTGTTGTGATGAAAAGGGAGATAGGTGTTAAGGGGCACTACTAACAGAGGTGTAAATTGATACTCCACACTTGCAGTCTGGTATCATGGCAGAAATCAATAGACACTGGCATCAGGTAATAATGTCCAAACCTTCTTAACCCTTGAAGGCAAGTGCAAAGGTTGTTTTTGAAGATGTATTTGTTCTTGTTTCATGGTATAATAAGGGACTTGCTTTTGCTTTTGTTGATGGCTTGCGGGATCCTTGAATGGGTGCAGCGCCACAGATCTCCAAGAATGCAGAAGTGGCAACATAGAGTATTGGATGGCATCCCCCACGGTGGCCCACTCAGGCTTGACCGACAGAACTCATTCCGTGAGTTCCAAAATGATGTTCAGCATGCAGCCACTGAAACTTACTTGATCACTCAACTGGCCTTAACTCTGCTGAGATATCTGGGGTAGCATCTCTTCTACCATTTTCCTATATTATGGGGGATTCTATTGTTTGTATTATCTAAATATTGAATCATCTCATCATGCAAGCAGCAGCTTTGCAGCTAGAGTATTCATTCTTTTGAAGAATCTGGCTGTTTTGCACATGTTACCAGGATAGGATCACGATGGATAAGCAAATTTCTTTTGCTATGTCTCTATTCACTTTTTCTCATGCCAGGTTTCATTCAAGGTGAGTATACAACACCCTGCTCTTTTGGGGTGTACAGTGTGAGGTGTGTTTGATCAGATTTTGCAGCATCTGCAGGAAAATGTACACTAATGTTGTCTTTCTGGAGCTTTGGCAGTTTTAATCAAGTACTACGTCTCCAAGTACATTCATCGCAGCATTGTGTACGGGATGGAACCCCGCAATAGGTAATGTTTAGGTGTAAGATTGGCATGCAAAGACAAATGCTTTCACTTTTTTTTGGTCTGAATTATTGACAGAACAATCTAGCTATGCTGTGAATGTATTGATTTGTCAACTGTCAAAGTTGTTTCCAAGCAGATGATTGAAGGTTCTGGGGAGTGTAATAACTCTTGTGCTGGAACTCTGGGCAGGCTGGACTTGTACATGCCTCCAAATTGTGATGATGACAGCCCAAAGCCAGTGGTGATTTTTGTGACAGGCGGTGCTTGGATTATTGGGTTAGTTGCCTCTCTTTGTTGTTGGGACTCATTCCTGTCTTCCAATCTTCATGCAATTTCTCTTTGAGTTGAGATCACTCCGAAGGGCTTGAAACTGATGCTGAGACTGATCAACAGGTACAAGGGATGGGCTGCTTTATTGGGGCAGCAACTTGCTGAACATCACATCATTGTGACGTGTCTTGATTACAGGTGCATGTCCTTAGATGTTCATAAAAGGACTCCTTGCCTCCAACAAATTTGACTTCATCATTTTCCTTATGAATCGGTCTTTAGTTTTCTTGTGATGTATGGAACTTTCTTATTGAAGGATCCTTGGACTCAGTACAATGTGCTTTGCTGACAATGCAGGAATTTTCCACAGGGCTCTGTGAGTGACATGGTGGCAGACATCTCTACTGGAATAGGCTATGTTTGTCAGAATATCACAAACCTTGGTGGTGATCCAAACAGGTGAGGGCACAAAAGAATCCCCTTTTCACAGGTGTGATTGGGTTTGCACTTTCTGAAAAGATGTTCACGCTTGCACAGAATTGAATCAAAGTGATAGATGATCCAAAAACTGGAATGCTTCATCTCGCAAAAGTAATGTTTGTGCATAGAGTATAACTTTGGGAGTCTTCATACCATTTCTTTCCTTTGTGCTGCTGTCAAACTCTGATATGTGTTTGTCAGAGTCAACAGAGTATTTTTGGCAGGTCATTCAGCGGGGGCCCACCTGGCAGCATGTGCATTAGTTAAGCAAGCACAGAAGGAGGTGTTTGAGGACGCCGCAAAGCTGTCATGGAGGTCACATGAGCTCAAAGCCTTTTTTGCCATTTCAGGCGGGTAAGGAAAATGGATATCTTGCCTGTAATGGTGACATCCTTTTGTTAGCCACTGGACCTTGGATTGACAATCAGGGAGAATGCACTAGGATGCACCTTATGGGGCTTGAACCAATGACAACTTACAATGGTGGTCATGAGCACTGCCACTAGGCTGCTGGTGTGACACTTGTTGGATTGTTGTGGATCAGGTACAACCTTCCAAATCTTGTGGATCATTTCCATCAACGAGGTCTTTCCCGATCCATTTTTCTGAGGTATTTGAAGACAACTTTCAAAGCAAAAAAGTGTGCAACTTTTGACATGAGATTGTAACTAGCTTCTCTCATCCAGATGCTGTGAAGTTCTTTTTTGTTGTCATTGTCACAAAGAGTTTAAGGGCTTTAATATGACTGAAGCCCTTGTGTCTTTGAGGTTTTGCAGAGTGATGGAGGGGGAGGAGTCCCTACCACTTTTCTCTCCTGAGTTGTTGGTTTTGAGCCCAGCTTTTCAGGAAGCAGTGCCACATCTACCGTCAATATCTTTATTTCATGGAACTGCTGATTGTTCAATTCATCATGAGGCCAGGTATGTCATTTACTCTGCAGCACTTTCTTACTCCCATGTACTGGTGTCATGGAAAGATCAAATGTCCTTATGAGTGAGCAGTTGGAGCATATGCTGTAAGGTTCATGTTTATGACCTTCTACTGGAAGGAATGATGAGACCTGATGGTAATGTTTCTGCAGTGTTGCATTTGGGAATGCACTGCAATCAGTGGGTGCAAAGGTGACGACAATTTTGTATGCTGGAAAAACACACACTGACCTGCTCTTGCAGGTGTGTTGTTTTGACAGCTCCTATCCTGTATTCTGAATCAAATGGTTCATATTGTCCATGTTTGTGCAGTATGGGTTTGTGACACTAAGGCACCACTGAGTTGTTCACAACCCAAGGCCAGGTGATGATGATGATTTGCTAGCTGATATACTGGCTGAGTTGTGCAGGACCCAATGCAAGGTGGTGTCGATGATTTGCTAGCTGACATATTGGCAGTGATCCACAAAGGTGATGATGAAGCAAAAGCTGAAGATTTCATGGTGATGAAGAGGCGGCGTCGTCTTGTGCCTGAGATTTTTTTGCAACTTGCTCATAGAGTCTGTCCTTTCTGAATGTACTTCAAGTTTGCATAGGGAGTAGGGCACTGAGAAACACTTCTTGAAACTATTTTCTTTGATTTAATGAAGAAGCAAGTAGTTAAGCTTGGGTTGTTGGAGTCTCCAAGAATATCAAATATGCATGTCTCCATTCTCTCCAATCTGATGATGTGATGATCAATCAAGCCAGTTTTTCCTTGTAAGCAATACAAGCAATGTATTAGCTTTGAGAGTGCTACACATCCATGGCAACATGTACCTGGAGGGTCTCTTCCACAACACTCCAATCAAGCAATGCTGCTTGTGTTTTTCTAGATTATAGCTTTCCTTCCTATTGAGTTCTAAGTTCTAACACTTAAGATGAACAGTCAACATATCATACCTACACTGGTGGTGAAGGATGTAGTATTACAGATGATTACTAAGTGATTTAGACCCCACAAGTACTTGTGCAGTGTGTGACAAGTCCCACTAGCCTGCTCACTACAGAGTTTTGGTGCTAATGGAAGGGAAGATACAGGTTATGATCAACACCCCATTGCATATCCCCATTTCAACAAGAGCATAACCATGAGACCGCTGAAGAAAGCCCACACTAGATAAATGTTATGTTGGTTCTGGTCAAACCAAAACAAAAATGGAGGATGAGTGCAATCATAATATTGTCATTCACACAGTATGAATGGCAGCAATTAGCTGCCATTGCTCTGAGCTGATTTCATCAGCTCCCAATAGTATAACTCTCATTGAGAATTGAGAATCCAAATAGTTGCAGGTGCATGTAAATATACAATAATCTACTAAAACCTTTCGAGCAAAAAACTCCACTGAAATTGGTTTCCTCAGTTTCTGTCACATTTCTGAATGCGATGGGAAGCTGAGTCATAATGTTAGCCAGCACTCAAACTGACAGTGCTAATAAAAAAAGTCCTTGGCATCCTTGCTCAAGGTGCACAAGCTGGTAAGGGTAAAAGATTCATTTGATTTCTGCTTGTCCATGTACAAGTAAGCATCTACACCAAGACACAACAGAAATGAAAAAGAACATGCAACAAAGCTAAGTAGGAAGCAATCATGCTCATAACCATTGTGGCTGCTGGCATGAATTTATCTTCAGCATACTGGAGGCAAATTGGGTAGATTTACAGCAGCCAGGGTTCTTTGATTAGAAACTACAGCAACTGCATGGGGAAATCTTCAATGAATAAACAAGAAATCCACACAGCTGCTGCACACAGATGGACAAGAAATCCCACATCACTCCAGCACACAGATGAACAAGAAATCCCACAACACTCCCACACACAGATGAACAAGAAATCCTTTTGTTGAGATGAGGCAACATGAATACAAACCCTTCAATCAATCCCAACTCCAAAGATCCCATTGCCTGATGCAACGACATGACTATGTATCTTAACAAAATACATTGAAGATTTTTTTTTATACTGGCAACATCATCATCATTACTCTGAGAGAGATTCTGAGAGACTGATGATGTCCTCCTCCTATTGCCACTACCGAATCCCTCTCTCTCGTTCTTCGTTTTCAACTAATTCTCCATCTCATGTACACAACTTTTTCAAGCGACGGACAAGAGACGGGAAGAAAATAAGGTCGTGATGATGCAGCATCATCATGCAAAAAGCTTTTTTTCCAACAACAACAACATCACACACGATCAGTGGAGCCTGTGGGATCACTGGAGAACATGTGCTTGACTCGTGAGAGAATGGAGTCCTGACTGGGATCGTAAGGGTGATCCTTGGAAGGGATCTCCAGAATGGAAGGAATGGGATTCTTGTAGCTATCGATCATGAAACGGATCATGTTGGCAACGTACTGACTGATGAGGATGATGGCAATGTCTTCACGTGTAGTGAATTCCTTGAACGCGTCCTCGATGGCTTTCACCGTCGTCTTGGCATCCACCACCAAGTAATTCGTCTTGCGCCGAAGATCGACATTCCCCACTCCCGCTAACAAGAACCCCGTCACCGTGTCCTCATCCGCGATCACGGCTATCAACGAAGAGCCTCGCGAAGTCGCTTGCGCAGCCACACTCGCCATTACGTTTTCTTTTTTCCCTCTCTCTTTTTCCAAATTTCCAAAGAGAAAAACGCATCAAGATAACGGAG
>Ga0209208_10003571_pt1 | contig 22239 bp, 27 predicted proteins | sample S1TSphfallax_3_FD_187694 | JGI IMG/M metagenome (GOLD analysis project Ga0209208, IMG submission 187694) | Host-associated microbial communities from peat moss isolated from Minnesota, USA - S1T2_Fd - Sphagnum fallax MG (SPAdes) (version 2) | ecosystem: Host-associated > Plants > Peat moss >...
GGAGGCGATTCGATAGTGATGGTTCCGGCGACGCTGTGTGCGCGAGGATGGCGTTTCGGAGTAAAGTGAAGGAGCAAAGGTTGTTTCTCAAGGAGAGCCTGTATGGCGTTGCAACTCGATATTCCGGAATCGATCGCGGCCGGCCTTCGGCTGCCGGAAGCTGAGATTGAGCCGCGCCTGCGGCTTGAGCTCGCGCTGGCGCTCTACAGCCAGGACATCCTCCCCTTTGGCAAGGCGGTGGAGCTTTCGGGGATTCCGCGCTATCCGTTCGGCGATTTGCTGGCGAAGCGCGGGATTGCCCGGCACTATACGGAAGCCGATTTGAAGCTCGATTTGAATTATGCTCGCAGTTTGTAACACCTCGCCGATTTCAAACCTTGCTTCGATTGGCCGTCTCGGTCTCTTACAGGTTCAATTTGAGACGATTCTGATCCCAAAGGCTGTTGCGGACGAGTTGGCCGCTCACCCGGATCCCGCCGCGAGGGCGCTGATTCAAGCTGCTCTTGGCGCGGGATGGATTCGGATTCGTGTCGTAAAGGACGCGCCGATTCTCAGTATGTTGTACGCTCAGTTGCACGCCGGCGAGGCGGAGGCCATCGCGCTGGCGCTGGAAAGCCATGCCGATCAGGTCCTCATCGACGAGAAAGAAGGTCGTCGGATCGCGTCGCAATCCGGGCTCTCGGTTACGGGTGTACTTGGGATTCTGCTGGCGGCGAAACAGATAGGGCAAATTGAGGAAATCCGGCCGGAGTTGGCTAAGTTGCGCTCATTCGCAGGATTCTTTGTTGCGCCTGCGCTCGCCGCCAAGGTTCTTGCGGCAGCCAGCGAAGAGTAGACGGTGGCTCGGGCGAGTTCGGTTTCGAAGCTCCGCTGCCAGGGTCCGATCCCCTAATGGGAGAACGGTCCCACAATTTCCAACTCGTCTAACATGCAAACTCCCTCGCCGTCTTCTCCGAAGAGGACGCCCAAGAGGACCTCTCCGTTGTCTCCTTCTTCTGCTTGGACGACGACAACCTCGGTGCCAGCCGTCCCCAAACCGTTGTCTTCAGGGCCAATGACCCTGGCAAGGAGCGGAAGCTCGTGGTCGAACGCGTAGGTCTTGCTGCGGCAATCCTGAATATAGAAAACTACTGTTGCCGCGTTTGCGTCGTATTCGGTTGCCGCTCGACCATTCAAGACTTTCCTGACCGCCATATCGTTCAATCTCCGCAAACGGAAGCTTCTTGAGTCAGTGAATCAGTGAAGTCAAACGGCTCCCGCCCTTCCGTGTCCTGATCGGAGCTCAGGCGCGCTTCGAAGAAATCGTCGACGGCTTGCAGCACGGCTGTGCCGGTTTTGGACTGGAAGATTTGCTGGCGCAGTTTGCTGCCGCCGGCTACGCCGTGGGTGAACCAGGAGGCGAACTGCTTCATCTTCCCTGCGGTTTCGCCGTGGCGGGCGTCGCGGGGCAAACTCTGGCTGGCTTCGGCGTCTTCGATCAGCATTTGGAAGTACGTGCGGATCATGCGGTAGCGGTCCTGCTCGGTGGGGCGGGTGTAGCTGCCGGTGGCGGTGTATTCGGCGATCTGGCGGAAGATCCAGGGGTTGGACGGGGCGGCGCGGCCGATCATGACGGCGTCGCAGTTGGTCTGGGCGACCATGGCGGCCGCGTCTTCCGGCGTGCGGATGTCGCCGTTGCCGATGACCGGGATTTTGACGGCGTCTTTGACGGCGGCGATCCACTCCCAGCGGGCCTGGCCGGTGTAGCCTTGTTCGCGCGTGCGGGCGTGGAGGGCTGCGGCGCAGAGACCTTCTTCCTGGGCCATGCGGGCGAGTTCGACGCAGACGATGCTCGAGTCGTTCCAGCCGAGGCGGAACTTGACGGTGAAGGGGATGGTGACGGCGGCGCGGATTTCGCGGAAGATTGCGCCGATTTTGGGCAGGTCGCGCAACAGGCCCGAGCCGCCGTTGCAGCCGACGACGCGCTTGGCGGGGCAGCCGAGGTTCAGGTCGATGGTGTCGAAGCCGGTGTCCTGGACGATGCGGGCGGCTTCGGCGAGGGTCTGCGGGTTGGAGCCGAAGAGCTGGGCGCCGATGGGGTGTTCGTCATCGTAGAAGGTGAGGTAGCGTTTGCGCTTGGACTCGCGCATGCGGGAGAGGCCGTCGGCGGAGGTGAACTCGGTCATCAGGAGGCCGCAGCCGGATTGGCGGTTGGTGACGGTGTCTTCGACGGAAGCGGTGTTAGCGGTGTTAGCGGTGTTGGTGGTGAACTGGCTGGCGTTGCGAATGAAGCGGCGGAAGACGGTGTCGGTGACGCCGACCATGGGGGCGAGCACCGTAGCTGGGGCGACATCGACCGTGCCGATGCGGAACCCTGCAGGCACACGGGCCTCGGCGGGCATGGGATGCTCGATGGGGTTGTCCCAGTTCTTGTTGACGGTGAAACCTTTGCCGGACATAGTGCCTTTCTTTGGAGCTGGACGATCAGAATGTAATGCTAGATTCTGTCTTCGTCCGGGATTTGCCAGTTGGGCGTGTTCTTGGCTACGAATTCGTCGGCTAGCTCCACGATTTCTTTTGAAGATCGGAATCGCTCGGCTTTAAGCACGACGAAAACCGACGGTTCATCGTCACTCAGGTCAACGTAGAGGATGCCGATCCGGCCGACTCCATCGTTGGCGAGCCACTGCCGAAGCCCGTAATCCGCAGGGTTGAATTTGTGGCCGGTCGGGCCGTCTCCAATGACAGCGATGTATCTGTAATGGCACCGAAGACTCTTAAGTCCTTCAACTGGGCTAACCGAACCGTCTGCCGGTTGAAGGGACGGGTTGGCGAATAAAACGAACGCTGCGCCGATTCCGATTCCCGGATCGAGAGGAAAAAGCTGAACAGCATGAACGTCACCTGAACCTGCCCGGTCTACTGCCAACACGGCGACTGGCTGGCCGTCCCAATCCGCGTCGAGGTAAACTTTCGGAACCAGCAGTTTTTTGATCAGGTAGTTCTGCAAAGCATTTTTGGCTCTGCCCAAATCCTGCTGAGTTTGTAAGAGAGTCATTTCACCACCCCTCGATCTTCAACTTCTTGCCTGTTTCTTCGGCCCAGTATGCGAAACGCTGGGCTTGATCTATAACCTGCTTGATCGCGTATTCGGTTGGAGTATCCGCAGCATATGCGATCTTGCTCTTTTGGGAGATCAGTCTTCCGAGCCGGTCCGCGCCCTGGAGTTTTTCAAACTTGCGAGCAGCGAGCATAGACCTCAGGTCTGCCGCCGCGCTGAGATGGTCTTCTGAAGACAGCCTGTTGTTCCCCATGCCAACTCGTAAAGCGTCTCCGTAGGAGATTGCCGCATGAATGCCGAGCAAGGCCGAGGAGTTCCTGTATTCGGCTAGGTCGTCCTCGAGCAACTCCATTCCCCTCAAGAAGTCTCGGGCGCGATCTAAAAAGAGACGGACCTCGATGGCGGACATAACGGCATTCTCGCACGGATAACGCGAAAAGGCCTCCGCCGCAGCGGAGGCCCTTTGTGCTTCGCTTGCTGCGGGCTTACTTGGCCGCTGGGGTCGCCTTTTCGGCGTACTTGCGGCGGAAGCGCTCGACGCGGCCGGCGGTGTCCACCAGGCGCTGCTTGCCGGTGAAGAACGGGTGGCAGTTGGAGCAAATTTCGAGCGCGATCTTGCCCTTGTGGGTCGAGCGCGTTTCAAAGGTGTTGCCGCACGAGCAGTAGACCTGTGTGGCTTGGTATTGGGGGTGAATATTGGGCTTCGGCATGACTGGATGGACCTTTCCTACGATTCCTCTAGTCTATCTTGGATTCGGTCTGGAGGCAATTGGATTCAGGCCGAGGTTCTGCGAGAGAGGCCACTTCCGCCGGGAATCCACATTTGCAGAGAAGGCGCCGATTCGGTTTTTCGCCGTCTGCGCTAGGCTGGTAAAGCGGTGAGGACGACGATGAGCGAAGTTTGCCGGGAGTGCGGCGGGGCGGGGATGGTGCTGGCGATGGACTCGGCCGGCAGGCGCGTGGCGCGTGTTTGCGGGTGCCAGCAGGCGGCGGTGCGCGACCATCGCGTGGCCGCGGCGCGGGTGCCGAAACGCTACCAGCATTGCAGTCTGGATAGCTATGAGACGGGATTTCGCGGCGCGGATCCCTCAATGCGGGCCGCTTATCTGACCGCGCGGCGGTTTGTGGAAGCGTATCCGGTGGAGACGGAAGGCAAGGGATTGCTGATTACCGGATCGATCGGCGTGGGCAAGACGCATCTGGCGGTTGGATTGCTGTTGGCGCTAGTTGAGGAAAAGGGCGCGCGGGCACTGTTTTACGACTATCGCGAGTTGCTCAAGCAGATTCAGCACAGCTACAATCCGACCGTGAATTCGACGGAACTGGATGTTTTGAAGCCGGTTTTTGAGGCGGAAGTGCTGGTTCTGGATGAATTGGGCGCACAAAAGCCGACGGACTGGGTCTGGGATACGGTGGCGCTCATTTTGAACACGCGCTACAACGACAAGCGGACTACGATCATCACGACGAATTATCCGGACTTGCCACCGGCTGGGACGGGCGGGACCGTGGCGCAGCGGGCTGCGCGCGAGGAGACGCTGGGCGACCGGATCGGCGAGCGGATGCGTTCGCGACTTGCGGAGATGTGTGTGCGAATTGAGATGAACGGTCAGGATTTCCGGCAGGGCGCTGGGCGTGCGCGTTTTGGTTGAAGGGCTGCGGATGCGCCGCTTCGAGCTTAGAAGCTGACCAGGAAGAGCAAGATCGCCAGTACGGTCGCGGCTTGGTAGAGGAACGTGTCGGCCGGGTCCAGATTCCGATCCAGATTCCGGCCCGTGGGTCGCGGCTGTCGATCCAAGCCGGCAGTGGCCATGATCGGGCCGTTGATTTCGGAGCAGGTTGCGTTCATGGCTTCTAGTCCTTTCTGGACAGGTTTTGGACCGGGTTTTGGGTTGCGCTCAGAGCTGGCCGGTTCGATGCTCCCGGTGGCAGCGCTTGCAGGTTAGCCGCGTCCTTTGAGGACGATGATCGGCGACTTTCCGTTCCGGTGCGATTCCCCGATTTGTGTACGTACTGGAACTATCGTCGGATTTGCTCCTACCCATGAGAGCGCATTTTTTGGCCAAAAGGTCTCAAGGAAGTTCAGATTTTTTTTGCGCAGGTGTTCGGAATGACAATACCGGGTGCGTGTAGAATCGGCGGTGAAAGGACGTCTATGGAACCGGGTATCGGACCGCTCGGAACTTCCTCGCGAGAGAGCGGCGAAGAGGAGCGCAATTGGCTTCCGGTGGGGATCGCCTTTGCTTTTGCCGCGATCGCCGTGGGAGCGCTACTGGCGCTTACGGGCCGCAAGATGCCTGCCGCGGATTTGTCTGGGGCTGCCGATGCTTACGCGCCTTACCTGAAATTGACCAATCTGGCGATGAGCGAGTCCTCGAACCTGGCGGGTGGCAAGGTGACGTATCTTGACGGGCATATCGACAATGCGGGCAATCGAACGGTGACGGGAGTGACGGTGGAGGTCACTTTCCGCGACTACGCAAAGAAGGTGGCGCAGCGCGAGCCGGCGCCGCTTATGCTGGTGCGGATGCGCGAGCCGTATATCGACACCGAGACGGTTGCCGCCGCGCCGCTGAAGCCGGGTGCCGGGCAGGACTTCCGGCTGAACTTCGACCGCGTCTCCGCGGATTGGGCGGGGGAATTGCCGGAAGTGCGGATACTGCGGGTGCAGTCGAAATAGTGCAATGCGCAAGAGATCGCGAGTCGAGGGCTGGCCAGCTTCGATCAGGATTACACGGTAAAAATTACATAGCTCAGCAAAATCTACATGCGTCTTTGCGGCGCCGAAACTGCCGAATCTCGTCCCTTGCGTCTCCATTGCGGTGTAAATGGCTCGTTTGCATAACTTTACATAATTCAGTCGGGAGCAACTCAGTTTGGCATTCGTATTGCTCTCTTGTTGGCGAGCAGACGCGATCTGCTCCCCTCCGCGGAACGTGGCGAGAGGAGGCAAACATGGGGAGATGTCCAAGATGCGGTTGGATAAAGTTCAAATTTCGATCCCCGGCCAGATGGCACTTTTCGCACTGGCATCTGCGTTGTATGTTTCGGCATCTGCGACTTCTGCTGGCGCTCAGCAGACGGCAGACAGCACCAGCAACCCCACTCCCTCGGCGACGCAGCCCTCCCCCAATGCTCAGGGCAACCTGAGTACGCCGCCGAAGGAGGGGTTCTGGGGCAGAGTCAATCCTTTCGCACGCAAGAAGTGGGTGAATCGTCAACTGGAGCCGGTCAAGGGACAGTTGAACGAGTTGGACGAAGTTAATGCCAAGAATGCGAACGACATCAAGGATGTTGACCGTCGCGCTCAGGCTGGCATCCAAAGGGCTCAAGGCACTGCCGATTTCGCGAACGAGCAAGCGACGGCGGCCGGCGAGAAGGCGCTGCAGGCCAGCACTGCCGCAGTTATGGCCAGCGAGAAGGTGGATCATCTGACCGGCACGGTTGGCGGTCTTGACCGGTACGCGGAGAAAGACACAGTCTCGGTAGCTTTCCGGCGCGGCACGACGACGCTGACACCCGAGGCCAAGCGCCAGCTTGACGCTTTGGCAGCAAAGCTCAACGGCCATCAGGGGTATCTGCTGGAATTGGAAGCACACGCGCCGGTCCCGGGCACCGCCGGCATTCAAAGTTCGGAACGGCTCGCCGAGGCAGTCAAGCGCTACCTCGTCGTACAACATGAGATTCCCGTCTACCGCATGCACGCTATAGCTTTGGGCAACGCCCCGGCTGTCGCGGCAAATGCTACGCCTGTGAAGTCCAGCTATGTGGAGTTGCGGTGGATGGAAAACAGTTTGGCGGCCCTGGATGGGTCCACCCCCCGGTTACACCCATCCCAGACAGGTGCGGTGCAGCCGTAACAAGCTGCTGCCACGCCCCCGGCATTATAAAAACCCGCGCCTGACGGTCCCCCCGGTCCGTTTGGCCGCCAACCAAGCTCTCGCAACTCGAGAGAACCAAGGCAACTTGGCCCCCGTATGCTCGGGGGCCGTTTTTTTGCTGGAGACTTTGCTTTTCGCTGGATTGGCGAGCGAAGCTGCGACGAAACAGGCATAGCCGGGTATCCGTCTCGCGATTACACTGAAGACGATGCTTACTCAGGACTCTCCCATCCTCGTCACCGGCGGCGCGGGCTTTATCGGCTCGCATTTTGTTTTGGACTGGTTCGCGACTGTCGGCACGCCGCTGGTCAACCTGGACAAGCTCACATACGCCGGCAATCTGCGCAATCTGCTGCCCATCGCCGACAAGCCGGGGTACCACTTCGTTCGCGGGGACATTCAGGATCGGGCGCTGGTGGACAAGCTGTTGGCGGAGTTTGAGCCGCGCGCCATTGTGCATTTGGCGGCGGAGAGCCATGTGGACCGGTCGCTGGTTGGGCCCGGAGATTTTCTGGCGACCAACATCAACGGAACGTTTGTGCTGCTGGAATCGGCGCGGGCGTATCTGGACAAGTTGGGCGCGGAGGATCGCGCGAAATTTCGCTTTTTGCATGTTTCGACGGACGAGGTTTTCGGGTCGCTGAAGCCGGGCGATGCGCCGTTTGAGGAGACTTTTCCGTTCAAGCCGAACTCGCCCTATGCGGCTTCGAAGGCTTCGAGCGATTTGCTGGTGCGGGCCTGGGGCAAGAGCTACGGGTTCCCGGCGATCGTGACCAATTGCTCGAACAACTACGGGCCGCTGCAGTTCCCGGAAAAACTGCTGCCGCTGGTGCTGGATAAGGCGATCCACGGCAAGCCGCTGCCTATCTACGGCGATGGGATGCAGGTGCGGGACTGGCTGTATGTGGGCGACCATGCGGCTGCTTTGCGTGTGGCGTTGGAGAAGGGTGTTCCCGGGCAGACGTACAACATCGGCGGATGGAATGAGCAGGCCAATCTGGATACAGTGAAGATGCTCTGCGCGCTGCTCGACGAGTTCCTGCCGGATTCGCCGCATGTGCCGCATGCGCAACTGCTGACCTATGTGACCGACCGGCCAGGGCATGACCGCCGCTACGCCATCAACGCTACCAAGGCGGAGCGTGAGCTGGGTTGGAAGCCGAAGGAGACCTTTGCGACTGGGTTGCGCAAAACGGTGCGGTGGTATCTGGATAACCAGGCTTGGGTCGAGGAAGTGACGAGCGGCGAGTATTTGAAGTGGATGGAGACGAATTATGCGGCGAGGTGAGCCTTTTCCAGGCTAGTAGCCGCAAATAAGTATGCAAAGTTGGAAGTATACTCCATAATTGCATACATGGCATTCTTCAACCCACTTCCGCGGCTCCTAATCGCGCAGCTTCGCGAGCGGCTGCGCCATGTGCCGGCTGTGGTGCTGCTGGGGCCTCGGCAGGTGGGAAAGACGACGCTGGCGCTTGGAATTGCGGACGAGAGTTCCTCGATTTATCTCGATCTGGAAGACGCGGACGACCGCGCCAAGCTGGCCAATCCGAACCGGTACTTTGCGGATCACGAAGATGAGCTGGTGATTCTGGATGAAGTGCATCGGGTGCCGGAGCTTTTTCAGCAGTTGCGCGGCATTATCGATCGCGGACGGAGAGCGGGGAAGGAGAATGGCCGGTTTCTGCTGCTTGGCTCGGCGGCGGTGGACCTGCTGAAGCAGTCCGGCGAGAGTCTGGCTGGGCGCATCTCGTATCTGGAGCTTGGCCCTTTCAGCGCGCTGGAAGTAGATCCCGCAGACCTCGACCGGCTGTGGGTGCGGGGCGGCTTTCCGCGCAGCTTCCTGGCCGAGTCCGATGCCGAAAGCCTGCGGTGGAGACGGGATTTTATTCGGACCTATCTGGAGCGGGACGTTGCGCAGTTTCGACCGCGCATTCCGGCTGAGACGCTGCGCCGGCTGTGGACCATGCTGGCTCACAATCAGACGCAGTTGCTCAATTCCGCTCTCCTGGCGCATTCGCTTGGGGTGGACAACAAGACCGTGGCCAACTACCTGAATTTGCTGGTGGATCTGCTGCTGGTGAGAAGGCTGCCGCCTTGGCATTCGAATGCCGGCAAGCGGCTGGTGAAATCGCCGAAGGTCTATGTGCGCGAAAGCGGAATCGCACACGCGCTGCTAGGCATTCGCGATCAAGAGGCGCTGCTTGGGCATCCGGTGGTTGGCGCGACCTGGGAGAGTTTTGTGATGGAGACGCTGATCGGGTCTGCGCCGGAGGGGACGGAGGCGCACTTCTACCGAACGTCGAACGGCACGGAAATCGATCTATTGCTGACTTTCCCAAGTGGCGAGCTCTGGGCAGTTGAGGTCAAGCGCAGCTCTGCGCCGAGGTTAGAGCGCGGATTTCACTCGGCCTGCGCCGACCTCCGGCCGCAGCGGAGATTCCTCGTGTATCCGGGAACAGAGCGTTTTCCGCTGGATGAGAGTACGGATGCAATCGGCGTGGTGGCGCTGGCGCAGGTGTTGCGGGCGCTGGCTGGGTAAAGGGCCGTGCGCCGTGGCAAGATGGAGAAGAAAGCAGGCGGTATGCACCCAATTGTTTCCGTGACCTGGTTGGCAGACCGGCTAGCTGACCCAAATCTTGTCATCCTCGACGCGACGCTTCCGCCGGTCGGTGTGCTGCCGAGGGTGGATACGCGCGGGCGGTATCTTGCGCGGCATATTCCCGGCGCGGTGTTCTTCGACATTGACGAGCTTTCGGATCATTCCACGCCGCTGCCGCACATGCTGCCGACGCCGGAAGCTTTTGCTGAAAGTATGGCGGCGCTTGGCGTGGGAGACGGAATGCCGGTTGTGGTGTATGAGCAGGAGGGCGTTTTTTCCGCGCCGCGCGCCTGGTGGATGCTCCGGACTTTCGGTGCCGAACAGGTCTATCTGCTGGACGGCGGGCTTCAAGCGTGGATAGCCTCGGCGCTGCCGACGGAATCTGGCGCAGTTTCGCGCCCTAGGGCGACGTTCCACGCGCGGTTCCATGCGGATGCGGTGAAGGACTTTGAGCAACTCCAGCAGACGATTGCCGGGCGCGGGCAGATTCTCGATGCGCGCTCGGCGGGGCGCTTTACGGGCGCAGTGCCGGAGCCGCGGCTAGGGTTGAGCTCCGGCCACATGCCGGGGGCGACCAGTGTGCCGTTTACGGAGCTGGCGCGGGACGGCAAGCTGAAGCCGGTTGAGGAGTTGCGCGCGTACTTCGCCGCCAAATCCGTCGATCTGGAGCGGCCGATCACGACTACATGCGGCTCGGGGGTGACGGCTGCGGTGATTGCGCTGGCGCTCGAAATCGCGGGAGCCAAGGACGTTGGGCTGTATGACGGCTCATGGGCGGAGTACGCGGGACGGCCGGAGGCGGTGATCGTCAAGGACAGCTAAAACTCGTTCCTGCGAATTTTAGCTTGTTCCAGGGTGCTGCCGCGGAGTAGTCTCGGGGAACCATGTTGCCGGCTTCCATTTTGTTCCCGTGGTTTGTGCTCCTTCGCAACAAGTGGGAGATCGCCTTCCTTGTCGGCGCGCTCGCGCTGTGGGGCGCGTTTCAATTCGGCCGAGAAAAACTGCGCGTCTACCGCACGCGTAACTGGCCCAGGGCGAGCGGAACCGTGTCCAACATCCGCGTGCGCAAAGTGGATGGCGGCGCCAACGGAGTCGACTACTGGAAGGTCACCTTCGACTTCACCTGGCATGTGGCCCAGGAGCACACGGGCAATTACAAATTCAACTGCACCTCCGAAGAGATGGGGAACGGGGCTGTCGCCGGGCTCAAGGACAATTCCGTTTCCGTCCACTACAAGCCGTCGGACGAAAGCAAGGGCGTTCTCTGGGAGGATGAGGTCTGGGATATCTGGTGGGAGACGTATTGGCAGATGACCCACGCGGAGGCGGCATCGCAATAGCAAATGCCGGGAAGCTCGATTTGGCCTACAATCGGGATAAGGTCGGCCGATTCCGGTCTGGCGAGGTGCGATGGTCTCACTTTTTTCTATGCCGCAGACGAAAACGTCGCCATTTCGGGGGCAATTGCTCTCTGTCGCGGCGCATCTCGCGCTGCTGCTGGCGGTCGCGGGCGGCATCGGGCGCTCGGCGAGGATTGTGCCGTACCGGTTGCCTGGCACGGCGATGGGTGTGAGCACGCTCACGTATTACAGCCCTGGAAGCCCGCAGTTGGTCGCGTCCGACAGCGCTGCGCAGAAGCAGGCGAAAACCAAGGCCGCGCGCACGCTGAAGCACATTCCCGACGCGCCCAAGGTTGAGACGGGGCAGGTGGCAAAGTCCGAAACAGGCATCGGCACCTCGGCCAAGAGCGGCCTGGGCGAAGGTGACATCACGATTGCACTGCAACAGTACTTCCCGTATCCGACGCCGAGCCTTGCGAGCTTGCCGCATGGAAAAAAGGGCGACGTAATCCTGGACGCGGTGATCGACGAGCACGGCAACGTGGCGCAACTGACGCTGGTGCAGGGGCTGGGCGCGCCGATCGACCAGGATGTGATTGCCACCGTGCAGCAGTGGCACTACACGCCGGCGATGAAGAACGGCGTCCCGGTGGCGAGCGAGCAGGAGCTGCATTTCCACTACGAGCGTGGATGAGTTGCGGCTGGTGCGGTGTCTATGTATCGGATTGACGGGTTCTGTCCGACTCTGTGGGAAAATGTCCCATCATGAGCACAACCTGCCCCGTTTGCCGGTCGACGATTGCGACTGACGACATCAATGTTTCCACCGACCTGGCGCTGTGCCGTGCTTGCGGCAAGTCTTTCCGATTCTCGGAGATTGTGAGCGAACTTGCGGTGTCTGGCCCAGACTTGAACGCTCCTCCTGCGGGAGCGTGGTATCAGCCGCTGCCGGATGGGTTCACGGTTGGGGCTTCCACGCGGACCTGGCAAGCGGCGTTCCTCATTCCGTTCACGTGCGTATGGTCCGGTTTTTCCATGTCCGGCATCTATGGGAGCCAGATTGCCAAAGGGCATTTTGACTTGGGGAGTTCTCTATTTGGCATTCCTTTTCTTATCGGAACCTGCGTGCTGATTTCCTTGTGCGCCTTGTATTCGGCGGGAAGGGTTGCGGTGACGCTTAGTTCGGGGCGGCTGTCGATCTTTACAGGGGTGGGGCTTATTGGCTGGACGCGTAGCTATTCGTGGTCCGAGTTTCGGACAGTGCGGGAGGATCTGACTTCAGGCGCCTTCAACACGAATCGACGCGGCAAATCCATCTATCTCGAAGGCAGCCGGAGGGTGGGATTCGGATCTCTACTCTCGGACGAGCGGCGTTATTTTGTCGCAAGCGCTCTTCGCGCGAATCTGAGCAAGGCGGATCGGAGCAGTGGGTTTGGCGGGTCGCTGGCGGAGGCTGGGCGGTATCGGTGAATGCGGCCGCAGGGGTCCGTCAATGCGAAATTCGACTACGCTATCTGCGTTGCTTCGCATCCGAGGGTCTAACTCAAAAGCCCAGTGAAAGCGTGGCGGCCTCAATATTCGGAAGATAGTCGATTCCCAGGGCTGCAAAATCGGCATCGAGCGGTGGTTTGGGCTGGCCGATTGGACCGAAGTCCTTGATATTGCTGGACACGAATACTTGCCGCCCAGTGAAACCGCCATTCCTAAGTTTCCTTGACAATTCGAGAATGTGTTCCGAGATTATGCAATCGGCGACGTTGCGCGAACCCGGCCTGCCAGGAGCGATTCCTCTTGCGAGTCTCATGTGAGCCCTGGCCGCGCATGTGGCATCATGAGAGATATTCCGGCTTGCCGAGACCAAAAAGCCGGGAAGGGACGACAGGGCTGCTTGAATCGCGGAAAGTTCAGCTTGCCAACTTGCCGCTTGCGACCTGTGCAAGAGAGTCAAGCCGGTTTGCGATAACGTACGGAATTGTTTTGTGAGGTTCAGCAGTTCTTCGGGAAGATTCTTCCTTTACTCGGTTTGTTCCTGTTCTATCAGAGCGATGTGCAATTGCACGCGCGTCGCATTCGATGCCTCAATTGCCTTTAACGCCATTTCGATCAGTCTTGTAGGAGACTGAAGACGATGTTGGCTTCGAATGAGGTCCAAAATCGCACAAGCGTCGAGCGCGAGCACCGGGGCGGGATGCGCGAGGATAGCGGCCACGGTCTCGGCCAGAGAATTAGGCGGATTTGACAAAGTCGTTCAAAAGGCTCAGCTCGTACTCGAACAAGATCGCAAGTTCGCTTGCCTTGTCTTCGGGCCATTGTTCGTGCTCGACGAGGATCGACGACAATTCTTCGCCGGTTACGGCACATTCATCTCGGTGAACTGCGGCCACAAACGCGTTCCATCGAGCGCGGTCGCGCGGGTGGCTGGCGCCGTTCGACTTATTTGCCAGAACCGAAAATTGATGCAGCAGCCGGGCGGCATCGGGACTTAGCCAATGCTCCGGTCCGACGTCGGAAACCGGCTCCGATATTCGGATGGGGGTTCCTGCCGTCAGCGGTAGAACTGCACGTCGAAAGGACTCAAGTAGTCCGCAGTAGGTTGCCGGAGACAGAGGATCGCTCTCGGGTACGATATTGGTGACTTTCCATTCCTTTGTGTTGACATCGATCCAAAGGCGAGTGTGCGGGGCGTCTAAAGAGGACGAGTTGAGGAAACAGCGGACTACCTCGTCTCGCGGCAAAATTCGGGAGATGTCATTTTCTGCTTGCAAGTCCCTTGTCCACTCGCCCAATTTCTGTGCTGTATCGAGACGGCTCAACAGGTCGTCAGGCTCATTTTGCGGGCCCGTAAACGTCATGTTGGAGTAGATTTGCATACACAAACCATGCTAAACCCTGATTTGATTTCTGGACTGCGATCTTTGTTCCGGAGAGATTCGGCTTTGCCATCCATACCGTGAAAGTGCCTGAGATGGGCCAGGGACCCATCCCGTCGACAACATCTAAAATCGAAGATATGAGTTCTTTGATTGAGAATTCCGGGTTGTTGCCTGATCCGCTTGGTCCGCTGAATCCGCTTGCCATGTCCGGGGGGACGCGGTTTGTGCGGGCTTGTTTGAAGCGGCCTGTGGATCGGCCGCCAGTTTGGTTCTTGCGGCAGGCTGGGCGGTATATGGCCGAGTACCGGGAGGTGCGGAAGCACCATACGCTGGTCGAGATCTGCAAGCGGCCGGAGATTGCGGCTGAGGTGACGATTACCGCTGCCGAAAAGCTGGGCGTGGATGCGGCGATCATCTTTGCCGATCTGCTGCTGCCGCTGGAGCCGATGGGTTTGGATTTTGAGTTCGTGGCTGGCGAGGGGCCGGTGGTGCATCACCCTTTGCGCACCGTGGAGCAGATCGACCGGCTCAGGGTTGATCGCGCCGGGCAGCTTGAGTATGTGGCGGCGGCGATCGAGAAGGTGGCGGCGCACTTTGGCGACTCCATGGGGATGATCGGGTTTTGCGGCGCTCCGTTTACGCTGGCCAGCTACATGATTGAGGGGGGCTCGTCGCGCAACTACATCTTTACCAAGCAGATGATGTACTCCGAGCCGTATGCGTGGCAGAAGCTGCTGGACAAGCTGGTGACGGTGCTGGTGGCCTATGCCAAGCAGCAAGTGGATGCGGGCGCGGATGTGATTCAGATTTTCGATAGCTGGGTGGGGTCGCTTTCGGTTGAGGATTATCGCGACTATGTACTGCCGGTGACGACGCGGCTGGTGCGCGCGGTGCAGGCGATGGGTGTGCCGGTGATCTACTTTGGCGTGGACACGGCGAGTCTGCTGCCGGCGATGCGGGAGACGGGCGCGGATGTGATTGGGCTGGACTGGCGGACACCGCTCGATGAGGGATGGAAGTCGCTGGGGTATGCGACGGCGGTGCAGGGAAACCTGGACCCGATTACGCTGTTTGCACCGGAGCCGATTCTCGAGACGCGCGTCAAGCAGGTGTTGGCGCAGGCCGATGGGCGGGCGGGGCATATCTTCAATCTGGGGCATGGGATTGTGCCGGGAACGCCGGTGGAGCATGTGCAGGCGGTGGTCAAGATGGTGAAGCGGCTTTCGCCGCAGTTCAGCCGGATGAAGGTCGCGGAAAACTTGCCTCAGGGGCTAAAGCCCCTGTGACGGCATCGGCTTTTCGGCACGACGGAAGTCGTGCCCTGTCACAAAGCCCTTCGGACAGGAGGGTTCCTCCCGCACAAGTTCGTTTTGGCGGAGACTTTTCGATAGGCGAACAGGTTAAGCGAGGTTGGGAATGGGTAAGCGGGCGGTTTTGCTGTTGGCGCATGGGACGCCGAATACGGTCGATGAGATTCCGGAGTATCTGCGCAATGTGGTGAGCGGAAGGCCGATGCCGCAGCATGTCGTCGAGGAGATTCAGCATCGGTATTCGCTGATTGGCGAGCCGAAGGGCCACTCGCCGCTGACCGATCTGACGATGGAGCAGGCGCGGTTGTTGTCTGAAGCCTTGGGCGAGCCGGTGTATGTGGGGATGCGGAACTGGCGGCCGTATATTTCCGACACGGTGAAGCAGATGCGGGCCGACGGCATTGAGGAAGCGGCGGCGATTTGCCTTGCGCCGCAGAATTCGCGGACTTCGGTGGGTCTATACAAGCGGGCGGCGCTGGCGGAAGCTGCCGGGATGCGACTCGATTTTCTGGAGGGGTGGGCGCATGAGCCGCTGTTGGCCGAGGCGTTTGCGGATCGGCTGCGGGCGGCGCAGGCGAAGTTGACGGCGGAGACTGGCGCACCGGTACCCGTATTGTTTACGGCGCATTCGGTGCCCTGCCGGACGATTCAGACGCCGGCGGCGAATCCTGGGCAGCCGATTCTGTGGCCAACGGCGAAGCCGAGTGCTGAGGCGACGCCCGACCCGTACCCGGTGGAGGCGAAGGCAACGGCGGCGGCTGTAGCGGCGCTGGTTCCGGAAATTCCCGCGTGGTATTTCGCGTTTCAGAGCCAGGGGGCGAGCGGTGGCCCGTGGATCGGGCCGGCCGTGCAGGATACGCTGGACGCGCTGGCGGCTGGCGGCGAGAAGGCGGTGATCCTGCAGCCGATCGGGTTTCTCTGCGACCATGTAGAGATCCTGTATGACATCGACATCGACTTCAAGGAACACGCGGCCAATCTGGGGATGCGGCTGGAGCGGCCGGAGTCGCTGAACGGATCGCCGATCCTGACTTCAGCGCTGGCGAAGTTGGCCCGGGAGGGGTTTGTGCGGCTTGAGGCCGCCCAATAGGCGGAAAACCTGATTTCAACGGCAAATTTGAGAAAAATTGAGACGGATCGCGGTGGGAACTGGGGTAGGTTTGGGGAAAGCAAAATGTGGCCAGCGATGAAACGCCGGGAATTCTGAATGCGCTACTCATTCGAATTCCGGAGCTTCGCTGAGCGAGTTGGCAATCTCCAACCTATCCCCCAGGGCCGGTAGACTCCGGCGAAAGGATTGTTCCATGCGCATTCTCTCTCTTTTGAAACTGGCGACCGCCAAGCGGGTCGCAAATGGCCTGATGGCAGCCGGACTGGCTTTCGGTTTGGCGGTTTCCGCATCGGCTCAGACGAATCTGCCCAAGCCTCCTGACCCGCGGCAGAAAGTTTTCGGCTGGCAAGACGCAAAGACAGGCGTCTTTCACCCTATGTTGAAGATTGAGCCGGACTTGACGCCCGCGCCTATCACCGGCATGATCGAGCTGACCATCACGATTACGCTCAAGACGGCCGTGCCAACGGGCGGAACGGTATATTGCAGCACGGACATCACGGCGGCTTCCAACAACACCGAAACCTTCGAAACGGGAGCGATGTACGACGAATCGTCCTACAGCGTCGCTAAGGTGACCGGCACCACGGCGACCTGCACGGTAATCACGCCATACTCGTGGATACTGCCTGCGGCTTCGTCCACCGTTCAGAATTCGCTCTCGTCCGTGTACGTGATCGGCATTCTGCCAGCTTCTACGTCCACGACCGCAGTTCTTTCTGAACTGGATGGACGCAGCTCGACCGGTCCTTTCGGCGGAACGGCGATTCCGGCGACGGGCGCGACAACCAAGTACACTCTGGCCGCGACGCTCTGAAGCGGTTCCGTCCAAGTCGTGACGCGGTTCAGACGCCGGTTCTGGGCGAAGGCCTTGCAACTCGCTCAGCAGCGGGTTTGACGGGTCGATTGAATCAGGTTTACCAGGCCGGAGCGACTCCGGCGAAAGGAAAAAATCAGATGCGAATCTTGAGCATCGCAGCGTTGGGAGCGCTGGCCGTGGGGACTCTGCTTTCGGGTACACGGCCGGCGCTGGCCCAGTCGGAAGTCCGGGAAATGCCTGAAGCGTCTCCGGACCAGTTGCAGCCGGAATTGACGCCTGCCCCGACCACCGGGATAATCGAAGTCATCTTCACCATCACCCTCAAAACGGCGTTCCCGGCCGGATCGTCGGTAGCTTGCTTTGTGAGCCTGGATGCGGATTCCCTCAATAGCGGGACGGGAGCGTTGATCGGCTTGCACGAGGGCAATGTGGAATTCCTCAAGACCACCGGAACCACCGCAACTTGCACGGTTTCGATTCCGTACTCGTGGCCACTGCCAGCTAGTTCGGCAACGGTGACGACCCTGCTGGCAGGCAGCTATCAGGCGGTCGTGGCAACAAGCACGGGAACCCTGGAGAGGTCCTCGCGCGGCGATCTGACGGGGCTGAGCAAGATTCCTGCTACGGGCACCACCACCAAGATTTCCGTCCCCATCACGCTTTAACTTTTCACTATTTTGCTGCCTCCAAGGCGGGCGGCGACCTGCGAAAGGCCTCCTCTTGAGGGTGCGCCTTTCGCTTTTTTTGTTTTTTGGGCGCGTTCGATCGCGCCCACGTATCGAAATCTTGAGCAGCCGGACCGCAGGAATGCGCTCTTAGGGTTTAGGATCAGTTTTCGAGTCTCTCCGAAAATTGCTTGACCCGTGAGCGCATTCGCGCGTTTGCGGAACCCTGAGGCGCGGCGACGAGGCGCGCTCTCCGCTTAGACTATCGACTCGGCCGGATTCCTCCGGCGAAAGGATCGAACGATGCGAGTGATTCCAAAAGCAATGGTGGGTGCGCTGGCCCTGAGTGTGGCGCTTTGCGGTTCCGTTTTGGCGAGTGCGCAGAATGAAACCCAACACAAGAAAATTGTGGGTTATCAGGATGCCGAGACGGGCCAATTCCACCCGTTGGATAAGGAAGTGCCGGAAGCGACGACCACGGCTCCAACGACCGGCGAATACGAGGTGACTTTTACGATCACGCTGAAGTCGGCTGTGCCGACTGGCGGCACGGTGCTGTGCGGGACGACGATCATCGTGACCGCGGAGTCGCTGTCGACCGGCGCCGCAAGTGAGTATACGGAGAACTCGTATGCGGTGGCTAAGGTTTCCGGAACGACAGCGACCTGCACGGTGAACACGCCGTATTCGTGGCTGCTGCCGGCAGCGTCTTCGACCACGGAGGTTCTCATCGGGGGCGACTACACCCTGTCGATTCTGCCGGCGTCGAGCACGACGCTCACCCTGGCCACGCTTGAGGGCCGGTCCTCTTCGAGCAGCTTTCTGAGCGCGAAGGCGGTTCCGGCGACGGGGACGACGACAAAGCTGTCGGTGAGCGCGACGCTTTAAGCCCTACAGCGCAAGGGTAATTTACCCTCCATTATGGCAGTTTGAAACTGACTGTTTGGGCCGGCTCGCGATGGCCGGCTCAACTTTGGTCTGGAATTTGCATCTGGAGTTTATGGCTGGCAACGGATTCATTTTTTGTCCGGGGTGGAATCTGGTCCCATCAAAAATTGATGGGGTCGCACGGCTTTACCACCAAATTGAATTCCGGGATGGAGTGCGCAAGGCTGGGGTGTGCAGCTATGGTTAAGAAACAGGGTTGTCCCGCGTGATTCTGTGTTCTTTGCGGCAGACAGCAGCCCTGACCGTCTTACTATAAGAAGCTTAACCAAACATGAGCCAAAAACATCCAGCGGATCGAGTTGTGATTGTAGGTGCGGGGCCGGGTGGGCTGGCTTCCGCAATGTTGCTGGCAAAGGCCGGCGTGGAAGTTACGGTCGTCGAGAAGCGCGGCGTGGTCGGCGGGCGCACCTCGACGATGGAGCAGGACGGCTTCAAGTTCGATGTGGGGCCGACCTTTTTCCTCTACCCGCAGGTGCTGCGGGAGATCTTTGCCGCCACCGGGCATTCGCTCGAAAAAGAAGTGCCGATGTACCGGCTTGACCCGCAGTACCGGCTGGTGTTTGGCGCGAAGGACGGGGGCTTCGGCGGCCAGGTGGATGCGACGGCGGACGTGGAGCGGATGAAGGCGCAGATTGCGGCCATCAGCCCAGCCGATGCGGCGCGGCTTGAGAACTACTTTCGCGACAACCGGGAGAAGCTGAACCGGTTTGCGCCGATTTTGCAGTCGCCGTTTGAGGGCTGGCGCGATCTGGTGACGCCGGAGATGCTGAAGATGCTGCCGCTGGTGCGGCCGTGGCGCTCGCTCGACTCTGATCTGCGCAAGTACTTCAAGGACGAGCGGATTCGGCTGGGATTCAGTTTTCAGTCCAAATATCTGGGCATGAGCCCGTTTTCCTGCCCGAGTTTGTTCAGCATTCTGTCGTTTCTCGAGTACGAGCATGGGGTGTTTCATCCTGTTGGCGGTTGCGGCGCGGTGACGGCGGCGATGGCGCGGATTGCCGAGGGGATGGGTGTACGGATTCTGCGCAATACGCCGGTGGAAGAGCTGATCTTCGAAGGGCGGCGCGCGGTCGGTGTCAAGATCCCGGATGAGGTGCTGAAGGCCGACGCCGTGGTGGTCAATGCCGACTTCGCTCAGGCGATGCAGCGGCTGGTGCCGAACCATCTGCGCAAGCGCTGGACGAACGAGCGCATTGAGAAGAAGCAGTTTTCCTGCTCCACCTTCATGATTTATCTGGGGATCGAGGGCCGGTACGACGAGGTGAAGCACCATACGATCTACTTGTCGAAGGATTACCAGCGCAATCTCAAGGACATCGAACTGGATCACCGGCTGACAACCGAAGACCCGAGCTTTTACGTGCAAAATGCCTGCGTTACCGATCCGTCGATGGCGCCGAAAGGGATGAGCACGCTCTATGTGTTGGTTCCGGTGACGCATGAGAATGGCAACGTCAACTGGGCCGGGCAGGAAGCCGGCTTCCGCGCCATGGCGCTGAAGCAGCTCGAAAAGATTGGGATTACGGATGTGGAGCGTCGGATTCGCGTGGAGCGGCGGCTGACGCCGGCGACGTGGAATTCGGAGTTCCATCTGCACCTGGGCGCGACCTTCAGCATGGCGCACTCGCTGCGGCAGATGCTGCATCTGCGGCCGCACAATCGCTTTGAGGATCTAGAAGGCGTGTATCTGGTGGGCGGCGGCACGCACCCTGGTAGCGGATTGCCGGTGATCTTCGAGTCGGCGCGGATCACCTCGCGGCTGCTGCTGAAGGATCTGGAACTGGAACCGCATTGGCAGCCGGCGACGCGGGTGGAAAATAGCGCGGCTTACGAAGCGGTGCGATAAAGCATGTGTGAGTATGAAGTAGGAGTGTGGGACGCTCAGGGCCTCTTGCTTTTCCCACGCCCACTCCACACTTCACACTGTTTCGAGAGAGAATCGGATGCAGCAGGTTGAGCGAACGATGGAGACCGGGTATCTGGAAGCCGTGAGGCTGGCGCAGCGGAACTGGGCGGGCACTACGCTGAGCGAGCGGCTGACAGTGATCGGTCGGCTCCGGCGGCGGATGGCTTCCGGTGCCGTCGCGCTGGCGGAGACGGTGCCGACCCGGCTGCCGGGCGCGCTGAACCGCACCGTGGCCGATACGCTGGGCGCTGAGGTGCTGCCGGTGATGGAAGCATGCCGGTTTTTGGAGCGGTCGGCGGCACGGATTCTGGCTCCGAAGCGGCTGGGATTGAAGGGCAGGCCGATTTGGCTGGCTGGGTTGGATTCGCGGGTGGAGCGCGCGCCTTGGGGTGTGGTGCTGCTGATTGGGGCGGGGAATTATCCGCTGTTGCTGGCTGGCGTCCAGGCGATTCAGGCGCTCACCGCTGGCAATGCTGTGCTGTGGAAGCCGGCGCCGGGGACCGAGGCAGTTGCGCAAGCGTTTCGGGACTTGCTTGTCGCTTCCGGGCTGAATCCTGAGTTGCTCACCGTGCTCGATTCGACCGTGGAAGCCGGGATCGAGGCGATGGATGCGGGCGTGGATCATGTTGTGCTCACCGGCTCTGCGGAAACCGGTAAGGCGGTTCTGCGGCGGCTGGCGGAGACGCTGACGCCGGCGACGATGGAGCTTTCCGGCTGCGACGCTGTTTTTGTGCTTCCCGGTGCGGATCAGGCGCACACCGTTCGTGCGCTGGCGTTTGGGATGCGGCTGAATGGCTCCTGCACCTGCATGGCTCCGCGGCGGGTTTTTCTGGTGGGGATGGCGGATGCTGAGGCGGCGAAGTTTGAGGCGGCATTGGCTGCGGCTCTTGCGGAAATTCCGGGAGTGGCGATTCCCGCGAAGACGCGATCTCTGCTTTCGGAATTGACGGCAGACGCCCGAACACAGGGCGCTGAAGTGCCGATCAAAGGACTGGACGCATCCACCGAAGTCTGCCCGACGCTGATTCTGGGGGCGACCCCAGCGATGCTCTCGATGCAGACGGACATTTTCGCGCCGGTGCTGTCGGTGATGCGCGCGGCGGATGAAGGCGAGGCATTGGCGGCGAGCAGCGCTTGCGCCTATGCGCTGTCCGCGGCGGTGTTCGGGCCGGAGAAGGACGCCGTAGCGTTTGCCGCGAAGGTGAATGCGGGGACTGTCTTGGTGAACGACGTGATCGTGCCGACGGTCGATCCCCGCGTTCCTTTTGGCGGGCGCGGGCGCAGCGGGTTTGGGGTGACGCGTGGGGCGGAAGGATTGCTGGCGATGACCACGCCGCGCACGATGCAGATTCAGCGCAGCCGCCTGGCGGTGACCTACGAGCCAACCGGCGCTGGGCATATCGAGCTGTTTGCGGGGCTGGCGCAGTTGCTCCATGGCGGCGGGATCGGCGAGAAGTGGGCGGGGTTGAAGCGGCTGGTGGGCGCGGCGCGGAAGTTGAAGTAGAAGAATTCAGAGGAGCTGGCAGAATGCGGATTGCGGTGATTGGTTCAGGATTGGGTGGGCTTTCGGCGGCGGCTACCTTGGCGGCGCGGGGTTACGATGTCGAGGTTTTCGAGAAGAATCCCTGGCTGGGCGGCAAGGCGGCGCAGTTGCAGGAGGAGGGTTTTCGTTTCGATATGGGGCCGACGATCCTGATCCGGCCCTCGGTGCTGCGGCGGATTTTTTCGGAAGCCGGCCGGAAGCTC
>Ga0209208_10003572_pt1 | contig 22237 bp, 16 predicted proteins | sample S1TSphfallax_3_FD_187694 | JGI IMG/M metagenome (GOLD analysis project Ga0209208, IMG submission 187694) | Host-associated microbial communities from peat moss isolated from Minnesota, USA - S1T2_Fd - Sphagnum fallax MG (SPAdes) (version 2) | ecosystem: Host-associated > Plants > Peat moss >...
CAATGCGAGGTGTTTTGGGTCCTGCTGTCGAGCTCTGAACATTCGGGAGTCCCGGAGGACTCCAAATCCCCAACTTTTCCAAGTGTTGGGCTTCACCCCCACACTTGGCCAAGTTAGGGTTGCGACAGTGATGTTCTTGAGGGCAAGGCCCTTGCAGCATAGAAAAAGCTTAGAGTGTTAAATGTAATGACTTGATCAAATAAATATATTTCAGGGTTTGGAATTATTGTGTTTTTGATTTTCTAAATGAAATAAATCATCACAATATGTTATTTAATGGATTTCTTTAGGTTATGGGCCCACATTACTTCTAAGGTTTCATTGTGGTTGTAAATAGGTGTGATTTGTGATGGATGGAAGGAAAAGACACAATTATAATGATTAGGTTCAATTGAAAGAATTTTTCTCTATGGAAGTAACAAATGGAAATAATACTTGATGCAAAAGAACTACATACAATAATATATGGAACTTGGCATGAAACAAATGTCAAATCACAAGAGGAAAAGATCTTGTGGAAGAGATGTGATAATGCTACTAGAATGTTGATTAACACAAGTGTAGACGAAACACACTTGCAGATGCTGATCAATTGTCAAACATTTGAACACATGTGGTCAAGATTAATTGTTGTTCATAAACAAAGTTCTAGAGAGAATGTGCACCTATTGCAAGGAAAAATTTTAAGTTACAAGATGTGAAAGGGTGATATTATAGGTGGACACATATTAAAGATTAAAAATATGGCTTGAAGATTAAACAATCTTGGTGAATGCATTCCAAATTCCATGTAAATCACCAAGATTTTGTGTAGTCTCCCACTTAGAGTCATAATGTTCTATTGTGTGCATGGGATAAAATTCCACCAAATGAGTAAAACATCAATGTTTTAGTGGTGAGATTGATGAAGCAAGAAAGCTTGATGAAGATGTAGAATGGAAGCCATGTGGTAGACATAGAGAAGGCTTTCTTTTCACAATCATTTGGGAATGCAAAAGATATGAAAAAGAAGGACAAGAAGAAAGGAGATTTTGATTACATCAGAAAGTTGAAGAAGAAACAAAATGCAACATCTACACGGAGCTTGGCCATTGAGCTAGAGAATGTCCAAACAAAAAGTAGAAGATGGAATCAAAGGACAAGAGTGAAAAGGATTCCATCATGACTACAAAAGAGTCTGAGACTTGTGCTTTGATGGTGGATGATTTTGGCTATTGGGAGTCAATGAACACATTTTCTGTTAAGATTTAAATAAGCACTTTCATTCATTAATTTTGATTATTCAAATTGGGAAGAAAGGTTTAAGATCCCTAATTACATAAAACAAGTGTGATGCATGGATTGTTGATTTTGAAACCACTAAACACATGTTAGACAAGAGGGAATGGATGACTAATTTTGTTTCAATTCCAACCGGGAATTGGCTAGTGGCAATTGTAGATGACTTTAAGCATTGGGTTGAAGGAATTGGGGATGTTTTCATCACAACAAACATTATCATCGTTACAAAGGTTCTTTACATACCCAATCTTAGACAAAACCTATTATTAGTTGAGCAAGTTGCTAGCGATGGAGTGGTGATTTTGTTTGATGAAGATACATTACCATGATTGACAAGAACAATAATGGAAAAGTCATGCCCAAAGGATGTTTGGATGGAAAGATGTACAAGTTGAATGTTACGGTTGTGCCACCAAAGAAACAAATTAGTTTTTGTTAAACAAATGTAGTGTCCACTATTTCCAATGATTTCTAACTTTGGCATGAACAATGTGGTCTACTAAATTATACTACAATCAAGCAAATGAACAAATATGTTATGGGTCTCTAGTTTGAAGATCAATGGTGATGTTAATCCAGAGAATGTTTATGAAAGGTGTAAGTTGGGAAGCAACAAAGGCATTCTTACCCTTCTATTGTAGACATGAAGAAAACAACAATTTTAGGAAAACTTATGCATTCAAATTTATGCGAGTCAATGGACACAAAATCAATGGGAGTGTTTTATGCTATGTGTTATTCAAAGATTATTATAATGTATTTCAATTTAGTTTTTCCATTAAACACAAATTGGAAGTCTTTGAATGTTTCCAAGCTATGCTAAAGGAGATTTAGCAAAAAGGGAGACATACCATGAAAACTTTTTGATCAAATCAAGGTGGGGAATATGTTGATGGAACATTCAACAAATTCCTACATGAGAATGGTTGAACATGAGTATAGTATACCTTTAGCTCATGAACAGAAGGGAGATCATGCTCCAAAAGGTTGGAGATGAAAAATGGCATAGTTATGTGTCAAATTTTCTCTTTCCCCCTACTATTATATCATAGTCATATGGTGGCATTATTCTCCATTACTTGTGTGTATAGATATTTATCATCAAAATAAATATCAATTGAGAGAATAGACAAAAACATCTCATATGAAGATGAAAGTGATATTGGTAAGTAAAAGAGCATGCTTGGTTGTTTTATTGCTTATAGTGTATTTATAACTTGCAAACAACCTACACACATTCTCAAACATTTTTCCTTAAAGAGTTAATCAAGCAATGCACATCACAAGTAGTTCAAGCTTCTATTACAAATGCACACCCCATCATGTTTTATTTTTTCCACACACAACATTTGCAACCGTTCTATTGAATCAAAGAATTATAGAACTTTGCAAGCAAGCAAACAAAGAGGATACAAGCACAATGTCTAAACTTGGAATGTATAACCACCCAGTGTTGTTGTAGTGAAACGTAGTTCTATATTGATAATCCAAGGTACAAATAATACCACCAAGATGTGGTACATGATGAGGTAGAAAAGGATCTGGGACTTGCCATCAAAGCCAAACATTAAGCCCAAAGCATTGTGGACTTGTGATAGAGTTAGTGAAAAGCAATGAGAATTTCTGCAAGCACAACATCCAACTTTTGCCAAAGTCGTGGACTGTGAACTTGAATTGTTTGCCACTTCACACATCTTTATTGAATCTCAAGCATTAAACATGGCATTTCCACACATATTTACAAACAAAAGAATTTCAGAATTTTAAAAGCTTTGAATTAACAACAACACCCCTTAAATTCCTTGTACAATGACGAGCTTCTCTTAATTTAATAAACATTTGAAAATTCTTTATAGATTCACCATGATCAAGGATGTACTTTGATATTCCACAAGGATTAAACCAAGTTCCAATGTTTGACCTTCAAGGCACTTTTTCTCCTTTGTGAGATGAAGAAAAGTCTCTTAAATTACAATTTGGGCAATACCATAAAACTTTTTGCATTTATTCTTTCATCATGTTTGGAAGAATTAAATATTAACAAGTCATATAAGAGTTTTTCAATAATTGTCGTGATGTACTAACCAACTATAACATTATACTTGAACCAAATTGACCAAAAACATTATATTGTAATCACCTTGGTCCCTTGCCCAAAAAAACATGATTCTAGAAAAAAGTCTGCCCATAAAATTTTGCATACTATTTAGATATCATAAAGACTTCATCAACATTTAAACCCTATTGGAGATTAATTTTTTATTTATTGGTCTATATACTTGTTACCAAAATGAAAGTTCATGAACTCATAAGTAGATAATACTATGCATATGATGGTATGTGTGTAAGTACACAAAACACATACATTTTACAAGCTGATCCCCCCAAAAAAAAACCATCATCATTTGCACTTGCCATGTTGTTTATGAACCTTATCAAGACCCTTTTTAATGCCTTGAGTTGCTTTCAAAGCTTACTTAGTAGTCTTTGTCGTAGAAACCCACTTAACCATAGGTTTAACAACTCTTCTTCCTCCCTTTGATGTTTCTGGTTTCTTGATACCAGAACTTGATGCATTTGAGACTAGTTGTTTCTTTTGCAGAGTTATTTGTAGCTTCTTCTACATTTGCATTTCCAAGCTCATCCATTAAAATGACCCCTTGTGGGTCACCTTCATATCCTGAATGGGTTTCATTAAGCTCCAAAAAGTTACCATGTTTCTCAAATGCTAATGCCTTTCTATTAACACCTTTTGAGCCCACTTGGACATTTTTTTCTTCAACCACATTTGGTTGCAAAGGAGATGGAGGTGGTTGAGAGCCATGACTTGGCTTTCCAACATGTACACATTTTGGTGATGAAACCTCTCCATCACATAGTTGTTTGGTAGTAGTTTGTGATTCTGGTGTTAACCAATGAACATTTCCCACACTAAGATTCACATGGTTTTGTCACAAAACTGGAGTGGAAAAGCTTATGTTCATCTCCAAAAGATTTTTTGAAGGTTTTCTAGCTACAATCCACAAGCATCACACACATTTAATAGTTAGTATTTAACAAATTGTAAATCATAAAAGATAGTAAAGTCTTTCAAATTATGCACAATTGTGAACATAGGACCATGTGGATTAGATATAAAACTCTACAATTCACAAAAGATTATTGCAAAGTAAAGTATACTACATAAGTGTACAAATAGTACTCTCCAACCTGCATTCAACAAATCAGTCCACAATCATGGATTAGTTACATAATATTTCACTAACAACCTACAATTTGCATTCATGAAGCTTATTAAACAATATCTCAAGCATACTAGACACATGAATAAACCTTGAAGTACATAAAGGCACTAGATATGTAAGAAGAAATAAGTGAACTAATGGATTTGAACTCCATCAAAGTAATCAATGTACAAGGCTAGAATTGACCAATGGATTCAAAGTACACAAGTCCATCATCACTAACTACTTTGAATCCAAATAATCCACTACAAATATACACATAGTCTGATGATGCCCATAAAATGGACTTGATATACACATTGTCTACAGATGTTCATAGAATGGACAATATGTAGGAATAGACTAGGGAAGTGATGGACTTCGATTCCATCATAGTAATTATAGACAAAACTAGACCTAAGCAATGGACTACATGTACACAAATGAATCATGGCTAATTATTGTAAGTCTAAATAATTACATTGCAAAAAACCTTTGTGGATTTGATGTACACAAAGTCCATAAAATTTACAAGTTTATCCACAAAAGTATTATGTCAACCTTTATAGTACAAATATGCTAGAAACTGAAGGTCATACAAGTACCAAATTGTTCAATTATCTTGCACTCTTACAACAAACTCCAATATTGAAGTAACATTCAATGTATTGCAATGTAGAATTTTCACCACCTTAATGCCTTAATCCGATTTTGTAAACAAACATTTTGGATTTCAAGTTTAAAGCACCATTAACCCTAGTCCATAAGATGGGCAAAAACACATGTGATTTCCACCCAAATGCATCATATTTTTTTACAAGACATAAACCACACTTGGAGCTTACAAGAAATTCAAAACAAACAAAGAGAAAAATGAATATAAAATGAGATAAAAATTTGAAGCTTTAAACTTGTCTTTGGTGTCGATCTTGTTGCACTTCAACTCATCATAAAATGGATTGCTATTTTTTCATGTATGTGCACCATGATCATCCAACTTCTCCCAAGGTTTTGAAATCCCATAACTTGCCCACTAGTTTGAGTGAATATCCTAATTTCAATCCTTCACCAAACACTTGGTGGAAACAGAATAATGTCACATCACACCAAGAATGATACATATGTAAATAATACATCAATTGACAATCCCATACAAATGAAAATTTTCTACCACAAAATGCACATGATGTAACAATCAAAAACTCCATCCCCCATGTTGAATCTGGGTCATTTGAGTTTAAGCCACCTCCAAAAAAGAAAAGAGGTTTTGGGTCAATAGAAAAACCTCCTTTTCCATGCTTGATCGCATTATGATGTGTCTCTAAAGTATTTTGTTGTTGTTGTAGACTATCAAATTTTGATCTTGCCCGTTCGACTTCCTTAGCTAGTGTCAAATTCTTTTCTAGGGAAGTTGCATAGTTAGCTTCACCTTCAACAACCACTACTTCAAATGAATCGCATACATTTCTTCTCGCCTTTGCCTTCTTGGTGATTTGAAACTTTTCATAAGTCCAAATTTTTTAAGGTTGTGAACACCTTAGAGGTTTTTGTCTCAAAAGATGTGAGGTGTGCACCTTCGGTAAGTGCAACTTTTGAAGGTGCAAGTACAACATCATTGAAGTAACCATCTTGGATAGAGTCCCACTTTACTTTCTACTTCTCTATGTTTGCCTTCAAATCTTGAAGGTGTAATAACAATCTTGATAGAGAATCCTTTGCCACTTGTAAATGGTATTAGTAGTCATCCAATTGTGTCTTACAACACATGAGGTCCTTGTTAACCTCAAGTTGCATTTGCAGCAACTTGTTTAACTCACATTCTGCTTCTACTAACTAACTTCAGATTGAAGTGTAGTATTCCAACAATTGACTAATGGTCATTATCAGCTCAAGTTTTATTGGAGTAGTTGCAACCTTAATGTCATCCATTGGCTCCCCCTCAAAATCAAAATCTCCTTCCTCCTTGTCAAGGCTAAGGCCTTCTTGTTCTAAACTTTAAAAAATTGTCTTCACTAACAATCTATGAACCTGTTTTTTTCTCATCCATGTTATAAACTAAGCCCAATTCATGACAGGACTCCCCTTCTTTTCGCAAACTAAACCTCTGTTCATGGCAATGGGAATTAACTGTGATTGGCAGCCCTGTTTTCTGATGAAGAACCATCCATAGGTTTTTTATACAAGCGATCAATTTAGGATTGCCACACTGCATGTACTTGTAACCATTTATATCAACAAGCTCACTAAAAAGGGCTTCAACTTTTGACTTTTCAAAATCTTTTGGAACTTTCAAAGTTTTTGGGCATCGTCCCTAATGATTAAGGTTGTAAACCTCAGCAAAGTGACTTGGATTGATAAACTTAGCACCTTGTGCAATAATATGGGGGACTTTCCCATACAAAGGATCGACACTTGTAGAACCTTTAAACTTGCTTCCTTCTTGTTTGACCCTAAACCTCTTGCCATTGCTTGGCCTATTAAAACCCTGACCTTGTAATTGCCTGCTCAATCTACTTCCGCTTGCTTGAGACATTTTAGCTAGGACCATAATCATACAATGTAAGTTGGCTTTGCATGTTTCAACATGGATGGTATAGAAGAGGTCAAGACCATCATGTCCAAATCAAGAAAGAAAGAGAACCTTGACAAAAACAATGCTCATTTGAGTCTTCATGCAAATTTTACACGTGCATAGGCTAAAATTTGAAAAAAAACCTTTGTTGCGTTTACATCTGACCCTGAAAAAGTGGTCAAACTGACATGTTGACTATCTTGTTTAAGGCACTTTTTTTTAAAAAACAATAGGTTAGTGAATCTAAACTATGGATTCCCAAACACCACATTTGAGTCACCTAAACGTGCTTCTACCTTGGCACATTTAGGGTTTAGTGGGCACCATGTTTCATATTATCATAGATTTGAGGGCCCATGTACATTTCTGCATCTCATCCATCGAAACGAAAATGAACGTTTTTCTCAAATACACCTTTTGGGGATTGGTCTATCAATGTTGTACTGATAGAATGTATGCTGGACATGTGTAAGAATTTTTTTTCTTTGTTGATAAGGAAACAATTGCTTGCAAACCAAAGTAGGGGGATGATTGGTCATGGTGTTTTTATTTCAATGACACCTTCGACTTTGGAGGGCCATATCTCGACCGTCTCTTGACCAGATCAAACGTTCTCAAGGGCAACAGATGCGCCCATTAAACGCCTACATCTCATCTTCAGACCCTAAACCCAACCGACTCCAAATATGATGCCAAATGTCCTCTGAGGGCTTTAGTGTTCTATGACCGGCCTCTCTACCCTAGTCACGAAAAAAGAAGCAGACGGTAGTTTTGTAATGTCTGCAATAAGAACCCATTGCTGATTTAATGTCCTGGACATGGAAGGGATCTTCTCACTTCTCTTCACACTTAGTGGTACTCCTTTTCTAGGAAGAATATTCACATATATTCACATAACATCCACATGACACAATCGGAATTTTTTCAGTGTGCTTCACCTGCATGATGTCCAAAATTGATTCAAACAGAACCTACTGCTTTTAATGAGAATCCTTCACAGCTTGATAGTATCTTCTATAGGTTGCAGGAGATTTCATCTGACTTTGTGGTTGGTTTCTGCTTCTTGCTGATGAGGTGAAGTGAGTTTTCTAGACATCATCTTCTTTGCTCATGGTACCCCTCAGAAGCAGGACCTTGCATTTTTCTCTTCTTCAATCACAGTCTTGGTTCACAAGACTAGAAATGGCAATCTATCTCCACTAAAGTTGTGATTTGAGAAGGTGAAGGCTACTGAAATCAACACCATGTTTGCCTTTCTCCAGCAATAAATTTATAATCACCCATGTAATGTCAAACCCAGGATGGATGCACATCTTCATGTATAGGCCCATTGCTCTTATTGCAGCTTGTTGACATTATTAGAGTTCATCATTTCCACAGAGGAAAAATCAAGAGTTTACAGGTATTTTGCCACTTAACATTTGTAGCCAATTTTATGGCCACCGAAAAGCAGTCAAAAACACTAATAAAACACACTTGTCTACAAACCATTATTTGACAGCAAATATGTTCACATGCTTTATTTGACAGCTTCAATTAGCCATACTTGCTGCAATAGTTCAATAAAGTTGATGGTTGAGAAACCAGCAGTTGTGAGCAGCTTCCTCCATTGTTCTTCTGTTCTTTCCATGCCACCATCAGTAAGGACCATCATCACCATATCCAACAGTTGAGGCAGTCCACCACTTGGTTGCAGTACCAACTCACAAATTAACACTTTTCCTTTCTCAAGAAGTGCTTTCTGACAGTTATTCAAAATTTTAAGGCAGTTTTCATCATTCCAGTCATGCATAACACGCTGCAAAACACAATGCAAACAACCGTCTAAGTATACATCCACAACAACTCAAAATGTTGGGAACAAACACAATAAGTCTCTTATTCTTGTTAATAATGAAAAATATTGTAACACCAATTAGTCTAGATCTGTATCAAAACAAGACATAATTGTAAAAAAACATTGCAACACCAATTAGTCTAGATCCACATCAAAAGAAGACATGACATATCAACGTACCATCTCCACCTCCCACATATAAAGTTCCAATGTCAGGCTCTGATAGGTTCTAATGTAGAAACAAAACTGACTGACTTGTCAAGACCCAAACTAGGATTACTGAGAGTACTCCTGGGATCTAGAGAGGTTGAATAGATGAACTAATTACAGGAAGCTTGGGGACCAATCATAAACCTTCTCAGATTACTGACCTCAGGGGTGTAGAGCTGGAACCTTTAGTGGATGGATCTTCAGTAATGAAAATTTTAAGTTGGGAGTAAACACAAAACTAAAGATTTTCATAGCAGCAAGCAATATACAACATCCCAGGGAAAGAAATTTCCTTTCATTGGAATTTTGAATTCTGCAAAATGGAATTTTTCATCATACCCTCATCAAGATGGCGTCACCACTTGGTACACTTTCAAACATACTTCCACCCACATGCTCAATTCCTGATCAACACACAAAGCCTGTGTACCTTAGTTGAAGAGCTCACATAGTTTTCTAACCACCCAGTCATGAATGAGTACATTTCTCATCTATTCTTGTTGAAATATTCTGACAGAATATTCAGAAATCATCACTTTCTTTTGCTGTAAGATGCACAAAACCCAGCTTAGCACAAAAGAAATCTCCGTTACCAGGCATGGTGGGTGCATCAGCAATGACATGAGGAAGATCATAGTTGATCCCATGAATGTGGGGATAAGAGGAAATGATGGTTTCAAGGGCTTTCCCAATGCCACCACCCACATCCACAAGAGTTTTGATATCTTTGAACCCTTCATATTTCCTCACAACAGTCAAGTCAATTGGAGTGGCTGATGCCATAGCAGCGTTGAAACACTTGCTGAGTTCAGGATTGTCGTTAAAACACTGCCAAATATCCTGATTAACCCCAAAGAGACAACCATGAGGAGCATGTCACATACCCATTACAAAAGTAGCACATAAGTAACACAATCAAAACAAGTGTTGTGGGGGTTACCCCCTATGGCGGGTAAGAATTCCCATTGAGAACTGGATCCAAAGCGGGACTGATTCAGAACCAGAACCTGCTACGAATGGTTGCAGATTGCCAGAGCACATTCCACAGAAAATCCTAAGTCAATTTTTTAACAAAAAATGACAAACAGCTGGTGCAGTGCTAAATTGCTTGCAAGAAAAATACATCCGAGCAGAAAATGCCGGGCATGGAGATGAAAATGTATGGTTAGCACTCAAGAGACATAGCTGCACTACCTTTCCATATGTAGATTGAACGGCGTTTTCACCGTACAGAACGTGGCGGTGAAGCTGTTGCCAAGGAGCAAGAATTGCCGGGTCAGTGTGAAGTAGCACCACAGGTGCCTGGTTATAGGGATTGTTCTCTGTTACTAGTAGCTTGGAAATTGGTGTCAATCCGTACTGCATCTCCGACATCAGGTCGGGTTTGGTGCATCTGAAGAGCTTCCAATTGACTAAAGCGGTTAAAACACGTTGCAGTCGAGATTCGTTGACAGAGTCGCTCTTCAACTGTGCAGCTATTTGCTTCACGGTGAGAGTTTCATCTGGACCTGCTCTGGCAATGATATCTGGAAGTTCCAGCAAAACAGCAGTTCTTAACACAAATGAACTTTCAAACCCCAGGATCAGAGGATACAACACTGCTCGATTTGCCATCAACTCTTCCTCATCAGCAACTGGCTGCTGTGCCTTGGACCAATTTGCTTCTTCTGCCATATCCGCTTACAAACCTACAATTGATACCCAGATCAGAATTCAGATCCCCCAAAGCCAATAAAACCGAAATCTTCCGGATCAGTCGGATCAAACTGGACCCCAGAAAAGACGAGCTAAACTCCCAAAAACTCTGAAAAATCCTCAGAAACTACACATGCAAATCGATCACATAATGAGACTCCGGAGAGGTGCGAGTACAACCATGACATGCATACCTGGAGCGAAGTTCTCTACTTGTGAAGATGAGATTTTGAAGAGAGATTTATTGCATACCAAAAAGTGTGGGGAGCTTCTTCGCCAATTTGTATACAAGGAAGTTTGAGATGAAAGATCAGTGGTAACTTCTCGCGCGAATCTAGAGAAACTTCCGATCTAGCCTGTTGCAAAATATGCTTCGTACTACCAGTGACGATACGCTTCGTACTACCAGTGACGATCAATTGACATAAGGTCAAAATATTAATATATTAAAAATTGAATGACTTTTGAAACAAAAATATAATTAATTAACAAACATTGCAAATCTACTGATTGTATTCATTATCATGAAATCATTTTCACTTCCATTAATTCTGAACATGATTTTTTTTGACACCCCTATTGTCCCTTATTAGTGACCTACTTTGCATGGCTGTTGTCGTTTTCAATGTCTTTTTTGGTGTCTCTTATTGCCTAAAAACAAATTTTTGGGGGTTTTTGTATTGTTCCCCAATGTCCTTTATGGTTTGCTTCCTAGAAGCCCTTGACACCCTTATGGTTTGAAAAAGTACAAAATATAATATATTTTAAACCATAGTGCCCCCAACGTCCTATATGTATTTCTCAACACCTTTAGCTTCCTTTGACATCATACTTGATGCCTTCAACATCTTTCAGTGCCCCCTTTTTCCCTCTCAAAAAAATCCTATCCATCTTGTTGCCCCTTAGGGTGTTTCTAGCTTGTTTTTTTTTATGCACCCACTATTGCTTGATGTAATTTTCATCATTCCTTTCCCTCTAAAAAAAATTCTATCAATCTTGTTGCCCCTTAGGGTGTTTCTAGCTTGTTTTTTTTTTATTCCCTTGCTATTCCTCATGTAATTTCCATCATTCCTTATTGGCAATTTTTTTCCCTTGTCATCTCTTGTCATCTTTATCTTGTTCATGTGTGTTTTTGTCATTGACCAAGTTTAGATTGTCCCAAACCAAAACATCATATCAAATCTAATTTTTTATTAATGATATCCAAATTTGAGATGTTTGATAGGTCAACATCTCATTTTGGGATGCCTTTTCAAGATCTTGGTTTAGTGACCCTACTCTTGAACAATCAGAATGATTTAAAAATTTAAAGAGCTTTGAAAATATTAGACTTGTTTGGTTTGAAAATACTAATGAAAATTAACTTTCATTTTAAAATTATTTTTTAAATGTATATTTATTTTTTGATTTAATCTTATATGCAAATATATGAAATTCCATGACTAAAAACCCAACATTTTCAACATGGGTGGTACATACTACATATATATTGTTGGATTATTATTCAACTAAATCTATTTGTGAGGCATGCATTTCAATAAGCATGATAGGTTGACATGTGTCAAAACTTGGGTTAAAATGGGTCGTCAATTGAACTTAACAAATGACACAAATTTAAAGGAAACTTTATGAATTATTTGGACAAGTTGTGTGAGTCTTCACACATTATAGGTCTACTTGAATGGCAACCATAGTTAATAAACACACATTTTAACTTAATGAGTTGAATGGTTTTGATTTCAAGGGTGTGAGATGTTAAACACACATTTCAAAGTTAAATAATGAGATTGCCTTATGTTATATGTCTTATTTAGCTTTTCATTTAAGAAAAATTAGGGAATGAAGGGAAGGTGGGAAAAGGTTATGTCTTCATTTTTTTAAGAGATTAATGAAGTTGAAAGGGACAATACAAGTTTCAATTGATTTGAAAACACAAAGTAATTACAAGATGGGAAAATAAATCTTTTTCCATTCCAAAGAAAGTGTGGTTAGAAAGGGCAAAATAAAATATCCACCTCCAAATCATGTGTGGAGGTAATATTAAAAAATTATTTAATGTCATTTTTCATTATATTAATGAATTAGATGCTTAAAATGACTTTATTAAGTTTAACTAGTTTCGTAAACATGACATTGATATAAAAATAAAATAAAAAATTAATTTTGATAATTTTAAATATATATATTTGATTTTCAATGTTGGTTTGAATAAGACTTGAAGGAAACTTAATGTAAAGTTTCGGATTTACGTGTATCAAATGACCATTTTAAAAAGTATTAAATAATTGTTTAATTTATAAAAATCATGGTTTAATAGGTACACATTAGGTAGATAATGTGTAAACATTTGAACATCAATTTTTTTCATAATTAGGTTAATAGGTACCTAATTAAGTGGATAGGAAGGTACACATGCCTACCTATTTATGTTTTTAAATGTTCATACTTAAACCATAGTTAGGTATGTAAGTAGATGTTAGGTAGGTAGGACATAGGTAGATAGGTGGTAGGTAAATAGGTAGGTAGGACATAAGGTAAATAAGTAAGTAGGTCATAGGTTGATAGATGGTAAGTAAGTAAGTAGGTAGGTAGATGGTTGGTAAGTATGTAGGTATGTGTTAGGTAAGTAGGTAGGTAGGTAACTTAATAGGCATAGCAAGTAGGTTAGCTAACCAAATTAATATGGCTGATTTGACTAAGCCATGGGCATTTTGATGGAGCATTTAAAAAATTTGTCCCTCTTAATTAAATGTACAATTTAACATTTGGTCAAAATCGTCATTTCAATAAAAAAAAACCAACAAAAAAAATCATGTGTTTTTCATACCCCATGCCTTTAATCAAAGTGAACATCCCTTTGGTCGATGTGGACATTTTAGTCAAGTTGAACCTTTTGAAAAATCATGATTTTTTATAGTTATTAAAGTAAAATATTGGCATTAGACCATGAATGATGAATATGCATTCTTCATGAAGAACTCGACATGGGATCTTGTTTTTTTACCTCCATGGTGAAAGACTATCAAGTGTAATTCAATTTATAAGATCAAGATTCACTCTAATGGTATTATTGACTGATATAAAATATAACTTGTGATTAAAGGTTACATTCAACATTATGGCATTGACTATGATTAGACCTATTTTCCAATGGTCAAACATGATTCCATTCAAGCAATTTTTGCTTTGGCTACTACACATGACATGGGTATCATTTAATATGATATGAAAACCGCAATTATATATGGTGATTTCTAAGAGGAAATCTTCATGAAACAACCAAAAGGTTATGTTAAACTTGAAACAAAACAACTTGTTTGTCATCTTCACAAGAACATTTATGGACTTCGCCAAGCTACTCGCCAATGGAATTTGAAGTTTGATTCTTTCATGACAAAGAACAATCTTGTTACAAGTGATGCAAACCTTTGTGTGTATCATATCAATGTTCGCATTGAACCTATTGCTGGAATTTTGTGGATGATGGAATTATTTGTTTTTACTGATGAATCCAAACTTATGGATATATTGCACTATTTACGTCAACATTTTGAGATGGCCAAGGATCTAGAAACTACTATGGATTTCATGTCAAATGTTGGAGAGAGGCTAGGGCAACCTTTTTGCATAAAACTCGTTACATCAAACAAATTCTCAATTGTTTTGGAATGGCAAATTGTCATCCTATGACAACACCAACTGACATCCATACTCACTTAGTTGTTGCCACACAAAGATGAAATCGTCGATGTACCATACAAAGAAGTTGTAAGGTCATTTATTTATTTTATGACCTTGACCTGTCTAAACATTACATATGTTGTTAACTATGTGGCCAAATTTGTTGAGTGACCTACTACAACACATTGGACAACCATTAAACAGATTTTCCGTTACTTGCAAGGCATTGTTGACTTTGGCCTTCTTTACTTTGAAAGAGTTAATAACAACATTCTAATGGGTTATTGTGATTGTGATTTTGCAAGCAATCCAAATGATTGTAAATCTCGCACAAGGTATGTGTTTACAATTGCAAAAGCAACTATTGTTTGGACCAACAAATGTCAAGGTTGCACTTCTTTGTCAACCACAAAAGTTGAGTATGTCGCAACATGTGCAGCTACTAAGGAAGCCATTTGGTTGTGATGACTTCTTGGTAGCATGGGTGTACCACATACTTTTGCAACACCTCTACATTGTGACAAACAAAGTGCCATTTGACTGGTCAAGAACCCTACATTCCATTGTAGGACCAACCATATCAAACTGCAGTATCATTTCATTTATGAGCAATTTGCTGCAAATGAGATTGATTTGATCTACATTGCATCTGTCGACCAATTGGTTAACATGCTTATGAAATCACTTATTGTTGATAAGACTCAACACTTTTGCAAGCTCATGGGAGTTGTTTCTCAGTCTTCTATACCCTTCAATGCTTGAAGTTGAAGTTCATATGTTTCATGTTTTGCATATTGAGTCTATCTGCAAGTGATGCACTCATTTCATTTCATGTATGAATGAGTGGGAGTGTTGTCAGTACATTCATCCATGAGGATGCTTACCTCTCTATCAACACCCTTTCTATATTGTTGTCACATTTCATGCATTGTTCATTTTTGAAATAGCAAGTTTACGCGAGACTGGTGATTTACTTTTTCCTTTAGGGGAACTATCAATGTAGCATGTATGTGTCTTTGTGCATAGATGATACACAGTGAGATGTATAGAATTGAATAGCAGAATTACTGCAGAGATTGTATTGAGCATTTTTTGATGCAATGACTTGATCATGTATATTTCAGAGTTTGAGATTATTGTGTTTCTGATTTTCTGGATGAAATAGACCATCACAATATGCTATTTAGTGGATTTCATCAAAAGCTTACATGCCAGCTATGCAGTCAGCCATCACCCCTTATGGAGCATCCTTAAAGACCAGAACATTTGCCATCTTCAACTCTGGATCCTGCAATCAAGAGACAGGCTATTTAAAACCGTATGAGGTCAACATAAAGCAGCAATTGAATGACATAGCAAGGTCCAAAGAGAGTCCATATTCAGGGAGAATGCATAGTGTAGAGGGAAATCAGATTTTCTCTTACTCAATTACTTTGAGGATTACATTAGTCAGATTTCAGATCCAAAAACTCAAGTAGCAGGCACTGCACTCACCTGAAATCCCTGTGCTGCAATAAGGAAAACGTCTGGCAAAGGCTTTCCATGAACAACAGCTGGGTCATCCCCAACAACAATATGATGCATCAGAGCAAAATTTGAAACATGTTTTGTTGCCTTCAAATCAAAATGACAGCCATGAACTACAAAGAAAACAACTGTACTGTAGCTCCAAACACATAATCGTAAAAATGCTTGAGGAGCTTCACCAGTGCAAGGGGTCAAGAGCAACAGAACAAAATGATGTACCTGGTTGCAACAGCCATGGGTACATTATGTGCATGCAAATGCTGAATCAGACGTTCTGCTCCTATGCACCAGGAATAACATTCCATATGTTTCAGTCACCAACCAATTTTGACGTCCCTCTCATGATCCATAGCAGCGATGGAGAATCTATATAAACTTTGCAATGGCATGTGGCAGCTGAAGAATCTCAGGGAACTGAAAATACCAGGCACGAGATCACTGTCAGGGAACATGCCATGCAGCATCATCTCTCGTCGTTTAATGAAATCCTCCGGACTGAGAATACCATCAAGACTTATCTCTTCAACAAATATTTTTCCAGCCTCCAATGCTTTCTTTCCCATCATCTTGGCCTTCAGTGTCCAATCAAACTTCTTGCCATAATCTGTTAGAATTTTCTCCTAGACTACCGTGTAGAATTTATCCGTATGTATAAAACACAATACATTTTCAAATCATGGCTCGAGATTCTAAAACAATTTCACGAAATCATATGCATCACACAAGTGGAAAAGAGAAACGCCTAGAAGAAGGCCATCCATGTCAAACAAAACATGGCTAATGAGGCTGTTGTGGCAGCTCGCAACAGCCCTCATCTTTCTCAAACCCCCGCTCACTGAAAGGCTTCTGCAATCACGCACAATCAATCCTCACAAAGGAAATCTGAATCCCTTAAGTCTTGAACTCTAACCCTAGGGGCTGAACAGTGCTTCAAACCTAGCAAACGTCACAAAACACTAGATTAAAGACCTGCCTTTCAGGCGATGAAACAGGGCGCATCCTGTAGGGTAAAGCCCTATGTAGAGGGTACTACCAAAATAAGGGAACACGAGGCGATAGCCGAGTGCAGCCCCGATTTTGGTGATGCCCTCGACTAAGAGCATCTCCAACAGTGCTCACTATGTGACTCCAGACAGTAAAATTTATTGTGAAAAAGTCAAAATGTGCCCGTTTAGCTCAGGAAAATGGTTTTGAGTGCACCAAATTCATGGAGCTTATTATGGCTGGTGAAAGGCGCAACACAGTTGTGCACCTCTCAAAAAAAGTGTAATAAATTGGACCTGAATGCAGCTCAGTATTTCTCATTGGTTGATCACAATGATTGGTCCTCGTGGTTTGCTATTAGTAGTCCCCCCTGTATTTCAGATTTATTGGTGGGGTTGCCAAAACAAAACAGCTCAACTTAGACATTTAATTTTACTATCCAGAGTTACATACAGGGCACTATTGGCGATGCTCTAAGGGCTTTACCCGACATAAGGGCCCGCTAGAAATTCAGTGGAGAAACCCAGGTGAAACGGGAGGGGGGGCATTATGAAAAATGAAATGCCTCCCTGCGTCTGGATTAAAAAAATAGGCTTTATAAGGTTACCTCTAGATACACTGCAAAATTCTGGCAGCTCATAACGTGTGAAGAAAAAACGCAGACAGTCCACTTTGGGATCGTGTGAAGAAAGATTTGCAGCGCTGCTTCAGCTCCTAGCTAACCACATGATTTCATCCACATGGTACTTTTTGTCAATGTTGTCAAGTTCATCAATATTGTGATTGTTATTCATTTTCATTCATGTGGTAGATTTCACAAATATTAATTCATCCAACTAGTATTCTTCAATAATGCCACCAATTCCCTCCAAATATGGCAAATTTTTATCAATGTAGTCAATTTCATTTTGAGACTTTGATTTCATCCATGAGCATGATTCTATTCATGCACAATACAACTATTTATTTGCATTGAAAATTCCATGCAAAAAATAGATTTTTTGAAAGGACCACATTTCATCATCTATCTTTCTACTTAGTTTCTTCCATGTGGTGTATTTCATTGTTGCTTTTCATTTGAAGGCTATGTTTGAGATCCATGCTACCAAATTAACCTTTTTTTTTATAATTGTGATATTTAATTTCAATCTACCTCTAACTTTTTGAAAAAGCACATGTAATGTATCATGGAGCATGTGTACCCTATCAATGTATTCTATACTATTTATTTAAATGTGATAATAATTTTAATCTACCTTAAAAGAATAAAGAAGATAAGGGGAAAGGGTCACAAGCTGAGAATTGAAATACATTACAAGGGGGGCCTAGGACTTGCTCATTTAGAGAACCCATGATATCTATGAGTTTTGCAAAAGTATGGATTGCATGTTACTTGTGTTCTAGAATAACTAAATGGGTAAATTGCATAAACATGAATGTTTATGATTTGTATGGAATGGAAAGCTTCTAACTTTGTCTGAATAAACTAGAGTAAACACACTCATCACCCAACACTGACTCATCATTGAATGCATGAATAGTACAGGAATTAGTTTGTGAACAAACATTGCAACAACTATCATTCTTCAAAGCAAACCTTATGGCTAAACTTAGGGTTTTCAAACATTGTGTTTGCATTTTTTTTCAACTTTCAATCAAGGATTTTGTGTTTGATCATGGGTGTGAAGAAGAACACTTGTTTCTAAGATTTTTTTTGAATCTAAAGGTAAGGTTTGGTGATGGGAAAATTTAAGTTTCTGAGAACCCATCTTCTCTCCTGACAGTAGATGTAAAAACCCTTCCTTTGTTAGTAAAATTTGAACTGCATAAGTTGTTGAGCCATGTGAATGGTAATGAAAAAGTTGAATAGATTTGGGATTGCTCCATTTTGCAAACAAGGTAGGCATTTGTGCATATTTCAATGTTGGATTGTTTGCTTGTAGGCTCAAAAGTTTATGCTCAAAAAGCACAAAGTGTTTGGATGGACCCCTTTCCTCTTAGATACCATATCTTTCTCATTTTTGCATGGATTCAAGCCATCTAAATGATATGGGTATGCCAACATGAGCTCTACATAATCTCTTTGAACTATAGACACAAAAAGAAAAGCTAATGATTTTAAGCTCTTTGAAAGTTTAAATGTTCAATGAATGGATTGCTTACTCTATTTTATTCTTCTTTTGCACAATCCATTAATGAATTGTATTGTGATCTTTAAAATGACATTTAGCTAAAAACTTATGTTTATTTATAACACTATGAGAAAATCATGTCCATTGCAATTAGGCTTTTTAGTTGCAATCTAAATCTATCGAACATTTTTTAATTGTAACGGACAAGTTGCAATGGACATAGTTTTTTCATTGTGTAATCAAATATTTTTTAAATATAAATAAAAATTGTCTTGACATTATAAAATCAAGTTCAACATGAATGTGATTTTAAAGATAAAGCTCATATTTAACTTAGGTTATTTAGTTGAACAATTCAAGAATATGAACATTTTGACAACAAACATGTTTCAGATATTCCATTATGTGTGTGTGTGTGTGTGTGTGTGTGTGTGTGTGTGTTTTTTTGTTTCATTTTATTTTGTTTGTGACCATGCCTTAACCTCTTTGAGCCATGGGCTCCTTATGCACTTTTGGTATTGTCAAAAAGTTTTCAATGAAATGATGTACATCTTTGTCACTTTCCAATTTTGAAATAATTAGTGTTTTTTCATCATATTGAAGAAATCCATGAGGAACTTCCCATTGACCATTTTATTTGCCTTTTCATACTATCATCTTTCACATTCTTGAACCAACAACATACAAGCCCACAACTTTAAATAATTTCATTAATGAGGTATCAAAGTTGGTATGGTAGGAATTTTGTGTAATCTATCAAATGGTTTCCAAGTTAGCAAGTGCACATTGTAATCTTTTCATATTATATCTTTTAGATCATCACATATGGAAATTGAATGTTGTTCTCCCAATCAACACCAATACATATTTGAGTTTCAAAGGTCACATCACATTGAATGAAAGGTCAATCTTCTTAAATTTTGTTCTTTGAAATTGATATGGTTTAATAAATTTCTTGGTGTAATGAATACATTTTTTTTAAAAAAGTTTTCAATAGGTGAAGATTAAATTTCATTTTTTTAAATTAATGAAAGTGAAAATAATTTCATTAAAAATCTCTATCATCATGGAATTTTGTTTTGATACTATAAGGTTCAAGGATCAAACAAAAATATACTAATATTTTGACCTTATGTTTATTTCTTTTCACTAGTAATGTGGAGCAAGATGAAGCCCAAATAAATATATTCATTTCTATGCATCTATTAATTAGAATCATTTGAGCCTACCTATTTAAAACCTAACTACCTAGATTTGCAAATGTAAAGGAAAAATTTCATCACCAAAAAACATGTTCTCTATCCACTATGCAATTCCACATAAATTTGAGCAAGTGGAATGGAGCTCACCACAAACGTAAAACTTCACCAAAACCATTAACATGTGACTATCATTGGACCACTTCCACCACAATTCCACTTCATAATGAGGCATAGTAGATTTTTGATGGTATAAATATTTTTTAGCAATTAGTTATGGGTTAAAAAAACCAATTCATGAGTGCAATTTTTATATTATAGGTTAGAAATTCACTATAAATTATTTTAGGTTATTTTATCTTAATCCATTTAAAGTTACTTACCCTATGTTATTTTTGGCTACTTCATTCAAAGTTATTATTGATTATTTTAGATTATTCCACCTTAGGTTATTTTAAGTTATTTATTTTACATTATTCTCAACTATTTTAAATTATTTCATCCTAGGTCATTTTCGGTTGCTTTATTTTATGTTATTTTAATGAATTATTTAAAGTTATAGGTTATTTTTTATTATTTTTATTATTCTATTTTAGGCTTTACATTAAACTATTATAGCCTATTCCAACCTAAAGTTATATAACTTATGATAACATATGTAAAATAGCCTAAAGAGGAACAATTTAGAATAGTCAACAATAACATAAAATAATTGAAAATATCTTAAAGTTAATTAACTTAAAATAATTTAACATTAATTTATAAATGTGGTGTTATTCATTAGACTAAATCATTATGAGAGGTTTAAAATGAAAAAAGTTCACCACACTTTAATCATTTCTATCAATATAAAATCACTATGTAATCATCATGTTTCACTTACTATTTTACATAATTCATTATTAATAGAATAATGGAATACAATAATTAAAAAATAAAAACTGTTGTTGCTTTGATTATCCTTGATTAATTTAAGCTATTCTAAGCAATTCCACCTTAAGATATTTTTAGTTATTTCATCTTAAGCTATGTAGGCAATTCCACTTTAAAATATTTTAATCTATTTTTAGTGATTATAGCCTATTTCATTTTAGGCTAATCTTGGTTGTATTATTTTAAACTACTTTTCACTATTTCACTTAAATTTATTAATGGCTATTGCACTTAAAACTATTTGACCCTAAGTTTTGTACCGTAAATTAATCTATGTTATTATAAATAAATTTATCATAAGTTATTTTAAGCCATTCCACTTTAAGCTATTCAAGTTGGTTACTTTGAATGATTCCATCAAAAGCTATTTTACATCTTGTTTTTTCTTCCAATCCTCCTTGATGTCAAACTATGCAAATGTTGAAAGAAACTCAAACAACACGGGGCAAAATTTGAAAATACATCAATTTCAATACTTTTTCAAACTTTATCATGTTTTTTTTTCTTTGTTAACTCTTCACCTTGTGTTTCAGACTATACACCCCATGTTTTCAATGAAGACAAGGTTTTGAATTGGGCTTGGGCTTTTTGATACTTTACAGATAACTCTAATATCATATTCAAAGTTTTCCTCCATATTTGTCTCACAAATTTAAACATAAAAAAACGTCTTTAAGTTACATGCCATTAGACATAACAACTACAACAAACTAAAGGCAATCCATCCAATCCAAACTATGGGCATCTCCATCACACATTTGCTTTGTGATTCTACATTAAAAATGAAAATTATATTGAAAGATGTTTTATGGGTTTTTTCATTGTTTTCAACCTGAAAACTAAAAACCCTCCTCTCAAAGACATCCTTAACACATATTTTGAAGATTTATAACTCACATGCACATGCCCGCGTTAAGTAAATAACAAAAGCACTGCAAGATTGCCCCTCCTGATTCCCTACA
>Ga0209208_10003573_pt1 | contig 22237 bp, 12 predicted proteins | sample S1TSphfallax_3_FD_187694 | JGI IMG/M metagenome (GOLD analysis project Ga0209208, IMG submission 187694) | Host-associated microbial communities from peat moss isolated from Minnesota, USA - S1T2_Fd - Sphagnum fallax MG (SPAdes) (version 2) | ecosystem: Host-associated > Plants > Peat moss >...
ATAATTTTCAAAAAATCACTTGATATGTTTTTTTGCATGATTACTTCTTGCATATATGTAGGACTATAAATTCCAAGATCAATGAATACAAATAATCAACTAAATGTGCAAAAAATATAATTATTTTCCTTGCATCCCCATAAATTAAAAGAATTTTGTGATTTTCAAAAATCTTCAACATGGTCTATAATTTAATAAGTGTATCCAATGAACATTGCTAAACATAGGAATAAACATTTTTTATTTATAAATAAAAGTTGAAGTTAATTGTAATTCTTAATACATTCCTTTTGATATTATTTTATAAAAAAAGGTAATTAAAGCAATTGACATAGTTATTTTGAAAAGCTTTAACATTGGCCAATGAAATTGTTAAAATGGAAGGTTTGAAATATTTCGAGAAGTTAACTTTGGTAAAAGAAAAACATTTTAGTGTTGTAATAACATCATGATGCTTGATGATTGTTGTTCATAGGTGCAAAGGAAAAAAAATGTTACCAAAGAAATTGTTCAAATAAGTGTTTTTTTTGCGCAAAAAAAAAAAACACATTCTCTCAAATATTCCATTTCAAAATAATAATAATAAATATAATAAATAAATAAATAAATATATATATATATATATATAAATAAATATATATATAAATATAAATAAATCAACATGTGAACTTACACCTACTTACCATAAGCATTTTACATTAAGTTAACATTCACTTAAGGTTGCCCATTTAACATTTGGTGCCACCTAGGATGCCACCTAGATTTTCATTTAACACTAACTTAACATCAAGTGTGAATGCACCATTGTAAAATGAATAGGGTACCCATTTGTTTGTATTTTATTTTTTCTCAATGTGAGATTGAAGAACTGAAGTGATTTTTTATTTTTTTTAATGAATTTTCTCTGGATGAAAAATAAAGAAATTAGAGATTTTTTATTTTTTTATTTTCCTTCTCAAATAAAAATCCACTTGTGAGAGAAATCAAACCTTAAAAAGTGAAAAAAAAATTCCATAATTTATGCACGTCTAATGTTAAAATTAAAATGCATTGCAAGGAGAGCGCGACCCCGGTTAGGAACTTATTTAGCCGGTGATACCACTTTCTTCCCGAGCAGATTGTGTCGAGGTGACTGGTGGTGGCCGGTAATTCGTAGTCTCTCTCGTATGCGGTCACTGGGAAGTGCCGGTCCCCTTTTGGAAGCGCATTCGTACGCGCGCGCTTGCACGCGGAGGAGCTTCGTTGCGAAGAGGAAACGCAACAAATTTGCTGCATTAGGGTTTGATCCCGCTGCTTCGTCACGTTTGTTGCTGCGTTCTTGTGATCACGGCCAGCTTTCCCCTGAGGTTCTGAAGAGGCCCCTGTTGTCGCAGCAGCTTCTGGTTTTTATCTTTTCCAGTGGACCTGATTGGATTTCTACGAGAACGGGTTGGCAAACCCTCCGTCGTGCGTTTAGGTTTTTGTCCCTTTGCCTTCTCTCTCTCTCTTCTTCTCTCTCTGGGGAATTCTTTTTCTGCCGTCGGTTTTCTATTTTTTTTGGAATTCGGCTGCGAATTTTCGTGTTCTTGGCGTCACTTGAGATGATGTTGTGGTGTGGTCTGCTGGGGTGAACGACTTTTTCTGTTGCGAAGCTCTCGCACCTTTTGTCTCGGCGCCTTTGTGGTCGCAAATTGCGAAGCTATGTCCATGAATCCATTACTCGTCCTTCACTAAAATTTGCGCTGCGGTCACGTTGTCAACCGCTAATTATCCATCTACTCTGCTCGCCCGTCGTCGGGGATTCGGTGTTGAGGGAGAAGTGTACCGGCTGAGCATTCAGTAGAAATCATTGTACTGTAGATTGGAGGAACAACTAGACACATCGATGTTTAGGGTCACGCTGAATGAGCAGGTCAATTCGAGGCGAATTCGGGAGCATTGAAGCAGGTCCTATATTCTGCAATGGATGAGCTCGTCACCCGTTGTCAGGTAAAATTTCTGCCAAGCATGCCCGGGCTCCTGCAAATTTTACTATGCCACGAATGCCCCTTTTATTTCAATTGGTGAAACATGGCTGAACTAGAGGATTCTCCTTTGCTTGCTCATCTTTAGCAAAATATCAACGTTTGGATTTTGGTATATAAACTCTTTGTTGCATAGTGATTTGCAATCAACCAGTTCAATGATTGTTCAGCAGGCTAGCTTGTGTTCAATACTACACAGCACTTTCTCTGAGGAGTTACAGTCATTGAGATGGATTTGCAGAATCAGCTGGCATCTTTCCACATGGCAGAGCTCAAAGATGTGCTCAGCTGCCTGGGTCTCCCCAAGCAGGGCAGGAAACAAGTTTGTCCCCATCCCCATTTCAAACTATCTCGCTAACTGATGCAAGGTTCCAATTTTGCCTATATTTTGCCAAAATTCAAGTTGCTGTCACAAGCATTTCTCATTGCTTGAAGTGGATACTTGTCATTTTATGTTGCTGAAAAGCAGGACAGTGCATTTGTGAATTGGCCAAAGCAAGCATTTGTTATCATCTTGCTCTGCTTTATAAATGAAGTTTATGTGGGTCCCAATCCTTTCAGATGTTTGCCGGCTCAAAGATCAGCCACTAAATTCATCCATGGATAGAGAATAAGGACAAGTTAGGTCTATGGAGTGTTTCCATGGCTTCAGGGTAGCAAATGCTTCAGTTTTATCTTCTTGGCTAGATGCCCTGTTAGATAACTTGTTCCTCATGTTGGATCGGTCAGTTTTTGACAAGTCAATTGGTATCATAGTGCATTCTAATCTGATCTAATTACTCTCTTCTATTTTGAATTGTTTTGGATAGTCCTATAAAGTCTAGTTCCTGCCCAGTTCTCTTTATAATGTATTCTTAGTAAGCAGGTTTGTGGAGGATATGTTAGTTTCTGATATCCCTGATTTCTCCATCTTCCGTGTATGTAGAGAATCATTTTGTTGGTGATGACATATACCCTGAAGCTTATTTTTACCTCTAGTGGCTGTGCTTGCAATTTCTTGGATATAGAAATATCTCAAGATTCCAATACATAAGCAATGATATTTTTTGAAATGAGTTCACAGCAAGAATTTGCAGATAATATCATGATTGGTATGCCTAATGTGGCTTGCAATATTTCAGACCTGCCAAATATAGGCCAGTCAATAGGCAGTTGTGTTATCAAGGATTTGCAGCTCCAAAGACACTTTCTAGCTCAAATGGTGAGCTTGATTGATCTGCTGACATGTAATGGTTTATGCTTCAAATTTTCTTGTAATATCAGTCCAGAGGTTTGCTTAAAAGTCAAAGATTTCTGTTTCATGTTTCCACCTTTGGAAACCTCAAAATGATTATTTCAAGGGCTTCTAAATACTAGAGTAGTTTTTCATAGCACACTTTATCCTTTAATTATCTTGCTCTCGGTTCTCCATCTTATTTTCTCTCTTTTCTTCTCTTTTCTTGTATGAGGTTTTCCTTTTCCTTTTCTTTCTCTCTTTCTTCTTGCATTTTTTGGCCTTCTCCTTCGCTTTTATTGAGGTTTTGTTGGGCTAGCCAGCATCATGGCCAAGTTGCTCCATCCCTCCCAGTTATTGTGACAGAAACTCAGTATGTTATGTTTTTGACATTGATATCCACAGCCTGGAGCTGATGAAGTCAGTAGGGTTGTAATGGTAGGTGTTCAATATAAATACATGTTGCTGTTGGAGGTCCCTGAACATGTGTATCACTGATGCTGTTGTCCAAAGCACTCCGTAGCTTTGGTTTTGCTCTCTTTTCTCTGAAGGGTTGTTTTTCCTCTTTTTCATGCTTGCTCATCAGTTGCAGTTATGTTGGATCTGAGAACTGACAGCATTATTTTGGGGTCACCTCTCAATTCCATTTAGGTTCACTTAAATTGTAAGTAAGGAGAAATCCTCATTACTTATGAAGATCTTTGTACCATTTACCATTTAACATTTCTATTTTGGTTGCTGGTGGTAGTAGATGATCATCTTATGATTGTCTCTTGTCAGGTCATCTAGCAATTCTATTAAAGTTGACTGAAATCATAAGTGAGGTGAAATTTCTCAGCACTTTTGAAGATATCATCTTATGATTGCATATGCTGAACCTATTGGGTCACTATCATGAAACAGCTTACTCTTGGGAAAGTTCATCAAGGTGAAAACAGCAGCTCTTGAATCCATTGATTGCACGGTAGGAAACTTTAGCTTTCAGTTATAAGGGTCATCACAAGAACTTCCTTAGGTATGAGTTTCCTTGCTGCTGTACCTTATTTGTCAATTAGGAATTTGACAGTCCATAAATTAGTAGCAGCAATGAAGAAGCCTGTACACTTGCTTTTGGGCTTATCACTTTTGCAATGGCAAGTCCTTTAGTTTGTGCAACCTTGAGGCAGTTGAAGGTGGATCATGAGCCATGGACTGAAGCTACATACTGCATGCTTCTTTCCCTTTTGCATGGTTTTGCAGTGTATTGTGTGCAGATCTTCTGATGCTTATGATTGCTGTTCTGTACAATCAGATACTAATGGACAAGATCATGGGAGTATTGGTGCCTGAAGAAACTTTGCCATCTAAAATAAAAGGTGTGTTCCATGGCATGGTTTAGGTGAAAGTCTGAAATGGGATTCAAATGAAGGAAGATGTTTACACCTCCCACAGTGGTCAATTCATGAGTTTGGAGAGACAGTTGTGGCCTTGCTATGTTCCTTTTCTGCTATGTGGCCCAGCAGGCATGATATATACTAGGTCATGGCTCCTAAGAGTAAGTTGTGAGAGACCAGTCTATTGTCACAACATGCTCACAATGATTTAATCATGGTTCATAAGGAATGTTTTTTAGACAGATCAACACAATTTCAAGAGTTAATAACAGGTGATCTCTGACAGTTGCACCAACTAACCAGTGATGCCTTGTGATAAGTAGGTTCAAAGATGCCAAAGAATATGGTCTCCATGGAGAATGCTGCAACTGTAATTGATGACATATACAGGTTTTTATTTCCTTCCTCTTCTTTTTAGGATTTTGCACGTAGCCAGCACAGGGCCCAATGCTGGTGAGTGAAACATTGCTTTCAGATTAGGTGTCACTGATATGGGATGAAGTTATACTGAGCTGTCTGTAAAGGATGATGACCACATGGAATGCCAGGGAATGCACTTGAATGAAGGGCTTGATATCAGCATGGATATTTATTGCTACTGGCATTTGGTGGTAACTGTATTGTGGTCGTGAAATGAATAATGGCAGGAAGCTACACAGTACACCTGTCCTAGATTTGGCATCAGCAGGAAGGAACAGAGTTATTGCAGGCAGATCCAGTAGCATGATTCAGTCAGATGAGCAAGAGGAGGTTATTGTTTGGGATGAGGCCAATACACGCTGCCCTTGTGGCAATTTTGTTGACATGGGAACAATGATCCAGGTCACTTGCTATTGTCCTTGGTTTTGTTTTGGGTTTCCATGGGAGGGTGGTACTTGATAATTTAGCCTAGTTTCAACTGTGATGGCTTCTAGATATACTTCTGTGTTTGGAAGTACTATTGAGAGTTTGTGACATGGGGAAGAACCACCGTATTCAGGACTACCTGAATATGATCTAACTTTTATCAATGACACCCTGAACAGTGTGACGACGACAAATGTGGAGTGTGGCAACATTTGAACTGTGTTCTACCTTCAGATGGCTACTCTGAAGGATGTGAACCTGAAATCCCTCCCTCCTTCTACTGCGAGCTTTGCCGCATTGCACGCTGTGACCCGTAGGAGCCTATACTGAATTCTGCTTGCACTGTTATAAGGTGGATTGAAATTGGAGTCAACATGGTTCTCACGTGGTGTCGTGGCCATGCTGTAGTATCTTGCTGTTTATGTATGGCACTCTTTTGGGTTGATGTTTCACATCATTGGTGTTCATGTGTGTTCCCTATGAAAACATTTGTGGAGTAGTGTGACATACTATTAGACAGGTCCAGGGGAGAGGAAGTATAGAGTTAGTGTCTTAATAACTTATTACATTTGTGTTTTTGCAACAGCTTCTGTGTATCACTATCACATCCCCTTCTTCCAACTAAGCCAATTGTGTCTTATTCAAAGGTGGAGAGGTATGTGGATTTCTTTCTCTATTGAGTCTGTGCATTAGGTGGAAGTCCTACACACATGGATTGCCTTCCATAGCTCATAGGGCAAGGCTGTAGAAGCATGTATCAAAGAGTGAGTCATTGCCAAGGTTGCGGTTGAATATGTATTGTTAGTGATACTAAGGTGTCTCTTTGATAGTCAGCCTCACCATCCAGATTATTCCGGGCTGTATGGTGCTCAATGTGGAAGATCTTAAATGTGTGGTTAGCAACCCATAAGAGTGATGTTGTGGTCACTTATCTTTTGTATGTGCATTTCAATGACTGATCAGAAGCTGGCTGGTTATTGTTGAGTGCAGCTCAAATCCATTGCAAACTGTGGAGAAGACATTCACACTATCATGTGCAGATTGGGACTTGCTTCACAAACAAAATCATGATGTACAGGTCAAAGCACTACCTGGAGACTTTTTGGCTAGCTGTAGTGTCTCATGGTCTTCCCTTAGTGTGCTGAACTAGTATTTTCCTTCCATGGGTGAATTAGTTATACTAGTGAGAAGTTGTTGAAACTTCCCTTTGGTTTAGACTTCACTACACCTAGCCTTTAGACTTGCAGGGTAAGGAATATGAAAATTTGTGCATAATGATAGCAGAAAGGTGGTGGGCAAACATACCTTATCTGGTATTGATAGACATTGAGATGGTCTGCAGGTTTGGTGTGTGCTACTCACTGATAAGGTTCCTTTTCGCATGCACTGGCCTGCATATTGTGGTTTACACATCAATTGTAAGTCCCTTCCTGCCCTCCCTTTCCGTTGCATAGATAATTTTTTGCTTGGAACCTTCTGATGCCCCTGTTCTTACATATTTGGGAAACACTTGGTAGCACACAAGTGAGTAGGTTTTGAGAGCTGCAATCAAAATTCTGGCGTCATGTCACAGACATTGATATGGTTTGTTAGGAATTTGTGATTTTGGAGCAAGATCTTAACCCTTTTCTCTGCCGATGTCTTCTCTTTTCTTGAGGTTGAGTTTGTGTCAGTTTTGTGCATGAACAGCTGTGAGTATCCAGGTAACGAATCGACCAGGTACACAACTGCTTGGTGCCAATGGTCGTGATGAAGGACCCAGGGTATGTTGTATTCCTCTCCTGGGTCATCTTACTGGTAGTACTGATCTGTATGAATCTTAGGAGAGACCATGTATGGAGATGTTTGTAGCAGATAGAAGGCAGAAAGTATGTGGTCAAACAAATAATAGTGTGTTTTGTACTGGTCACTCTGGCATGTCTGGGCTATGTCTATTTTCTGATGGTTTCAAATTGGCTAACCTTGCAGATTACAGCTTACATTCGGGAAGGCATAAACCAGCTATCTCTGTCAGCACATGATGCCCATGACTTCTGTGTTGGAGTCCACATTTTTCGCCGCAACTCTGTGAAGCAGGTTGGTGCTATTTCAACTCTTTTCAAACCCAGCCACCTATGATGAGTTTATTTTCTTCTGTGAAGGAAATTCGAGGCAATGTTCTCTACTCATAATGGTGTTCAGCCAGTGGTTGTTTGTGTCAAGTTTATTCAGATCAATGTGTCTACTCTGCATTGCTGGAGGACAGGACCTTAAGCTATTAGAGACTTATTGCATTGAAACTTATAGTCAATTTGACATTTCATGGGGCTTGTTGGCTGGTTTGTACAAAAGGTGATGGACTTGGTCCCAGCAGTGACCAAAGGGGAGGACTTTGAGGATGCACTTTTAAGGTTACGACGGTGCATCAATGGTGGGGGTGGTGGAGGGAGTGGGGTTGATGATGATGACAATGATAGCGACTTGGAAATTATTACAGACTCAATTACTGTCTCTTTACGTTGCCCTGTAAGACTCCCATGTTGCAAGGGCATGATGTTACCTGCTGAGAAGTGTTGTCTATGGTTCAGCCTCTCTAGATTGGTTTCATCACTCTTGATACAAGCTTCGTTGAAGGGATGGAAAAAAATCTTTTTTTTATTGTTTTTATCTTTGTTCATACCCTTGGTGGTCACAAAGTTTGAAGGCTCTTCTGTCCCCATCCAATGTACTTATGATCTCAACATGTGTGATACTGCAACTGGTTCTTGAGGTCACAGATGAGTGGATCACGCATAAAGGTTGCTGGCCGATTTAAGCCATGCCTTCACATGGGCTGCTTCGATCTGAATTCTTTTGTGGAACTCAATCAACGAGCTCGCAAGGTAAGTGATGAACTCCTTGATGAAGTCAGTGGGGAGTCTGGCAGCCAGTTACTGCTATTCATGGTGAAGGTGATGGTCTGATACTTTGTGATGGACACTCATAAGGTTATGTGCGCACTCATGCTTGTCATGTTATTGCTGATTTTCTGGAACTGACACAACAAGTATCTTCAAAGTGTGGCTGTGGAGTTTTCTCTGGAATCTCATGAATGTGATGAAATCCATGAATCTGTTCATTAACATGTAGTTTAGTTCAATCAATGTTTTATGAAGAATGAAGTTATCTTGAGGTGTTTGTATGCCAAAAAAACCTTGTTTTGCAGTGACATGCAAATGATACCTCCATAATCTGTTTTTTTCTGTAAAATCTCGGTGTTCATGGTTGTGTATTTGAATCCTATGCACTTCAATGCTTTGTTAGTCTTGTCTTGATATGAACATGTCATCTAATGGGTGCAGCTAGACTGATCAGATGCTTTGTGTGTTGTCTTTGTTGGACATGCAGTGGCAATGCCCCATTTGCTTGAAAAATTACTCAATTGATTCACTTATTATTGATCCTTTGTTCAACTGCATCACTTCGTCTGTAAGTGAAAAACCCTATTTTTGCAATTTGCATACCTTTACAGTGTATAGATTAGTTTTGTGGTTTTTGTGTGCTTAGTTGTGTGGTGGAGTTGCCTTCCGACTTCGTTGTGTCAATTCAGATGAAATACATGGAAGAAGATGTCATAGAAGTTGAAATGAAGGACAATGGCTTTTGGCGACCAAAACTGGCAGGAGAAGCCAGGTTTCAGGAACCATGGCGAACACCTCAGGGCACCTTTGTGACTGCTGCTAATGAAAGTAACCATTGTAAGCTTGTGTCCTTGCAACCACCTCCCATGCCTGTCAAAGTTGAAGAGGTTTTGTCTTCTCATGAACAGGGCTCACTGAAGCTTGGGATGAAAAGTATGCACAATGGTGTCTGGACTGTGAATCATTCCACGTATCTTAATGGCTGGGCAGATGCAGGTCCCAGTAAGCATGTAAACCTGATCGCAACTACCTTTAGGAGTCCCAGTGCAACTGAAGATAATCAAGAGCAAGAGGATGGTGACCACAGTGTTAACCAAGAGGCAAGTGACAATGGTGCTCAGTATTTAGAGGATGGTGATGAAGTGGCATCCCCAGTGAACATGGTCAATTCCATGGCTGGGATGTTTCAAACTTGTGATAGTGTTGTGGCTAATGGAGATGATGTCATTGTGCTGAGTGACACTGATGATGAGGCTGGTGGGGAGCCTGTCTTTGGTTCTTCAGGGGCATCAGTATATGTGGCATCTGATGGTCATGGTAATTCTCATTTGCCAAATATTGTATCAGAGGACTTGCATGACTTGCACACAGAGTTACCAGGTCTAGCCCTTGCTCCAGATAGTGAAGCAGGGTTGGGGTTGAACTCAGACTCCCTGGACTTCAAACACCTACCCAGCACAAGGATGGACAGTTTTCTCAACCAGAAGGATCTGGGCCAGCAATTGGAAAGCAAGAACTTCTGGGCCTCCCAACTGCATAATATTCCAAGTAGTCCTCATGGCTATTATGGTGGGTCCAACCCACACAGTGTCAACAAACACCCACTTCCTGTCCAACCTACTCCAGTCCAAGTTGCAGAAGGCATGGGGTTTGTGCTACCAGCTCCTCCTCTCAAGGAAGATCCTATGAAGGGGTCAAGCTGGGTAAGGTACAGTAAGCCCTCTCATTCACTCTCTTATGGAAGTGCAGTGCAGAATGGCAGCAGTAGAGACAGCCAAAGGGCAGTTTCACCATCAGAATCTGGACTGCACCTGTTTCTTCCTCCCCAACCAGCCCCTATCCCGGTAGTTATCCATTATCCATAAAATTTGGTTGCTATGTCTGCTTACATGTTATATGCAGCCACAGCTAGGTCATTTGGAATGGTGATGTTCTCTCTATCATGTGTATCAATGTTGTTTGTATCTTTTTATTGCAGGATAGCAGTTTAGTTTTATTCTGGAGGCCAATGGAGTTCTAACTTGAATTGACTTTATAATTATGAGTGAGACAAGTGCCATGTTTGTACATCAAATGAATAGGAATGAATTGATGCCTTGGTGGTTTGTACAGGTCCAACCCAATTCTGAGGAGCCTTTGATGACAGAAAAGAAAGTGATGGACAATACAGGGTTCTCACTTACTCCAGGAGGAAGAAATGGAATGGATTCAGCTCTTCCTCCAAGTAGTCCAAGCTCTTCATCATGCCAGGTTTACGGTTCACCCCGTAAACCAAGAGTTGGCCTTAATACCATTTCCAGCACAGGTCTTTCAAGGCTCTCATTTTTCCCTTCTAGGGTCTATCAGTTTTTTTTGAGAAGGGATGATGTTGATCTGAACATGACTGACATTTCAAAAATGGCTGTGTGAAGGAGCTGTATGATGTGCTCTTGGGTCTCATAATTATGAGTTTACAATTGATCTGAGGATGCCAATTAGTATGAAAGCCTATCCTAGTAGCAAGTGTGATCACATTGTCTAGAATTGACATCCATGCAAGTCGCAAATGTGCAAAGTTGCAACAATCTCAGGAAACAGCCAACTATGTTGTATGGTAACCAACATCTTGCTTTATGGTTGGTTAGCAGCATCAGTGCTATTCAGCATGACTGGGAATGGGACAGCACAGGCACACCCAATTGACTCACAAGGGTCAGGCCACAGCCAAAGTCCATTTGACACTCGTATCCCAGCAAGGCCTCACAGCCCACCTCACCAACACTATCATCAATTTCACATTCAAGATTTAGACTCAGAGTAGGCCATGACAGAGAATTGCTACAAACAGGCTGGGGCTTGTGTGCCTTGATCAATAACAGGTTGGTGCAACTCAATTTGATTTCTTAGTTCATTACAGCATGTTGTTTTCATTAGCTGAGCAGCAGAATGGGTCCTAGCATGCCATTCCAATTGATGCCCTTATGTTTGATTCTACTGCTATCTGACAAGGACTACCCCTACAATCTTGCGGGACAAAACAGAGTGCTGACATCTTGTATCTCCAGTTGTTTTGTCAGAACATTCATGGGGTGGTGCACTCTTCATATCCTGCTCCAAGATTGATCCAACACAGTTCCCTCAATTTTGTGTTGATTTAGAACACAGCTATAGGTCAGGTGAAGGGTTTTGTACATATATTCCTCTGCTGTTGGTATCATTCTCTTGTAGTTCTCCATTTTGTTTCTCTTGCTTGGTTTCCTTGGTCATCTGCTTCTCTTTAGGTTTTGTTGAGCTAGCAAGCCTCATGGCTGAGTCTTCCTGGTCCCTGCTGATCTGGTGACAGAAACTCAGTATGTTGGTTACTGTATGACAATGACATCCACCCATTGCCATGAACTGTCAACAAGAGTGTGGATGTTATAGTAGTTGGCAAGAGAAAGTGGGCAGCAGTTTTGGCCGGAATTATATTGCTCTTCTCTATTTAAAAGTCTTTTAGGGCATCAGAGGATGCCCTCTCCAAATTTCATATTCATACTTTTAATGATGTATCATGCTTGTTAACTATCTGAGGTAGATCCCTAATGCATAATGTCTTAAACTTTGAAGTGTGTGACTTTGCAGACCTTGGCAACAGTTTCATCACATACAAAGTGATGAGAAATCCTTTGTTGCCTCAAGTTATGTTATCTCTCAGTATGCAACTGTCTGGAGTTGGAAATGTATCGAAAAGAGACTTTATCAAATGTTGTCTGTTTGTCTGGTGCCTTCTACCCACAGATCAAATCTGAATCCTGATTCACTCATAGGCTTATACAGGGAATTGGTTTTGCCGAGGGACCAGTAGTACAGCATTCTGTGACTCAAGATTAGGAGCCTAGGTACTGAGTCAGTGCTAGATGCTGCTCATGATTTATTCATCTGTCTGTGATTTAACACTGTTTAAGAACCACATGTAAGGCTTAGTTTCTGACCCTTTGAGTCTAGAATGCTAAGACTGATATCACTGATGGCAATTGGAATCAGCTATGGAGCAGAGCATGAGCTACATCTTTCTTTTATTAAATTGAAGGGTCAATTACCTTCAGAGCAGAGGAAATGTACATGTTTATGGCTGCTGGATGGTCCTGACTGTATGGTGCACCATAACCTAACGTAGTCTATAAAACCTGACCATCCATTTGCCAAAATGTCTTTAAGGATCACCATCTGTCTGTAGATTACTTACCTCTTTGATCAAGGGGTTTTTTCAGATGCTTTGCAACACAGACTCCTCAAAATCAACACAGGCTAGCAAAATTCTGATGTGAAGGATAGAAACTGGTACAGCCAGTAGCTGGATCTAGTTTTTTTCTGGTTCCATGGGGAGAAGTTGAGGATTCATAAAGTGTAGATGAGTAACCATTAGATGTCCCGTTAACTTGTTCTGTCCTACACAGTGTGGTGGATCTGTGTCACTCTTGATGGGGAGAATGATGACACAACTGATGCCATCATGGAGGGGACTCGCCCAACATAAACAGCCAAGACTCAACTGATGCCATCAAGGAGGAGGACTTGCGCAAACACAAACAGCCAAGACTCAACTGATGCTATCAAGGTATGTGGACTCAGGTGAGGGGGCTGAACGAACAATTTATGACAAGGGAACATGTGGGTAAGTGGCAGGGCTTTCCTTGCACACAAATTTTGCAGCATGATTAAACTACAATGCCACTTGAAATCCATTAAAATGGTGATCAACTTATGAAAGTGTATGAGCTTTAGGTGCCAATTAATGCAATCAAATTTGAACTCTCATGTGACTGAAATTTTACCACTTGGTGACAATTCAGGTTGCGATCGAATTTTAGTACTTTTCTGACAAAACTAGTCATAAGATTAGGTTGCGACCAGAATCCGCTTGTTGATCAGAAATGTGTGAAAAATCTGATTGTAATAATTGGGGACTGAATTTAGTTGTCAAGTCGAGTGAAGTAATGCTAACATTTGGGTGCACTAGTTGGTGACTAAATGTTGATCATGACACATGTTCTAGTTGCTACATTTGATCCCCGAGTCTGGAGTCTTGATTACACTAATTGGTGACTGAATTCCAATTGCAATTGCAAAGTATAGTTGCATAATGCTCAAATATGGTCACATTAAACGCCAAACAAATTCTGCTCACTACATGATTCAGTCACCAAGTACTAGGCTGAGTAATGACCGTATTTTAATTGCCATAATAAACATGATTATTAAGTTATGAAATTCATGCACTCAAGTTGGTGAGTGTATTGTGATTGCAACTTAATTTATTTGAGATATTTCTTTCATCACTTGTAGTTCTTTTTAACCCTGGGTTCAGTGTTTTTTTTTTTTTTTTCTGGTGAATTATTGCCAGAGTTTTTCTTTTTTTAAAGGCCAGCTACTAGTTCAAAGGGAAAAAAAAGGGGGGAATTTTTTTAAACCAGAAAGCATTCAAGAGTGACTATGATTGGTCAAAAATGCCCAGGGATGACGACATAGAACCATTAGTCAAAACCCTAAACCCTATATGAACATCATCAAATTTTGCGTATGAGAGTCGTTGGTGTTGTCAGATTGCCACATTTGGGCCATCTGAATGGCACATTTGCAAAAAACCCTAAACCTTGTCATCGCCAATTTTGCATAGTATGCATAGGATGTCACCATTAATGAAGCCCTTGGTTGTTTGTGCTCCTCGCCAATCAACTTCCTCTTGCAATGCAATGTCATCACACAATTGTAGAGATTTGTTTGTACTTGTCAAAGTTGGTCTTCAATGCAACTTTTAAGTTATACATTTGGTATGTTGTAGTATGAGCCTTAAGGTGATGATCAATCAAGATTCAAGGGGCTTCACAATTAGATTTTTCTTGTTCAAGAGTTGAGAATCAACGTTCAAGCTTGAACAAACATCCTGCATCATCAAGGGGAAGTACTTGTTTGTTTTATGTTCATTGTTTTTGTTATGTGCATTCATACTTCAAGGCCTTTTTTCAATTCATTGCAATGTGCGGCGGAGTTTGGACAAGTTGTTGGAAGGCTTAAGCTTTGTGTGGAAAGGTTTTGTTCTTCATTAATAATCAGCCATTGTAGGCTTTGAATGCGTGATAGCTTTGCTAAGCATTAACTAGTCGTGTGTTGCAATCACTTTTCACAAAATTCCAAAGACATCTACAACATTATTTACTAGAATTTACATTGGTTTTCCATGAATGTTAGGCGAGTGATACATCTCTTTTATAAGATTTTTTTTTTGTTTTTTTGATCTTCAATCAATATAATTGATTGCAAGTTGACAATTGCAAGGGAAGGAGGTATCTATGATTGCAACCTTGAGGGGTTAACACTTGACAACCCTCCATAATTATTTTTCTTCTTGATTTTTTTTGCTATATTTTATAAATTAACTCTTTCACAATTCTTCATATTGTGTATTTATGCATTATCTCTTTGCAATGTGCATTGTTTTAAAATTTTATTAGACTTCATTAATGTCAAATTTATTTTCCAAGTTTCAAGAGATTTTCATCTTTATGAATCAAGTTTCACACTTTGCATTCAAGGCTTTAAGTTTGCAACCAACTAGGAATGTTTATATTTTTGCATTGAGTATGTGTGCATTGATATGTCTACAATTGAATTTAAACATCAACATTAGGTTTCAACATTTGTTAAGGATCATGTGGGTGAAAACACAATCGAAAGAGCCAACCTAGTGAATGGACATTCCTCAAAACTATATTTATTTATCTTTGAAAAATCACATAGTAATTGGATTATTAATATATTTTTGGAGTAGACTCCATTACTTACAAAGTTTAAATTGTCAAAATTTGATGCAAATCAAAATTCTTTTCACATTTCTAAAACATTCAAATATCTAAGATGGACAATCTTTTTTTAAATGTCATTTTTCCTTATTAAATGTGCACAATTCCTAGTCAAAATTGAAAAGGATCTTAACGTTGATGATTTTTTTTTAAAAAGGAATTGAAATTGGTGAAATTCATTTTTAAAACACATTTGAACACATTTGGTTCAAATGTGTTTTTGGCCGTAACAAATACGAATTTTGAAGATGTGATTTTTAAAAAGTTATACATTTTTTTGTGATAAAGAGCATGAATATACATGATATAGGACCAAGATATAGTTTAAAACTATTTATAACTAATACACAATCATGAACTATTTATGAAATTTTTTAAAATTAAGACTATGGACCAATGTAGGAATGTCATGTGTCACATGTAGTCCTTGGAAAAGGATTTTTACCTTAGTGCCCCTAACTCCTTTAACCATGTTTTCACCCATGGGCATTGTGCATCAATTGTGTGTGCCGATGTCCAATATGTGTGCATCAATTCTTTTGCATTGATATCGAATTTATGTGTGCACTATGTTGATATCCTTGTGTTGATTTTAAATTTGTATGTGTCAATCCTTCTATGTCGAACTTAAGTTTATGTGCATTGATATCTTTATGTCGAATCTATGTACATCAATCTTTTTACAATCAACTAAGAATGTTGAAATCGAATCTATGTGCAGTGAATGTGTGCATCAAATATATATATGATTCTATGTTTGACCTTTCAAGACTTTTAGGTTACAAAATGACCATGGGCAAAACTGTGTTTATGCTTAAATGGTAACTTACATATTGACAAGTGTAGGATTTGTAATGAGGTGGAAGGGAAAGATAAATTTCTTTTTCCTAAGTGGGATTTCTTTGTAAGCAAGTAGGTTACAAGAAAATTTGGCAAGAATATTGGAATTGATGTGAAGAAAGGGGATTGATATTACTTGGAAGTTTGTAAACATGCCAGGAATTAGAAATTGTTTGCTTCTTGCAATCATGAAAGTGTTGTTGCCCAAGTTGCAAAATGGGATGGCAAGAAAGAAAAGAAAGAATGTCGTGCAATTTGCCACAATGTTACATTTGTTGCACAAGGATGTCCCATGCTAAAATGTGAGTCAATGAAACCTTTATTTGAGTTCTTATAAGTAGTCCTAAAAAATAACAAAAAACATTAGATTGTTAACTCTAGTTGGACAATGACATAACTCATGCATTAAGACATTATGAAGGCAATCAATGCAACAATGGAGGTTGTTCATTATGTGGTTTTTAATTGTGATGAACTTTTCATAGTGGATAAGTTATTGTTATGTAATGTAAATGTGGGTAAGGATTTTCATTATCATATATTTGGACCAAGTTGTTGAGAGATTAAATAATGATAATTTGATTGAAGTGAAATTTATGCAAGTTTTGATGACAGGTGGTGGTTTGTAAAGAGACCAAATTGCCCAAAAGTTCATATGCTTTTGGGGTACATGATATTAATATATTTTATGGCAACAATAATAATATTACAAAACAAATTTGTGACAATTATGATCCTCATTCTATAGGGGTCCATTATATGGCCCATGAGACTAATTGGTAATGCAAACCTTGTTGGGATTGGGCAAACTCATCCTTGGATGATACCACTAAAAACATCACCCTGTAATTTTATTAGACCCATTCAATATGTTAAAAATATAAGAAACACTTAAATAAGGATTTTAATTATTAAAAAAATTGTGAGTACATTTGTTAGATTGTACAAAAGTTGAAACTTTAATGATATCAATAAATTTTTTTAATTTAATGATCCTAATCATTACAATTTAAAAACATCTCGAAAATGTAATGTTGCCTCCTTTCATTGAACTTTTGGTCAAGAACACATGTTTGAGACATGTTTGGGTTTTCTTTTTTGGGAAATAATTTTGTAAGGTAATTTTGCAAGTATTATAAATTATTTATTTTATTTTGCAATTAATTAAATAGTTATGATCTAGTGATGAATCTCCAAAGCTCAATTGTATGATTCTTGAAGGGGCCATGACAAGTAGGAATACAAATTTGTAGCAATTTCCATATTTTTATTCCAATAATAATTTAAGACCATATACTAGGCATGCAATTGATAAACATGAGAAAAAAAATTTGATAGTTAAATTAATTTTTTTTTTTAAGGTCCAAAATTTTGATTTGGCCAGCTTTAATTCCCTAACCATTCCTTGATGTGGTTCTTAATGGTACCACCCAAGGATGGGTTTGTTGCATTTCCTTTGGTGAGTTGTTTTGAAAATGTGTTATAAACATTACATTCTTATTTTGCCCATTCACATAAAAATCACTTGGAGTTCACCAAACTTGTGGAATTCATGTGCACAAAAGGGGGCAAAAACTTTTGGACATTGGAAACAAGATGGATATCAACGTTGAGCCCCACAAAAAAGGTGATGCTAAAACATATAAAACTCTATTACTCAAGATGGCCTTTGACAACCCTACAAACTAGTAAGCCAAATTGAATTATGAAAACTTGTACAACATGCATATTTTGTTTAGAGTTGGCTACAATTATATTGTGACACGTCTTTTGCCAAACACCTTGATGCTCTTAAAATAACTTTTTGCTATAACAAAATCCATAATCTGGATGTTGAAAATGTTATGGTACAAGATCTCTTCATTGCTAATAAGATTGATTCCCAATAGGGTATATTTAAATCCATAATGAAATCAAATGTAGCAACATGCAGGGTGCCCCCATTTGACATTAATATTTTAACTGGAATGTAGCGCCTTGTGACAACATCTCAAATACTACTCTCCAACTTCCTTGAGTATGTGAAATTGACTATATTGGCCATTTTGCAAATAATAGGCAACATGGAGGATGAGAGATGTTTCTCAACTTTGGCTTTTATGAAGTCAAATTTGTGCAATAGGCTTACTACCCATTTGCCAATTGTTGTGTGCATGTTTGCACAATACTTCTATATTTTAAAAAATTCATGTATGTGGAATGTATGTAGAGGAAACAACTTGTCATTGATATTGTTACGATGGTTACATTGCAATGTGTTTTATGGAATGCTAACCATGCTTTTACAAAGGCACAATCTTTCTAACTTGTATTTTTCTATGTGCTTAATTCAATGATTGTTTTACAAGCCAACCACCTTTATCTCCATGATATTGGCATGTTACGCTTGCTCCCCATAGTCCAATTGCAATGGTTTCTCTTTGCATGAATTTTTAAAGTCCTAATCATATGCTAACTTGGTTGATTTTGTAGATCATTTGTGATAGAAAGGCCAATTTTAAAGGTTCAATTCCCTTACAATGCTTGTGTTTGCTAGTGTTGATTCAACTTCATATGTTGTTAGTTCTTTTTGTTGAAACATTTTGCATTCTATGATAATATGAATTTCATGTTAATTAATTTTCTAGGTCACTTTTGTTTTTCTAACTTTTGCTAGTGCATTCAAATGACTATTCATTGCCTAAAAACTTTACAATTTGCCCCAAGTAATTGCTAGAAAAGAGTATTTTACACTTAACCATAAAAAATTCAAATGTTATTGAAGAATAAACCAAAAACTCTAAGTTCATTTCAATGATGACAAATTGTTTTCATGTGTAAATTTTGAGAAAGGCCTAGAAATTTCACCTTAAAAATTTAAGTGGTAGCCACATTGAAATAAAGAATGTGCTATTGGGGCTAGATAGAACTAATAAACTAGTTTTCTTTTAGCTAGACTAGCACCACATGCACTTTAGAGGTGGCCCTATTGGCTCCTCGCAAAAATAAATAAATAAATACATAAAAAATTACAAGGGTTTAATATTTATGTATTAATATATAAGGGGTGTTGAATAGACTTGCAAGGGTTTAATATTAATATACTAATATATAAAGGATGTTGAATAGGTGTGTTTAGGTGTAAACAAAATGTTACAACCAACAAAATTGTTGGATTTGGTAGTCTGAATTTATTCCTTAGTTATCTTGAGTTAACAATTAAATAAATGTATTAAAGTTTGGTAGGTCTATGAGAATTTTAAGGAACCATTTGAAATGCTAAAAAAGGACCATTATTTTCAATGTTTATATAATAGGGTTTTGTGTAGGTTTACATTTTTTTTGAGCTAATAAAATTACTAGATTTGGTGGTTTGAATTTGTTTACTTACTTATCTTTGAGTGAAGTTATACTTTGTTGTGTACCTAATATTGTACCTATTCACAAATAGGGTTTTTTCACATTACTTGTGCATTTAATTATTTTTTAAATGTTCATTTTAATTTATTATTGAATTTTGGTTATGTCATAATTTGATAACCAATTTTGGTAATTAACTACTAAAATTTAGTTGGCAATCAAATTGTGATCATGTTATAATTTGATCACCCAAACATAGTCACCAAGTTTTGATTGCTACAAGTGGATGTTCATAACGCCTTCAATTCAGTGTCATGGTTTTGACGATATTTCACAAGTTACAATCTTCACTCGATTTTTTAGATTAATTTTTCCCATTTATTTGACGATTTTATGCATGCCCATCCCCACTATATTTATTTTTAGGCTTTTTGGCATGAGGATTTCATAGTTATTTCATCAAAGTTAGGTACATGACATGGGACCCATTCGAAGGAACGTTGTTTATTTTAATTCACCTTTGCACTCTTTGCCTTATAGCAATAACCCACCTTACTTGTGTTTTCCTTTCATTGGTGGGTGATATATACATAGTAGGTTTTGCATTAGATGTGGTTTTTGTTATTTTAGGATTATAGGAAAAAAAATTAGTATTAGGGCTTTCAATGTAGCCAACAAATGTGTAGGTTGGTTTCCATAGGGGTTGGACCACTTTATATTAATTCCTTCTGGTTTTTTTACTCCCAATTTGGATTTTTGTATTTTGGGTGCAGTGGCAAGATCTAGATCATTCATTGAATCATTTGTAGCTAAGGTTTTTCATGAAGATCTTGGGAGGATATCTAGTCTTTCTATGTTTATATATATTCATGTGGCTTTCACAATGCTTTTGTTATGTTATGCCTAGTGCCCTAGCTATTTGATTCATACAATGTTTCCATTTTTAGTTATTTTGCATTAGTATGCCGAATTTGATACTCGTACCATAATTACATTGGAGAATTACTTGGTGTGAGATCTTTTGGTGGTTTTACTAGTCACTACTTCATCGTTAGGCCACTCTTCTTACGTCTTCAGGTGGGCTTGGCCTCCTTTGTGTAGTGCCCCTACACTCTTGGGATGTTGGGCATTGATCATTCTTACATTTGTCATTTTTGTCTAATAGGATGATCACCCTATTATTCTGGATGTAATAACACATGTTGAAATTGGCACTTCCCCATTCTAGATGGCATTATGAGATACCTTAACCCTATTACCTTAAGTTGTCCACTTTTAGGTCTACCCTTTGAGAGTTTAGTGGTTTAGTTTTATCTTTAGTTGTAGGTTCTCTCTGGGAGATTAGCTACACGAGTAGGTGTTTGCTTCGTTTCTAATAGATTGTATTTGTTCATGTGTAGGTCCAAGGGCAAGTGCTTGGCTATTAGCTTGTCCTACCACACTTGCATTTGTTTATCCTTAGCTCATTTCCTTACAACACCATGTACCCAACTTGGCTTACCACATCCTATAATTGCTCATCTTTCACGGTGTTAGTGTGGCCATACCATTGACTATCTACATACCCATTTGTTTCGATGCCCATGCAGGAATGAACATATAATAGCCCATGATACATTTTGGGATATTATCACGACTATTATTTTGAAAAGTGGAACACATGTTCAAATGGAGGTCTCAAACCTTTTCCCTTGCCACATTCGAGGATGAATGAATATCCTCATTAGCATAAATGGTTTCTAAACTTTGACGAATGTTGTCATTGCTAACCTGATTCGCAAATATCGTGTACTGAACATCGACAATGATAACATATGCACTGATGATGGCTATTCAAGAGAAGACACGACCATACACTGAACGAGTATTAGGTGATGACTTTAATCCCTTTGCTATTGAGACATATGGGTGTGTCTTTATTTTTGTTTTGATTCATTTTTTATTGCTTGTGCACAGACCACTATCATGTATTAAACAATGGTTTTCTTTAATCCCCTTGATGTTTTTTTTTACTATTAACAATGTGTGTCCATAGCCTTGCAACATGCACAAGCCATAGCGATTTTTTAGTGAGCTACTACACTTCGTCGGAGTTCCTCATCTTTTCCACACATCATAGCTAGTGTACCTCCATCACTAACCAATTTGTAGCAAATGACAATTCTTTCGTTTTAGGTTTTCTTTGTTATCATTGATTGTCATTTTATTAGCATGAATTCTCTTTGCATAGTGTCTTTATTGGATTTTTGTTGATTGTTTGCTTTTGTTTTTTCTTTGGGTTGTGTCTACTTGTGTTCTCTTTTGCCTTGTACTTTTGATGGCTGGGTTTCATACTTGATTTTTATTTATAGGGTTTTTCTTCTTTCAACATTCTTTGCTTTTTGATAGCTAAACTTACACTACATCAAATTGGCAACTAAATTCTAGTGATGACGATAATCAAAACTGGTTTATGTAAACCAGGGTACATGGTCTTTTTTCATCACTAACACAATTACACCATGGTTGTCGACCATGACAATTAAAAATGGTCGCCTGGTGAACAATTATGAGCCAGAATGATCAAAGTTCCAGAACAATTATGAGCCAGAATGACCAAAGTTTGACAAATGCAAGGTACAAAGAGCTCTTAGGAGGTTGCAGTACTTCTTCTTCCTTTCAGGTCAGGAAAATTGGAGGCATCTTTGGAGATTGCTGCTGCTGCTTCAGAACTTTGTTTCAGGGGGGAAGAGGAGAAGCAGTAGTAGGGCTTAGAAGATGTTGGCAACAACAACTGTGACAGAAATGAAGAGCCTGAGCTTTTTGGTAGACTTGCATCCAGGGAGCTTCTTTTAGGTGATGCAGCTTTGCCCCGTGGATCAGGATTGTGGCATACATGGTTTGACAAAGACCTCAGTGTAGCAGATCGGGTTTTGCTTGGAAGGAA
>Ga0209208_10003574_pt1 | contig 22226 bp, 11 predicted proteins | sample S1TSphfallax_3_FD_187694 | JGI IMG/M metagenome (GOLD analysis project Ga0209208, IMG submission 187694) | Host-associated microbial communities from peat moss isolated from Minnesota, USA - S1T2_Fd - Sphagnum fallax MG (SPAdes) (version 2) | ecosystem: Host-associated > Plants > Peat moss >...
ACCTACCTTCTCACTATTTCTCTCAAAAACCACCCCTTACCTTTCCAAAACCACAACCTACCTACCTATCTACCGACCCACCTACCTATCGAAGTTCCTACCTACCTATGTGCTTCTTTTCCTACCTCCCAGGCTCTTGTACCTACTTTCTCATTTCCTGCTTTCTCACTACCCACCTTACATACCTTCTCACTATTTCTCTCAAAAACCACCCCTTACCTACCTACCTACCTATGTGCCTGCCTGCCTCCCTCTCTAGTTCTTTTTCCTACCTCCCTAGCTTGACTCCGTGAGAAGGCGAAAAGTAGGTAGTGAGTTGTCTCTAAACCTACCTTTCACCTTCTCACCATTTTCCTACCATGTCACTATTAGGGTTTAGGTCCTGTCCAGTGTTCCTACCTCCCAAGTGGCTTCACTTATCTTTTTCCATGGTAGGTATCGACGCAGGTAGGTAAATTTGAATGTGGACTGCAGTGAGGAGGAAAACAACGTGAAAAGTTAGAACAAAATTTGCATTTACTGCTGAGTTACCATGTGCAAGTGTCTCTAAATATAGCTACTGTCCGTAGCCACTGTCCGTCCGGATATAGCTACTGCCCGTGGCCACTGTCCCTCCGGCTTCACGGGCGGCTTCACGGGCGGCCTCACTCTTGCTTTACATGAAGTTCTGGTTGATGAGTTGAAGTTAAAAACATAAGCTTTCTTCTTCAAAGTGACAATGTTGGCCAATTTTATTGTAGTAATGAAACCTCCTCTAGATTGCAATCCATGATCTAGGATGTGGACGTTATTGACTATTAATCAAATTATTTGTTCTAAGTTGTTAAAGTGGTTGAAGTTGGTGGAGTTGTCCATGGCTATGGTCTTAGGTAGTGTGGAAGATGAGAGGTGTTTCTCTAATTTGTCTATCATCAAAAACAAATTGAGAAACTGGTTGATAGCCCATTTGGATCTCGTGGTGTGAATGTATGCACAAAGTTTTTACATTATCAAAACTTTCATGTTTACTATAACTATTAAATCTTGGAACCATCAAAAAGATCAGAGGGTTGTAAATGCACAATGAACACAAAATTTGCACAACAAACTCCTACAACGAAGCCTAACCTTAAACCATGTTTTTCCATATGCATTTGTTCTTTGCATCTTTTGGGTATCTGAAAATTTCTCTGAAGAGGTTCTGTGATTCTGTGGATCTCTGAAGAAACTTCTGAACCGCCGATTCTCTGAAGAATCTTAGCTTAGCAAAGAAAATCTAGATTATAATTTCTTTGAGCTTTTTATGAAGTTCTGGTTTCAGATGTGTCGAAGAACTTCGTCAAAAAATCTGCCATTACATGAAGTTCTGGTTTCGGAGAGTGGCCGTCCGGCTTCACGGGCGGGCTTGAAGCTCTGGAGTTGAGAATAGTAAGAATGCCATTACATGAAGTTCTGGTTTCGGAGAGTGGCCGTCCGGCTTCACGGGCGGGCTTGAAGCTCCGGAGTTGAGAATAGTAAGAATGCCATTACATGAAGTTCTGGTTCCGGAGAGTGGCCGTCCGGCTTCACGGGCGGCTTCATCGTTCCTTTACTATATGTAATAATTTGCAAATGGGATGCACTTTGCAACTGTCGAAGTGACAACTTACAACTCATCAAATGTAAAGTCCTACCAAAATCAATTATAGTGAATCATTGTGAGTGGACTTTGTTGGGCCGCCTTCCAAAGTAAGATTCTTTTCTTAATGAACCTCTTTGATTGGTCCATCACAAACAAGTTCTCAAACTTTGAATACTTCCCAATTTAGAAGTATTCACTCCAAATGTAAAGAAAGTAAAAAATATAAAAAATATGTGGTCTTAAAGGTAGAAATCATAATTGAAAACTTGAAAAATTTGTGGTTTCAAATACCAACAAAACTCTAAACTCATATTGGGTCTCTAATTTTAATTCCAATAACTTTTTAAATACAACTTTGTGTAAAAAATTAAATTGCCTTTTAACTCCAACAAATTATAGAATTACATTCTAAGTTTTCTTCTCCCCAAAAGCAATTCAAAATCAAATGACCAACAATTTTAATCCTATCCAGCTTTACTAATTAATCATTGCCTTGTTGAGTTTGCTCCATACGCAAGGTAACACCCCCCTAGTGTGCTCCCCCTTTAGTGTGCTTTGAGCCTTATGCCAAGGAAATTGGATTGTTTATGAACATCTATGAATATACTTTATTGTAATTCACATACAGAAATTATGTGCCTTTCATTTTTAGAATATGAAATAAGTAATGTTATGATTTATTATAATTTTCATACTAAAACAAGACACCTAAATATGAAATTGAAAACATAAGCTTGTGTCAATTTCAGGGAAAATATGAAGACATTTTTTTTTCTAAAATTGTGTCATTTGATGTGCACATACAAAAAACATGATTTTGAATTATGAGAAATTGGAATTCCATTTCTCACAATGAGATGAATAATTAAATAAACAACTTTAATTTAGGGAGATTCCCTACTTGGTATTTTTTTTCATAAAATGTGTTTATGCCTAATTTAATATTGCATATCCAAGCCATGTCTTGACATTTTGGGTATATTAATTAAGAGACATCGTTGCAGGATATGTGGTATTGTCTCTTGTTTATTTTGAAATATGTTGTGTAGAATGGGCACATTGGATCCCCCATGGAGCAAGCAATTGGTTAAAATGTCTTGGAATGGGGCCAACCTCCTTGAGCAAAAACTATTACAAAGATGCATAGATCCCAACTCTAATTCAATTTTGGGGATGAACACCTTTTGAAATTTCCATTCAATTGATTATCACTTAGATCCCTAAATTACCATGTAAGATATTGTTAGACCTATCACAAACTTTCAAGTCTATTGAACAAAAATCATGTGTGAGGTGGAAACGTAAAATATCAATTGTTAAATTTGAATTTAAATGATGTCTTGCAAACCTAAATTGCTTACTAATTCAATATTGACATTTAGTGGGTGACCATATTTCGATTTCATTATAATGTTAGACCCATGAGTTTCAACCTAGCCAATTGAACCATTATATTAAAAATACCAATCATGAACATTGTTTTCTCAAGTATATGAATATATTTAGGCTTTGATAAATTGTGTGCTTATTGACATGAAATACATAAGCTTAAAATTTCACCATTGAATGAAAAAATCCAAATATTTGATGTTGAGCAATGTGATTACAAGTCATTCACTAAGTGTAATTTGGAAGACCTTATGATGTGACAATCTTGAGATGAAAATTCATAAACATTATCATTGGGTATTGAACCATAAAACATTGAACATTTAACATGTGCAAATAAAAAATGCTTCCAATAAAATGCAAGTTGGAAGGTTGAAGCGCTCACAAAGTTTTAAGTTGCGGAAATGAAGAAAGGTCTGGAAGTTCTCCATTTAGTTGATTTTTGCTCATGGACCTATGCCAAAACAAAGCACTGCATATCTTGAGGGATCATAATATGACATGAACTTCCTTAAATTAATTAGTACTAGTGGGTACCCTTGACGGTCGGACACAATCCGCTCGTGCAATTCGCCCGTGCCTATTGAGGACTTCAATGGCGACTTCAGGACTTCGATGACGATTTTGAGGACCTCGATTGATCTTCAAAATGTCAAATCCAGGCTCCACAGTCCAGAATCCAAAAGCAGTTAACGTGTAGCCAAATTGGCATATTCCATTTCGGGACCTGGAGTTTGAGACCTCGATTACAAAATTAGTTCTTCTTCTGTTGCTGCCGCCGTGTTTTTACATAGCGAAGTGCAATAAGTGTTGCTGCATTTCGCTCTCAGGACTTCGGTTTCAGGACCTCGACATTTGGCTCTCACGCACGCACGCACGCGCGAGGGGGACCAGCATGGGGCGGGGGGGGGCAACATGGGGGGGACACCATCCATCCGGCCGGGTCGGTTCTGCCGTAGAATCCGTCCGACTGTCCGGGCTGGTTCTGCCGCGGAAAATGCAAGCGGAACGCCCAATCACCCACAGACCCACGGACCTCTCGTGTGCTCGCTACCTGGTTCTTCCGGGATCTCTCGTGCGCTCGCTGCCTGGTTTCCGAATCTGACTGTCCGGGCCAAATCCCGTTGTCCGAATTCGACTGTCCGGGCCGGTTCTGCCGACGAATTAAAACGCAGAACTGTCGTGTCACGCATAGACGCACGCACTAAGTGAATTTATATATAAGACTAGTGGGTGCCGGTGGCCGAAGGCCACTGTGAAGCCCCCTGTGTGACATCTAGGTCCCAAAATTGAGATCCCACATCCTGAAAATCACGTCCTAAAAGTTTTCAGGTTTCGATCTTGGAAACCGCGAGTGTGAAAATCCAGGCCCCAAAGTTGAGATCCCAAGTCCTGAAAACCATGTCCTGAAAACCATATCCTACGGTTCTGGTCCGGTTACGGACGGTGATGGCAGACGACGAAGCAGAAGAAGAAGAGTCGGAGAGGAGAACCGGAACCGCTACTGCAGTTCGGATTTTCACGCTCGCGGGTCGGACAGACAGACTCCAGGTCTACCGCAGATACAAAAAGAAAGCAGAGGATCAAAGTGAAGCAAATGTCCAAACAAACACCACAGCGGGCGCCTGTTGTGGAGATTTCCGGAACGAACTGCAGTAGCAGTTCCGGTTCTGATCCGGTAACCACGCAAAGAGTGACGGGTTGGACGGACGGACGCACTAACTAAGTGAATTTATATATAAGATTGAGATGTGAGATTTCCATGTAGGCATGGGAACTTCTGTTGTTATATTGAACTTAATAGTGCAACTCTCCATTTAAGTTTACATAAAAAAGGCAATGGGAAAACACTTACAAAGTTTCCAAAAGGCTTTGCGGGTTTGTGACGTGTGGAAGGTTGCCAAAAAAATTATTTCCTAATAGGTTCAAAACAATAAGATTCCTAGAGATGTTCCAAATTGAAGGTGGGATTATTCCACTAAATTGATTGTTGCTTAAATCCCTTGTAAACACCAAACAAGATAATCACATAATGAGCACAATTTGTTAATTTGCAAAGTATTAAGAAAATCATGAACTTTGAATTCTTTGATGGTAGTTAAAGTTAGTGTGATGATGAACTTATTCCTATGTATGCTTTAGATTTGACTACTCCTTTCAAACATAAAGATTACTTCAACATTGTCAACTTGACACACATTTTCATTTCTGTAAACTAATAGGAATAGCCTGCCTCACAAATTTGTGATTGTGTCAGGAGGTGTTGAAAAGTCTGGAAGCTTTCGAGTGAAATGAGTGTTGTTAATTAACTTGTGAAAATTTGAAACATGTCACATGAAATTGAGTTTGTTATTTAGAGATATGAACATGATATCTACATAAATAATATAAGTTTAATCGAGCTAATAATCATGACCGACATTCAACTAGTAGTTATTTTAAGTTAACTAAGGCATTTTGTAAGATGTTGCATGTATACGCATAAACCCCAAGCTGAAGTTTGTGATTATATAAACCAATGATCCAAAGGGTAAGAAAATAACCGGGCCTTAGAAGATGGTGTGGGCATCCTCTCAATAGTTGAAACGTCATCATGCTCCAATAGGATGTTTCAATTTCCAATTTATTTATGGTATTAAGCCTGAAAATTAGTTTAAATTACTAATCTAAATTTAACTGACATGTATTCTCAACAAGTAGAATAAATGGGAACAAAATTTGGTTCCAAGCTCAATTCACCTCACGTGATGGATGATGTACACTTATAGAGATTGAAGAGAACAAAGTGGGCCCAACAAAGTACTATTAGCTAGTAAGCATAATATGAGTGTGGATATATCTCCTGATATATTGTTGTAGGATAAATCCAAAGTGGTTAATAAACTGTAGGAGTAATTCAAAGTGGTTAATAAAACCTTGAAAATTGCTCTGGGATGTTAAATTGTCCACCAATATGGTTGTGGCTCACATTCCTGAATTGAAAAACAGTATTTTCAACATGAACAAATTTTAGGATAAGGTGATAGTTAGAACAAACCGTCATTCATCAACAATATTGACAAATTTTCTTTAAAAATAAGGTTACCATGATTCCTAGATCAAGTTCAAATGCCATTGGCATCTCTAAGTTCTTGTTTCAATTGGGAGACATGAACTAAAATTTGTAGAAATGGTAATCCCATCAAAATGGTAATCCCATTAAAATGATCAAGGCAATGAATGATCACTTTGGTGTTCTCACTTGACATTGTGTTTTGTTTAAGCTTAGGAAACTTACAATAATGTTGCAAAAATTCCAGAAAAATTGTCGATTCCTGTCGGTAGTCCAGGAATGCAGCCTATGAATTGATTTGAAGAAAAATCCACCCTCGCAAAGATAGATGTATTCAGTCCTTGAAAAACATGTTCGATGGATCCAGAGAACGCATTCCCATTTAGAAACCTGGTATTCAGCAGTACTCAAATTGGTCAATAAACCATTGGCTTCTTTTTTCCATAGCATCCTAAGAAGTTAGGAAATTCTTTATGGCAAACTTCTTACAATAAACAAATCCTACAATGCACTGAAAGTTCATGTCACACCTTCCTTTAGACCACATAGTTATCCATGCCCAAACTGAAGCATATAAAAGAGCCCTATTTGCATTCCCTCTTTCGATTGTGCCATTTTCTATGTCACCAGTATCTACATTTATGGACATGTGAGACTACTTGGACACCCATCATTGTTTTGCAATCTCCAAGAAGTTGGTGAATTTCACAGCAGTGACACAGACTACTAGGTAGTGTACATTGAAACATTGGAGTCTGGCATTTTCTTGAGCACTTACGCCAAGAAACTGGAAATTAACAATACCTAGCTTGATAATACTGTAGTAGCTGTGCCAGTTCAACACTAATTATATTATTCTCAGAAATGTTCAAATTTTCAAAAAGTATTCTTTTCCGAAGGAAATAAATATTATGATGGAATATTTGTGAAATGGAATCCTCAAAAATTAATTAATTAGTTATTGGACAAACATTTGTAAAAGTGGTCAAGGTACTACTGTATGTAGATGAATATAGTGAGAAACTTAATGAACTAGGGACATTAAAAGAAGAAGCGGCATTGAGCTAGATACACGTACAATGTTTCCAAATTTGCCAGTCGCGCCAAATTTGGTATTACCCCAGCGAAATTATTGTCATGAAGATCCCTGAGAGTCCACAGTGCAGATTGGCAAACCTTCTTTAATAATTTCAACTGATTTCAGAAAATGCCATCCCCAAAACTTTACACACATTGATTGCTCTATCAAATGAAAAATACAAATTTCGGTACATAATTTTACCCCGAGGCTGAAAATAGTTGGTACATGGGGTTGGATGGAAGAGTTGATTTCTTACTAGACGGTCAAATTTGAAAGCCTCCCAATTTCAGATGGAAGGTTTCCAGTAAGGCCTGGATTGCCAGTTATGGTTCTGCAAGTTCCAAGAAGAAGAAAGGCTATTCCATTAGCACAGGCAGACCTCCAAAATAAAGTGCACGGTAATGGCCCAAGGTGGGGGCGTTCTAGAATGGGGATTCAATGAGGTATTCACCTGGCTTAAAGCTGGAGGCAAATCATGAATACAACAATAAATCGCGCTACACAGTGTATTATGGATTTGAGTTAAAATGGTGTGAAACTCACCAAATAGGGCTCTAATTATGCCCAAGAGAGCCAGTAAAAGTTATTGATTGGCCCAAGTGGGTTATGATATTCAAATAGCCTCATACATCATCTACCCACATGGTACAGAGAAGGCAGTACAGCACTTACAGAAGCTGGAGGTTGGTCAGGTGTCCAATGGCTCCAGAGAGATGGCCTCGAAGTCCCAGTCCGATCAATTCCCTACACGACGAATTTTAAGATTCCTTTCAAAACATATGAGTGTAGACATAAGAGACATCGTTCGTTCTCAAGATACAAAAAAAATGTCTGTTGTATAAGAAATTAGTAGTCTGATGATCTATTTACAATAACTGATGCGCTGCAGTGGAGCAAAACTCTACTTCAGAACACCAGATTTGGCAACCTTACAACTGATGTCTTCACGTATGTTTTCTCCTGCAAGCAAAAAACCTCTCACTTCACGGGATATATAATAAGAGACCAGCTACCATATGTCAATACACGAAAGCTCTGGGGCTTAACTTATAACGTCTAGTAGTCCATGTTGGTCAGTAAGCAAGGTTCATACTCTTGGGGGGCATAGAAACGTTTGGAACTCACAAGCCAATTACCCTAGTCATTACACAGAGCAGGAACCAGGCGCTACTGCAGGTTGCACCAACTTTACACATATGACTCCTTCCCATCCACAAGCGCAGGGGTTAGAGCATTCATCTCCTCCCGTTGCTGATAATATGCCCCATCCGGTGTATAGGGCCTTTACTACATTTTCTGCGCAAGCACAAACAAATACTGCACAATTTGACTCCCTCAAAAGAAGGAAATTGGACGAAGAACTGGTACGTGTTTGCAGCAAACAAATCGTGTTGTAGGTACATAGCCACCTGCCATCCCTGCAGCTTCGCAAGAAGTGGCATAAGTTGGTTACCTTCTGCATCGCTGGTGGCAAAATATACTGTGGCGCATGAGTTCGGCGCCACCTCAATTAGCGAAAGAACGTTGGACACGAACATCATCAGCAGCGCAACTACCAGCGACATGGAAGGGCTGGAAATCAACAGCATGTAGCTGCGCCCCATGACAAGGAATACGAAGTGACTGCACAAAGAAACAAAGAGTGCAGCAGGGCCTGCAGATTGTGTTGTGAATCTCCCTTTCTCTCCACAGAAGAATAGAGTAGAGAATGTTGAGGATTTAACAGAAGTAAAAATCTTCAGAGCAACCGTATTAAAGCACTTCTCCAGCAATGCTCAAACCACTCCTGCAAGCAGAGAAAAGGGAATCTAACGAGGTACTATGTACCTCAGGAGGGGTGATGACGCTGAGCGTAATTTCAAGGTGTTGGAGTCCAAGTTGCGAGATTATGAAACAGGTAGCGTAGACTAGGAGACCTGTCCCACGCAGTGCCCTTGAGGCGCTTTAATTATCCTAGGCTTTGATGAGCTGTGTGCGTTTGAAGGTTCGCCGTTTGCTTCCATTTTTTTGACCCATTATGAGTAAGTTTTTCCTCACGAATCGGTATCCGAGAATCCGATACGACAATCGTTTCCAAGGCAAAGAGGACGCGTCTTAAAGGCATAGAATCTCCTCGATTTGATCTGTCAAAGCTGACATTTGATGTACACGTGAAGAGTCGATGTGATCGTCACAACGATGGCTAGTGATCGAGCAGCCTCCAATCAAGTTCACAGGTGCAAGCAAGTCAGAAGGAAGGAAGCTCGCATGCACTCTCTCTCTCTCTCCCTGCAACTCCCCTGTGTGGTGGTGGTGGGTCTGTCATTTTTTTAGGGGCAAAAAATGGTCAAAAGGTAACACAGTTTTCTGAAGTGGGAATAATCTGTCGCAAATGCCCGTTCTTAAACAGAAAACTGGGGCGTCATCAAATTCATGCCTCCTGACTGACTACACACAATTATGAGTTTTCTGGAAAAGAGTGGTCTTAAGTCGTAATCTGCCTAGGGATGGATGCTTGGCACTGTGGGCTCCATCAGGGAATGGAAAAAGCAAAACACCCTGATTCCGTGTCTGTCTGCCATGATGTGGAATTGGGTGGCTTCAAAATGTTGCGCACATAGAATTAAATGCCTTGGGGACAATTTCGCTGAATTTGAGACATGTTGAATCAAGTTCTACATGCCTGTGTCATTCTCATTTTCAATAATTATGTTGTGAAGAATTATATACATTATCATGATAGATCATCAATAGTGGCTATGTCCCACTACTTACAAGGTTCTTATATAATGGCAAATCTTATTTGCAAGCTAACACTACAAATTCTCTCTACTTCATTGCAAAGTTTTTTTTTCATCTTGAGGCTCATGAATTGTTTGTAGAAAACATGACCACCCAAAGTAGTTCCATTTGCGAGGCAATATATAGGGTACAAACAACCATTCACAATGAAAGTCATGTTTATAGACTCACTTTTCAAAAGGTTTGCAAGTAATGGAAACCTATCCAATACTTTGATGTCATTGTTGGCTTTAAGTGAACCAAATAATGCATCTTGTATTCACAAGGATTGATTGGTTACAATCTCAAAGACGATGTTTATGTGTCCATCCTTATCATGAAATTAACCTTTGCCTTGCCACAAGGCAAGTTTTCCATTGGTTATGCATGCAATCAATACTTGCAAAGATATAAGGCCATTGATTGCTAGATATTTCATGATGTTAACTCACATTGGTTTTTTCAACAAGGTAGATTCAAAGCAAGCTTGGATTTCTATAGTAAATTGCTTCATAGTTTTCAAGGTTGTGTTTTAACCCAACTTACAATATTCATCAATTACATCCACATCCACTCCATAGGCAAACATTTTTAATGTTACAGTGCATTTTTGAATGTTGGACAAACCCTACAACCCTAAAATATTTCATCAACAAAAAAAATACAAATCATGGGCAACAAATGGGTCCATAATTTTAAAATTAAAACTCATATTGTATCACCTTTTTTTAATTCAATTATTAGGTATGGGGTTATCACTAAAATAATTTGCATAAATCGTGTCATGCCTAAATAGTTTACCTCTGGTTGCAAATTAAGAATTTTTTTGGGTTTGGAACTGCAATGGATGATTCAATATTGTTCATTTTCTATTATTGTAAAGCTAACATTTTCATGAACCATTCCTTGTCTTCATCATCATACATTTGCTTTGTTCTTTAAGTTGTTAAAACATTTATCCATTGTTGAACCATGGGTTTGTCAATTATCAAAGTTCATTTTTAATTATCAAACTCCCTCTTTAATGACCTACAACAATATAGACTTGAGAGTTACTTGTACATTAACTTTTTTAAAAAAATTGGTCAATCAAACCACACACATTCATAACAACAAATATGTAATGTATTAAATTTAAAAATTGCTTGCAAATTTGGTTCTTTAGATTATTGGATCAAGTAACAACACACATTTACAATACAAGCAAGTTTAGTTTTTTAGATGTTTGGATCAAGCAACACCCATTCATAGCAAAAGATTACAAAAAACAAAAAGGAATTATTTGTTTGCAATCAGAAGGCTTGCTTATAAAAACTTGTTTTTTCATAAATTCATGGATCAACATAATAACATCATAGCAAAAAAATAACTTACATAAGAATTCAAATTGCTTACAAATTTAATTTTTCTATGATGTATATAGCTTACAAATTAAACATATTATAAGAAAAAATTGTACAATACCAACATGGTAATTGTGGTTATAATGGCACCTACACAAGTGCCCAATGCCAAATGTTATAGGGCCTTAGAAAACAAAATCATGTTAGAGGTTTGTCTTCCCTAACATAATACAATTTTGAATTCCTCGACTTGAAAGAAATTTCCCCACAATTTATCTTAGTCATGGAAAGGGAACTTAGGCATTACCTCCATTTTTAATAAGATCTCGTAATGTATGTAATCAACTCATACACATTAACATTCATAAGCATCTAATCCACAAAGTTCTAAACCAATTGAAGACAAAATGAAGGTGTAAAAAACATACATATGTCTAATGGCATTACCTACACCACAACTTTCAATTTCTCATAAAGATCAAACTACAAAACATTATCCAAAATCTTTCCACCTTTGTCAAATTGCATATAAAAACCTATTTTGACCATAAAACCTAATAGATGTAAAATTCAAAAGATTAGTCAAAAACATAGTTTAACCCAAAACTTTGAAATGAGTCTAGTTGTCCTTGCAAAATTTCTCATTCAACCATGTCATGAAACAAATCAAAACTAATGATCCACACAAGCATAAGGAAGCCATTCATTATGTTGATATCAAGGTTGGTATGAAAGGATGTCATGCACAACATAAAGGTCCATCACAAATTTAACATGTCACAAATTAATAAAAAATGCAAAGTTTGTTCATTCATAGGTTTGTACATTTTTACACATGAATTTTTTAAGAAAGTATGAAATTCATGTGACGTTCAATCATTCATAGAAAATTTAGTTGAGTCATTAAAAAAATCCTTTTGACTCAAAAATATGTTACATTATACTCTTATGGGAATATGTCTTTTAAGACTCTCTCCAAAATAATGTCATTTATGAGTTTTTTCAAGCAATAAAAACATTGTAAAACACTAGTTATAATGATTAATCAATGTTTTAAAAAATTCAAATTTCATTATATTCATTTCAAATTATTGCACATGTTTCCACAATAAGTTAAAAAATTATCATCAAAACATATTTAAAAAATGTGAAATATTAATATATTTTTTCACATGAAAACATGAAAAACAAAACACTAATTACAATTCCTATGGCTCCTATCTTTGTGTGACGCGCTCCCAAGTCACGGGGTGAAACCCACTTAAGGGTCTCACAAAGTCAAGTTGGGGAAAATTAAAACTTGGAGGCACGCTCCCGGCTTCCAACTCTAGAAAGGGGTTGAGGGTCGAGTTGGGAGCCCAAGGATTAGCCTAGGAAGAGGTATTAGTTGATCAAGCTTGAATCTGTATCAAAACAAACCACAAAGTGGTTAGTTCACATTTCCGGGACACCCTTGGGTGTTGGGACAAGCCACGGGCACTTCGAACCACAAGACACACCACGGCCCGGACTCGGGGGAAGCCACCACCTTCCCCCATATAGTATTCTCTATGATGCTCCGCCGAGACTACATCTAAATGGTTTTTTTTTTCCGGGACTCCCAAGTTGGAGTCTCGAAATTGTCCCAAAACTGTCCCGGGTGGAGTCCCGGGACTTTGGGAGCTCATAACTCCCGACTGCCTGGTCTGATCGCAACGAGGTCTAAACCAAATTTGTAGCCCTCGTCGAGATCTTTCCAACGACGTATTGGACTCTCAATTCAGAGGTTGGGAAGAGATTGATTCTTGACTTTTAGTGGTCGAGAGTCAAACTAGTAGTTTGACTCCCGGCCCTTCTTTCGCCCATAACTTGGGCTACAGATGTCCAAATGATCAATTCAAGGCCATTTTCGACATCTACGCTTCAAGATCTTTCCAATAACACCAAAAACACCTCAATGCGAGGTGTTTTGGGCTTTGCTATCGAGCTCTAAACATTCGGGAGTCCCAGAAGACTTCAAATCCTCACTTTTTCCAAGTGTTGGGCTTCACCCCCACACTTGGCCAAAGTAGGGTTGCGACATTGTGAATGTACCCTATGTTAGTAATTATTATTAAAAAAAATTCATATATGATTTAAATATTCTCAAAGGTATAAACAAAATGTAACTATTTATTGAAAATAATTTATGATCATCAACTAATTGTGAATGATATTATGATTTTACGCATGAACCACAAAAATAAATTTAGTCCAACATCATATTATTAAGTTTTTTTTCTTTTCAAATTTGATATTAAAGTACATTCACATTAAGTTTTGCGTTGGTCAACCTACATTTAGCCTAGGTTTAATTCATGTTTACCATTTAAATTTAATTTACATTGAATTTAAGTTTAACCTTTAAGTTTAGATTCTATGTTTAACTTATAAGTTTTAATTTAGGCATATTTTCAGGTTAATTTTTTATATTAACTTAAATTTAACCTAGGTGTAGTCTCTAAATTTAACTTATGTTAAATAAATTTGGCCTAAATTTAACCTATAGGTTTACCTTAAATTTATTTTAGGTTTAACTTTTAAATTTAACTTTTAGGGTTTAACATAAGTTTAGCTTGTATGTTTCACCTTAATTTACATTCTAAATTGACCCTAAATTTAGTTTTAAAGTTTTGTCTAGGTTTGAAATTTTGCTTAGGGGTTTATCCTTTAGGTATAACATAAGTAAATAGCTTGTAAGTTTCACCTAAGTTTAGGCTTTAATTTGTGTTAGATTTAATTTATTTTAACATAATTTTAACTTATGTTTAACTTATAAATTTAACCTTTAGGTTTAACCTATGTTTAACCTCTAAGTTCAACCTAGGTTTAATTTTTAATTTCACCTATATTTAGACTAGGTTTAACCTTTAAATTTAATTTAGTTTAAGTAGCCTTAAGTTAATTTATGTTAGCCTAAAATAGCTTAGGAACACCTAACTTAACCTAGGTTAAATTTAGTGGGTGGCCTAAATTAATTTATGTCAACCTAGGTTAATTTAATGTTACCTAGGTTAACTTAAGCTAAAATATGCAATGTTTATAACTTTGTGATGACTATTTATGTTACAAATAAAAAATCATGCAATTTATATTTCGAAAAACAAATCTCAATTATTACAATGGTTTTCATGATTTGCACAATGGGCATGTGGATTTTGAACAATGGATATAGGTCAAGTAGATTCAAGAACACCTATCCATTGTGCATTGTAAAAATAACAATGTTTACGATTCATTAGAAACAAAAATGACTTCACTATTTGCCACATGCAGGAGTAGTATTAATGTTTGTCCTTCCCCACCCATAAACAATAATTATCCAATTTTATACATTGAACTTACATTTAAATGCCACATGTGGGCCAATCAATAACAATCAATTTTTAGGTTAATCATTTTGGTCAACAAACAAAAATATATATTTTTTCAACATTTTTAAAATAATGTTGTTTGATGCACATTTGCAATAACATTTTCATTTTCGCACCATTATGGCATGAAACTTCATCAAAAAAGTGTTGTAGAAACCATTATAATGACGTTGTTGGAGTTATTCTAAAACAACTAAAAAGAACCAAAAAATGTCACATGAAAACCATCAAATATTAGGTAATTAGCAAAAGAATATTAATTACCAAATATAATTGACCATAATGAGTTTAACTTACTGACAATTGGTAACATGTATGAAACATTGCATGATCATGATGGAGATTAACAATATGTTTAAGATCTTCAAATACTACTATAGTACCAAGTTACCATTTTGGCAACAAATTGCCGAATAATTAATTAAGTTTGAAATCATAACTTTGGTATTTGGTTTTTTAATTTTGAAATTTTCAGCATGTAATGGCTATAGAAAATAATAAACAAGGTCTCATCAATATTTTGGAACAATCTAATGTGTCTAAATTGCCTCAATTTTAAATTATTGTAATGAAAGGTCTATGGTTCAAAACTTAACAGTTGAACTTTTGATTTTATTAAAAATTTGACACAAATAATAAATATTTTTTCAAAAGTTTGGCAAAACAAAAAACAATTTAATTTATGACAAAATGTTAAAGTTAGTATGGTAGTTCTTGAAATACTTGTTAATGTTTGCCCTTTGATTCATATTTTAATGCACCCATTTTATAGAAAAAAAAGGATGATTTAGGGATAATCAATTGCTTTAATTACCTTCATCATAGAAAAGAATCTTAAAGAGGAAAAAACATGGAAGTGTCTAGGAAATTGCTTACACATACATAGTTTCAATGATACTCACATATCATGAGGTTTAGAAACCTTGGAATGGGCACATTAGTATAAAAACCCTAATTCCTAATTTCAGTTTGCAACTAGAAATCAATTATAAATCACTTTAACAACTAAATATTCCATTATATACATAAGCTTAGTTGCATTGAACATTTAGTTGCAAATCATGATCAAACAAGACATCAACACAATGCACATGGATGAGGTATGCATTCAACCATATATTTTGACTTATAATTTTGTGCAATGAATTATCATAACGTGCAAATTTTGTAATAACGAATTACACGTTGTCACATGGCATAATTTGTGCATTTCCAAAAAGTGAATTTTTATTTTATTTTATTTTAATATCCATCGTCCAATATGGATGTTTTGATATTGATACATGGCATAATTTATGTATTTTCATATATATATACATGTTCCATCATGATTGTTCATTTTAGATGCTCTTATACTGTGACATGTGGCACACTTGTGAATTGTCGTGTGGCATATCAATTTAATTTTGGAATAAATAATAAATAATAAATAAATAAGTAATTAAGTAAGTCAATACATAGTTTCATAGGTCCTACTTACCTACTTAAGTTCCTATATTAAATTAAATAAGTAGATAAAACATGGTAAGTAGAGCATAGCTACCTATCTAGGTGACCTACCTACCTACTTACTTAGGTAAAAAAAAAATACCTACTTACTTACGTAGGTAACAAGTAGGTAAAAAGGTATAATGGTAGGTGAGTTAAAAAATAATTAAGTAAATATTATTATTCTATTTTATGTTAATTTCCTTTAGGATTGATCTTTTTTGAGTTCATCCCAAATTGAGACATGTGAAAAAACAAGATAAAAATTGTTTTATATAGTTTGTGAAATGATAGTCACGAATATAACATACAAGTTAAATTTTTTAGTTACACCTTAATTGCAACTTGGGTTGCAATTATAAAAACTTGGGTTGCACACATACTTTGTGTTTGTTTTTAATCTTGTAACTTATAGAACCAAATAGGTAATTATCTGATTATTTTACACGTGAATTAATTATTTGAATTAAACTGATAAATTCAGATTAATAATTAATAATTAATAAATGAATGATAAATAATTAAATAATAAATATATTTACTCATTAATTTATATATATATCAATTAAATAACTATCATTTCATTTTTTTCTATCAATTAAACATTTAAATAATGGTAATAATTCATCAATAATTATGAATTATTGTATAAATCTATGATTTATGATTTAACTAATCAATTCAATTTTTTGAAATAACTATGTAACCAATTATTATATATTGGTTAGTACTACTTAGAATTTAATGAATTAATTAAATAAGATTAATTATTTCATACATATATGTTAATTTATCAATTATGTGATAGTAATTGTTCATCTTTAAATTAACATTTTTTAATATGATGATCACATCATATTAATATGACCTCACAACTATAATTTAATCATATTTTAAAAGACAAACCATATAATATCAAAATGACAATATTTAATTCTAATATGCCCATAATACGAGCAAATATATGTTCAATATACCTCGAATACCAATTAAATATTTTAATATGTACACTAAATATATAAGCACACAATAATAATCAACCAAATTACAAATAATTTTGCGATTAAATGAACGCAAAAGGCCCTATTTTAGATAAAAATACAAGAAGTTAGTCAATATGGAAGGATGTGCAATTTAGTAGTTGCACCATAATCAAAAAAATAATAGAAAATTTAAAAAGTATGTTGAGTAGTTGTAAAAGTGATAGAACATAGTTGCAAATGATAGAAGTTGCATGTAGTTGCAAAGTGATTACATAATACAAGATTTTTCATAATCATAAATGATAAACATTGGATAACATTTTGACATCAAGAATTGCACACGTGGATATTATAACCTAAGAATACCATTAATGTAACACATCAAATCAATTATCTTCCTTTGCTAAATTAAAAAAATAAAATAAAATTACACTCCTTTTCATTTATTCAAAACATGTCTTCATTACTAACAATTGTGTTAAATGTTCTTCACTCCAAACTTTATCAGAGATTTGAGTTTATAATGCAACTATATTGAAACCTAAAATGGAAAAATCAAAATTAAACATGGAATTAAAATTTGGATTTGATGATATATGGACTTATTGCATAAACAAGGTTTACAATGCAAAGTTGAACAATGATTTCATTATTGAACTAAATATAAGAATTTGTGGTCTTGTGAATAACAAGGAGTATAAAGAGAGTTCAGTTTTACATATTTCATTGTGCTATAATGTATTGAAACTTGAGATTCACACCCATATCTTGCACATCATGAGTAAACATAAATTTAATGTGGAAAGACCTTTTATATTTTTTTTATTGGATTTTTTTATTAAAGCACTAAAAAAATGTATTTATTACATATTTGAGTTAAAACATTTCTTAATTTCATCATTAACTTATATAAAAAAGAGAAGGGCATAATTCTTGAAGGACTTGAATGCACACCTTTCACTCGTTGGAGTTTAGGGTTAAAAGGACATGAATTGAAATAATGATCAATATAATGCTTCATTAGACTAATGAACTATGGATAACAATGTTTGGATTAAACATGATCATCACATTGCCTATGCATACATTGCATGCATTACAATACTTACATGTATCAAGTGCTTCAAATCTCCCATTTAACAACATTCAAAAATGGATAAGACGGTTAGAAATACTTATAGAAAAATAAACAAGACCATGTTAGTTGGGAAGGTAAACAAACCTTTGGACTAATTGTTGTTTAAATAAAATGTCAACTCAAATTTTAAGATTATAAATATCTTGTGATAAAAAAAACCATGGAGAAGGAAGTAATAGATTTTAAAAGAAAACATAAGCAATTTCAAGGAAGAGAAAAAAATGAGGCTATATGGGTTGTTGATTCATTGATTGTGGTTGAATAAGTAATTCAAAGTTCTTTGAGATTCAAGTAAAAGAAGAATTCATATTAATGTAATATATATTATTATAACTTCCAAATAAGTTTACAAGCTCATCCACTAAGGTATATAGGTGTGAACCTTGGCATCACATTAAAAGTTCAAAAACTAGTTAGAAAAAAGTTCAAAAGAATCATAATGCAAATTGTAAGGCCAATTTTAACAATTTGATGATTGACAAAGTGAAAGGGAAGGGTGAAGGGGGATGATAGGAACACCATGAATACCAAGAAATGGAGGAAAATGAGGATCATGCACATGATGAATACAAGGAATACTTTGAACTCGAAATTAAAAGGATTATAAAGATAGTGATGACCAGAAGGCTAATTAAACATAGTGAGGACTAGGAGGTTGTTAAACATGCCTATGAATTCAACAAAGACCAAGAAATTAATGAACATGCTAAAAACAGAAAAAATCATGAATATGAACACCAACACTTACAACACAATAATTAACAAGTATGAACATAATTAAAATGCATGAACTTGAACACAATCAAAACTAAGAAAAACATTTGTACTCACATGAGCACTAGTAGCTTAGCACCTTGAGACAACCATGTGCATAAGTAAAAAGGGAGGAAAACAAAATGAACAAAAGACAAAAGGAACAAACACAAAGATAAAGGGGAACACAATTATAAAGGAAGGACAACAAATTTGAGCAACAAAACACCAACATTACAAACATGAACACAAAAGAAAAGCAATGCAAAGACAACATCAACACCACCATGAAGATGATGGCACCAACCCACATTGCCCAAAAAGATTTTAGGTATTGAATAGAACCCATTTGTCCCCTCGTCATCATAGATCACTCAACCCCATTAATTAAATTTGGGCTACATGAACGATGTGAATTTTAATTTAAAAAGTAGAATTAATTCCACCTCCATTCATTTTGGTAAGAGAAGTTGTCCACATGCCAATGTTGGACTTTCCATTTACTCCATGTGAAGGTGCCCCACTACTTTGGGAGGCCATATCTTCCACATTTATCAACAAATTTGAATAATTTAAACAAACATGGGTGCATTAACAAAATCTTTACACGTTCTCTTTGAAGGCTACACCCAAAAGAGCAACATGTTAAGATTAAAAGCTCAATGAATGCTTAAGTGTTTGGTCGTTAGCCTATCTACCTGATAAGCCTATCAATCAACAACATTGGTCAATGACATTACCTCTTGATGAGATGTGGATAATAATTTTCTAAATTGAAATCTTGGACTTCAACACATGTTTGTAAAATAGGGTAAAGTGGCCAGTGATTAAACACTTAAATGTTCAGGGCAAGTCAAATCCAAGGGGAGGGCTTCATTGTTTTTAATATCCAACTTGAACCACTCTTCTTGGCACATCTAACACACCAACAATTGTTGAAAATGGATTAGAAATGGGAATGTTATGGCCCCCCAAAATTAAGGAGGTCCATAACTATAAAAAACAAACCATAGAACATTAACAAAGCTAATATAAAGTCGGTTCCCGAACACTCACAAAACTCCTTGTATGTTGTTATGTTGCTATTAGAGTTCAAAGATGATTTGGAAAACTTTAGATGACACTTCTATAGCATTTTAGATCATTTAAAATGAATAAGAAATAAGAAAGTTTTGAGGTTTGAAAGTAGGAGGGGTCCAAAAAGATGAAATAAAATATGTTTTGTAAGTTGAAAAACTTATTTTTCTTCTTGTTATTTTTTCATTACTCCTTTTCCATTGCACTTCAAAGATGATTTTTAGAGCTGAATGTAGCTCTCTCCTATAACATTTTGAATCGCTCAAAATGAAGCAAATATGAGGAAGATATAAATAAGTGTTCAATCATAGGCAAGCGATTGATGATGGGTCAGTCTACCCTAATTAATTGATTTCCAAGACTCCATTTCAAAAAATATCATCATACTCACAATATTTCCAAAAGATTATCTTCTTTTCTTTTTTTTGCAAAAAACTGTTCTTTGAGAGTTGGGATTCTCACAAGGGATGGTTCAAGATTGGTGTGCATACAACTTTGTGCACGAGTAACCTAAACCCTAACCCTAAAAGGATGAGCTCCATCATTCTCTTCCTCACCAGCAATGCTTTTTACCAGAGAGAGAGAGAGAGAGATGCGTCTTTGAGAGAGATGCTTCACAGATTGAAACTTGGCTTTCACACTTTTCTTTGTTACTGATGCTTGCACCTTGCCTCTCTCCTTGCTTTCTTTTCAGGCTCCATGGTAGTTGCCTGCACCATTTGAGGTGTTCTTCCATTCATCACACCTCTCGACTGATATTCCCTCATCTGCTACAGGACCTGCTACTTAGTCAGTATTTCTGACCTGCAAACCCACTTGTAAGGTTTCTAGGATTGTGCAACATCCAGTGATTTGTAAAGCTTTGCTTACACAGTATTGAAATTTTTCCCAAGAAGGTAACAAAGTTCTCACAAAATGAAGATTTTTGCTTATAAAGATTTCTTTGTGTGAATTAAGCTTACAAGATTTTTGCTCCTCAACATCAACTTGATCAGCTCCACAAGGTCATGGGTATGTAACATTCTGGTCAAAAAACTTTTGGGGAAACAATTGCACAAAAGACAAATTCTTTCTGCCACAATAGGAAGGAAGACTCGGACCTTTTGAGGTTACATAACAACACTCAAGAAGCAACTTGTAAAGAGTCCAAATATCTTCATGCCAATTGCTGGATTTTGTTGTACACATGGGTACAATTGATAAACTTCGATTGACAAATATGGAACCATGGAACTAAATGGCTGTACAAGTTGCATTGTCTACTTTTGCTTAGATGAAAGCACAAATTCATGCAGCCTGAAAAATAAATTGGAAGTTTCCTCTACAACCCTACAAAGAATCAGCCCTCCTATGGAGGCAGGACCTGAGAAAGCAGTCCTCACTTTTCAGCCTAGTGCTTCGAGAAGATGGCGATCATGGCCTTGCCATACTGACTTTTTGGGTACCAGCCATGAATCATCTGGAGTAGGCCTAATTGACTTTTGCTGTTTGTTGACAATAGTGTGGTTTGGCTTCTTTGGGGGATTAGTAGGCAGTTTGGTGCGCAATTTATCAAGGTGATAATCGCACAATTGATAACCCAACCTTGCACGCAGTGGACAGTGCCAAGATTTACCATCACTTCTTTTGCACTGCTCTCCAAGCCCCACAACACCTTCTTGTGTCAACTGGATCAATTTTCTTTTACTCTTCTTCTGTTGCACTATTATTTTTTTCTCCACACATGATTTTTGTACATCCATCTTTATGCCCACTGGCATACCATCGTCTACCTCAACTAATGGTGACATTCCTCCTCCTGCCCCCCATGTCCCCTTTTTTCTGATTTTCTTTGGAGGTGGTTGTTCTGCTTCTGATTTGGCCAGGTTTTCGTCATTGCCGTGGATTACAGCACTGAAGAGTGCAAACCGTCCCTCCTCAAGTTCCATGAAGAAGGGAGAGCTGCGCAAGAGCTTCCCCACTTGCACACGACCTGTAACTCCACCTTGGTGAAGTCCAGGAAAGCTTTGCTCCACAACACGAGAAGCAGCTTCTCGTGCAGTAAGGCCTGCTTTGCCAGCATGCAGAAAGACCTGGTAAACTGAGTGCAGAAGACTTTCTTTTGAATGGTTGGAAGGGTGATCTGGGGGCAGTGGCATAGGAGGTTTCACTTGTGCTTGCAATTGTGAAG
>Ga0209208_10003575_pt1 | contig 22225 bp, 13 predicted proteins | sample S1TSphfallax_3_FD_187694 | JGI IMG/M metagenome (GOLD analysis project Ga0209208, IMG submission 187694) | Host-associated microbial communities from peat moss isolated from Minnesota, USA - S1T2_Fd - Sphagnum fallax MG (SPAdes) (version 2) | ecosystem: Host-associated > Plants > Peat moss >...
CTGGGTTGCCGAGGGAACCAGCATCCACTGGATGCCTGTTATGACTCAGTTGGGGATGAACCTCAACTGGGTTAACATTTGGTTTCAGCTTGGTAACCCATTCTGGAAGAAGTAGGTCCTACAAATAGGCAAATGGGTAGGGAAAATAGGTGATTACTAACTAAATATATAGTTTATGCCAGTGGTTTGTGCTGGTACCCGGATCCTAGTGTCTAAATTGACAGTTTTGGATTTGGTTATCATGAATTTGATTTAGACCCATGAATCTAGATCATGGTAGAATCTGGGTAAAACTCAAAACTTTCTACTCATTTGTTTTCAATGGAGGAAACCTTTGAAAATCTACCTGGGTTTCAATGTTTTAGACAGGTATTATTAGGTTCAGGGTTTCTCCCATCACTCTGAATTTGTGTGTCTAAGTTTCTTCTTGTGTATAAGTTATGATTTTTGATTTTCCTTTGCCAATTTCTCGAGTGTATGTGCTCCAATTTTGGTTTGTTCAAGCTACAAATTTTTTTGGGTGCTTTGATTTCTCCAGTGTATGTGTTTCTCTTCATCCTAACTGTACCCAATATATCGTATCCACTTTGACAACCCTAAACCCTATATTTGATAATCACCATGAGTTGAAAACAAAATTGAACCATACTTGAAAGTTCTGAATTTTTTCAAAAATGAAAAACCTTATCCTCAAGGGTAACCAAAGTTATAAAATATAGAATACCCAGGATTGTATGTTCTCTTTAAAATCAATACCCACACAAAACTGGTTTATATGGGGCTGTTTTTACTAACTATCTACGAATTGGGTTGTTAGTAGGTAGTTATTAAAATAAGCAACTGAGCTAACCACCACTGTTAAGTGGGGAATTGGAACCCAACAAGAGAAAATTGCTTCCTGACCACTCATTAACCATGTCCATGGTACACTGGGGGGTGCTGGTTCACTCTGGGTACGGTGAGATGTAGTCACCGTCATTCCATGGTGACAGGTTCTACAATGGCCTGTTCCAGAGCGTGTATAACCCATGTTCCACACTGTTGAAACACATCACAAGTGGAACTGGATGAACCAAAGTGGAACCCCCTGATGACCACCTGTACCTGCTAGGTTTAAAAGTACCTAAATTATAAGACAACCAAACCGGTTATGTAGTCAAAGAAGAAAATCAGAGCATGGTCTGGACTCTGAGGGCTTGGTTGGTGGAGTAGAATTGAATTTGTCAAATTGCATAATGATTTCTTACAATGTACATACTTTTTCTTTTTTCTTATGTACATACTGTACTTCTAAGTTGGAATAATTTGACCATTTCAATGGGAATCTCCAGGAGCAAAGGCTATATTGTAAAGGATTGAAAAAACAGGGGAAATCCTCAGCTGCTGCAATAGTTGTAGTTGTTGTACACATAGTTAGAGAATAAAAATCCATTTTGGACAGGTAACGCTTTCACCCTGACATACCCATAGATGTTGAAGAGGGTAAATGTTTACCCTACCTCATTGATAGAATTTGTATGTGTTTATTTTCACTTTACTCTACTTTGGCTGGCAAATATTTCAGACTTCCCTTATCTTTATCCTACCTGGTAGTATATATATATATATGAGATTTATTCTTGCACAATGGAGGGTAATTGTTTTGAAGCACGTAAAAAGAGAGTATACAACAAATCATTATATAGCTTAAATGCATTTTGATGGTTTAGCACAATGGATTCATTTGAATTTGGGTCACTAATTATTGATATATTTGCTTTTGGCATTATAGTTTTATTCATGACAGTAATTGCACTGAACACAAAACTTGCCATATGAACTTTGAACCCCTTAGCTTTTATTACCATTTATCACTATAAATATCACATTGGATTTATACCTAAAGGAGCAAGGTGTTGATTGGTTTCATTGTATTTTTGTTAATCTTCCCCATAGGTTGTTTCAAATTTCATGTTTCTAGGTCAATTGTATAATTACCTTTCTCAACTTGGAATGTGCCATTCCTTGTGTACACATTTCAATTAACCATATCTTTTAACTGCTTATACTCACAAGACAAGGTAAATGATAAAATATTTATCCCTACCCTTACCTTGTGAATATGCTAAATGTTGGTCATTGACCAAAACCCTTCTAGAAAATTCGATGTTGTTCTCCATTGTTCGACCACATTCAACTTCATTGCCCAACACGAGTGTCACGCATGCAGCTTGGAGGCTAACAACTATAGCTTACTGAAGAAGTGCACAAGATAGGTCACTGTAGAATCCACAAGAAAACAATTGGAAAAGTCTGTTGGCTCTGCCCAGAGGGAAGAGACTACTACAGGTTACAATATTGGTTTGAACTTGGAACCAATGTGTGAATGACAGCTGGAGACTTAGCTGTACACTTTATGCTATACTTGTAATATCACATTCACCTTGCACTCACATCACCTAATCATGTTCTACAGTTTCATCATTTCTCATGATTTTGTTTTAAGCTTTACATAAATGCCAGAATCATTACTATGGACTGCTTGTTTGAAGTTATCATCCTTGGCACAGCCATTGTGGGATCAGCGGCTTGTTAACACGGCATTCATTTACTGGCGTTAGCCAGGCAACTACCTCGACCTCCTAGTTTGGCATTCTTATTGACCTGCTAAAGTCGTTGAAGAGGTAAGCTGAAACGTTGAAACCAGTGTTGTGCTGTTATTTGAATCTACAAAGAACCATCAGTTCTGGTTTTTTAAATTATTTCAGATTCAGAGAACCACCTATTCCAGTTCTTGAGCATCGAAGAACTGTCCATCTCAGGCATTTCAAAAACGTTAAAGAACCAGGAGTTTTCATGAAAGAACTGACCATGAACTTGTGTTTTACAGTGCATAATTATTTTTTAATCGAGAACCATGGTTATATATCAGAACCCTGTTTTTTATTTGTGAAAAACATGATTACAAATCCATAATGACTTGCCAGAAATTTTGCAGTGTATCTGGAGATAACCTTATAAAGTATATTTTTTCATCCAGGAGCACAGAGGAGATTTCATTTTTCATAATGCCTCTCTCCCTGTTTGCATGGTTTTCTCCATTTTTGGGAGGGGCATTTCGTTTTTCATAATGCTCCCCTCCTGTTTCTGGCAGGTCATTACGTCGGGCAAAGCCCTCAGTCAAAGGCATTATCAAAATCGGGCCTGCACTCGGCTATCGCCTCATACACCCTTATTTTGGTAATGCCCTGGACCTAGGGCTTTTAGCTTACACTAAGAGCTGACCTGTTACCATGGGTGGTTTGTTCTTGTTTTTACTAGCTGTCAAACAATGGTAGAAAGCTTGATTATGTACAATATCCGTCACCATTAGCCTGACTACAAGGAATAGCAAGCCATCAACGTAGTCTCAACCGTCTTGTGACTCAACAAAGTAGATGACCTGCTATAGCCTATAACTAGGTTCAAGGTCACTAATACCTAGTATACACAAATCTTCAACCACTGGCAATTTGCCAAGTTTTTGCTAAAACACATTAAGACAAACTTTTGGTGCAATATTCACAAATACATAATGTAACATCAGCTAAAGCTGATGTGATTAAAAGTCCCTTCATTTTCAAAGCACTGAATGAACCAACGTGCTTCCCCTTGTAAAGTTGGAATCTCTGTAAGGGACAAGGGACTCTAGGTTTAGCTTTAATTATATTGTTACTTCAAAATTTTCATTTTGTAAATTATGATTGGCACTTGTGATTTCATAGCACCTATGGACATTTGTTGTCACTCTAGGTAAGATGTCTAGGATGGTTGGATAATTGTGGACCCGGTAGTCCTACTACTAGCAAGACAATATGATGCCAGGTTTTTTGTTTAATTACTAAAAGATAGACGCGGACTAGGAAGAGGACTTCCTTTGGGAGGCAGTCTACCTTCAGTCCATAATCAACAAAAGAACTTCATGATTGGAAATTATTAGGAACTCGAAAATAAAGAATAAAAGGGCTAGAAAGTAATTATCTTCTAATCCTTGAAAAGTACCTCCTTTAGCCATAAGCTCATGTGGAGCCAAACACAAAAAATACTATAAAAGGGAAGGTGGTGGCTTCCCCCAAGTTCAGGTTGTGGTGAGTCTTGTAAGTCCATGTTTGCCCGTGGTTCATTCGTGCACCAAAGGTGTCCCAACTACGCACTAACCAACTTGTTGTTTGGTTTGTGCAGGTCCATGTGAGTAATTGAATTGCTTGTCAATCTTTCTAGTCCCCATCACGAAGTTTCAACACACCCCTCTACCCCTGAAGTGCTGCGAGCCAGGGAACACGCCCCAACTCCTTCTCCTTTCATTGTTTTCATTTTTGGACTTACAGTTAGGTCCATCAAGGAGCTTGGGGATGCGTCAATTATTCTATTGACAGATGTTTTCAAGAAGTGCCAAAGTAAATCTCACAAGATTTGACATTGGAGGCATATTTTAAACATGTATAAGGTTAATAATCTTCTTTTCCCCATCATTTAGTTATGAGTCCCTTCATCTTACCATTTTCTTCTTTTGGAGTTTGTTTAATCTTTTTTGTTCCTTTTCTCCTACTCACAATAAGAGATATTTACAGCTTTTGATGTGGTAGTTAAACTCTACTATGTAAAAAATCCTTGACCCCGCAATGAGGTCCATAACCAAGCTTCAAGAGCATATGGAGAAGGTCATGGAGCTAGTCTAAAAGGAACATTATTTTACTTTTTATATGCACATTCTGATTTGTGACTTAGCTTTAGGTCTAGACTTCTTCAAAGAGATTCAAATCCACTATGACATGAATTCAGAGCCAAAAATGTTCACCAAGAAGTTTCAAATGTTGGCATACTCATGTGTGACTCCACAATAGAAACTCTCTTGGCTCAAGACTTGGAATGAGTCCAATGTGCTCAAGGAGGCCAAGAAATTCCCAAAGTAAGGATTTTAAGACCAATAGTTTGACAAGGCCACTTTCTAGCACTAGGTATGATTTTTTCTTCTTTCTACTTTACTTTCTTGCATCTTTTTCATTGGTTGTTGATCCTTTAATTGTTTAATGTTAATGGAGTCCGAGGCTTTGAAATTTTATGCCATTATAATCATAAATCTTAGCTTCACTGTGTTGGATCTTAAAGAAGTTGTTTTGCTTAGCTTTTACATTTAGGACCGGCCACAAGCTCTTTAGGAGATCTACTTTTTCCATGATGATGCACCCCTAAGCTCCTTGATGGACCCAACTGCAAGTCCAAAGCTGATCTAGGAGATCTACTTTTTCCATGGTGACGCACCCCTAAGCTCCTTGATGGACCCAACTGCAAGTCCAAAGATGAAAACAATGAAAGGAAAAAGAGTTGGGGCGCGTTTTCGGCCCGCAGCACTTTGGGGGTAGAGGGGCATGTTGAAATTCTGTGATGGGGACTAGAAATATTGACAAGCAATTCAATTACTCGCATGGACTTGCACAAACCAAACGATAAGTTGGTTAGTGCGTAGTTGGGACACCTTTGGTGCACAGATGAACCATGGGCAAACACGGGCTCACAAGATTCACCATGGCCCGAACTTGAGGGAAGCCACCACCTTCTCCCTTATAGTGTTCTTTGTGCCCAATTATTACCAATATTCATTTGAAACTTTGATTAATCACAAGATACCTCTTGCCACATAAAATGGTTAACAAACCTTTTTTTTTCAAGTGTAGTCCAATTATTATGTTGGATAATTTTGCCTTTAATAATCCCACAAATGTAAGATCCAAACACCTTCAACAAAAAGGTCATAGTCTAATGTGAAATCAATTAGTTAAGTTGAAACATGGCACAAATGCCAAAATGCACATGCAAGGTTCTACAAAGGAAAAAAACTAAGATGAAATTTGTTTCATTTCAAATATTTTGTAGAGCTGGGTTTGGCATTGGATCAAATATTTTTGTGTGTTGTTTCTTCTAAAGATTGGTTGAAGTGTTGTGGAAAGTAGGGCAAATAAGTGAAGAGTTAGCAAAGGAACGTCAATTTCATAGGGTAAAATTCTTTTGTGTAGAAGCATTTTGGGAAGATAAATGGAAAAATATAAAATAATGGGAATCTTTTATTGGAGAAATGAACTTTTGAAGGCTTGAAAGAGGTTTCAAGAAAAACTTGAGCGTTTTGTTAAGCAACAGCATGAGAATGCTTGAGCATTTCATCAAGTAGGAACATGAAAATGCTTGAGCATTTTGTCAAGTGAAAACATAAAAATGCTTAAACATTTTTATCAAGTATGAACATGAAAGTTCTTGAATATTTTTCAAGTGTGAATGATGGAAAAACTTCCAAAATAGATTGAACATTTTGTCAAAAATGTTTGTGTGCTTGTGTTCTTTTTTATTGATTTTCTTCTTAAAATTGTGATGGAAACAAGGAAAAACAAAAGAGTGATGGAATCTTCTATGCAATTTTTTGTTGTTTCTTTTGTTTCTTGGAAATTTTGATGGAAAGAAGTGGGAGTAGGATAATAATGAAAAGAATCCACGATTTAAAAAAAATTCTTGTTTTTCTAATTGTGATTTTTTTGTTGTCGTGGAAAGAAGCTTTTATTTTTATTTTTTCATTCAATCATGAGAAGCTAGAATAAAAGAATGTGGAAGCATATTTTTTTTCTTTGTGAATAATGGAAAAGGAGATTTCAATTTAGATTAGGGCCATTTTTCAAAAATTTTGAGTTATTCATTGTTTCACCCCCAACTCAAGGATTTTAAAAATGCAACAAAATAGGCATGTGAGGAGGAAAAAAAATATAAACACCCACCCAAACAAGGCAAAATTTTAAAGATAATTTTATTATAATCATTATTTTATCTTTTAGCCATAGATCTACCATGGAGGACCCAACTCAAAAGCATGGTAGGCTAATGTGAAATTGAATAAGATTATTCAACTCCTCAATATGGTAATTAAAATCAAACCACCACTCAAGTATTTTGATGGTTTTACAAAATTTTGTGTGCACTTCAATTAAGAAATGATTTTTTTTTCAAAATTTTGATATGTCATTTGTTAGCATCCATTAAATGGACAAGTTCTTAGAACTTCTCTAAACAATTTTAAAAATGCTACCAAACTAAAATCAAAGTCCAAATGTGATGAGAAAATTTCAAATATTTATTTGAAATTATGTGATTGTTTTTCAGAAAATGAAAAATTTGAAAGAAAGAATATTCACTGTATATGTTTAATTTGTGTATTTTCGTGGAATTTTTCACAAAGAAAAACCGTTGCAAATTAACCCCTCATTTGTGATGTAAATATATGACTATACAACCTATTTACTACAACATCTATTTAATATTGGTGTTGATATTATTAACTAATAAACCTATGGTGTAGAGAAACACCTTACCTTTAAACTTTCCAATTGCATATATCACACCACATAACTTCCACATAATCCAACTTTCGAGAAGTGCAAAATGATGACGAGGTGATTGCTTGGATGTCTCCATACGATGCTTGTATTTGAATGTAAATTGTGTGGAAATTGCAATCCTTTGGGTAGGAAGAATAGACTGGTAAAGCAGACCTGAAGATGCTAATAAGTTCCATTTCATCTTTGGTCATTTTAATTGCTTCAGATGTAAACATCCATTCTACTATCATGACAAATTTTGGGGGTATTATTGAATATATACCATCATATTATATATATAAGATAGATACCCAATAATTCCTAGGGACAAATAAATAAAATGTGGTACATTCTGTTTGTTTGGTATGACTTAAATAGTAGCCCTCCAAGAAAAGGACAAGAAATAACATTGCAGTGATGTGAAGTTTTGTAAGATTATATACCTTGACAAGAGTGTAAATAAAACTTGAAACCAAACCTTAGATTATATCAAAAGCCGTATATCTACTTACACACTACCACACTGGTACAAACTAGTTTGTGGGTATATCATTAACATGATATTCATCCAGTTGGAATATATCATCGGGTATTCAATAGATACCCAATTTGATTGGAATTTGTTTGGGTAAAATTTCATGTTTATCCATCATGGTAGAAAACGGTATGGCCTTTCCCCCTGTGGATACAACTTGTGCTTTATTGTGTTTTCTTGAGATGTATTGAATCTTAGGGAACAATTGCCTTTGAAATGGTTGTCATTAGGGTGTTTGAATGTGGTAGACACAGCATTTAAAAATAGTTTGTCTGTACCAAATTTCTAAAAGCACATGACTAGCCCCGATACATAATAGCCTTGCCCTTAGCTTAATTGTATCAACTTCAAGGTACATATATGACTTTGATGAAAGGCTAGATGTTCAAAAAGTTCAACTATTCTTCCTCAGCTGGTATACCAATGTATACAAAAAATTGAAAAATCCTGAATTATGCAGGGGGGGAAGGTTTGTTGTACTCCAGGTTTCTTTGAATACTAGATGTTTCCAAGAAGAAAATCTAAAGGTTGAAATGCATTTTGCACGCTTAATGAAAATCAGCCTCAAGTAGAGGCTTCTCTAAAGTTTTCCATTGTTGCCATGTTTGGTTAGACTTGGCCATACTTTTCAAGACTGGGATTGATTCTCAGATGCTTACACACAAATAGCTGGAGACCTGTGAGAAGCAAGGTTCAGAAAGGACCATGATGGGACTGTAGTATAAACTAGAAACTGCAATGCTGATATCCAAAACCACATGGTTTGCAGGTCCCACGTTTTGCACCAATCTCGGATTCCTTATGGCAATAAGTTACAGTGTTTGGTGGGTATATCCATTTTAACATATCAATCAAGTACACGTAAATCAAATATTAAATAAGAAGAATAACAAAAACGCTAAACCCTAAAGGTATATAGTCTTAAAATATAAGTGCATAGATGAATGTCCAACACTTCATCCACAAGGACAACTGGATGATGTTCAAGAGAATATCATAAGAGTCTTGTTCAAGGTATTAATGCAATAAATGGGAACAAAATCCAAAAGGAATGCATTTAATAGTTAGTCACCATAATTGAACAAATCCTCATAACAGCATGCATTGCAAAATATGGAAATGCATATTATGATTGTGGTTCTACTCTTTTTTTGCTTACCTCAAAATAATCAGCCTCCCTTGGGTAAAGGTAGACCTCAAAACAGGGGAAATTTGACATATTAACCAGCCAAGTATGATAATTAAAAGGGTAGCAATAAAATTTATTGGCCAGGTAGAATATATATTTACCATGATATTTAAGGAGGTAATATATTGGAGTAGAAGACTTATCTGCCCAACACTGGCCATGACCCATACTCAAAAAGTTTCAAATTTTCAGCAAAATCAGCTGGAAAAACCCTTTTGGAAGGACAGTAGCCTTACTAGCTATCTAACTATGGTCTGTTTCGTGGTGCACCAGATCCTCCTGTTAACCCAATGTGGGAAAGGTTGAACCCTTAGATTTTTGAAGGTCCCCCCATCACTTACTGGAACTGTTTACATGACTTTTCTGCATGTTTGGAGTCTGGAAACTCTCAAGGTGCTTCTCTTCTAATGGTGAGCAGCAGCAGGCCAAGAGAGGCCATTAACAACTTGTTCAATAGTCTGACTCAGTCCATGATGGATGGCTGACAATATGATGGCTGCTGCAATTGATTGGTCTGGGCGTGGGGAGGGGGAAGGAAGGAAGGAAGGAAGGAAGGAAAAGGAGGCACAGAAGTCCCCAATACAGTCTAATTGCATAAGGTTTCATCAGACAGGTTTCTTATACTGGACAACTGGATGAAACCAAAAGTCCAGACCAGTTCATGTTACTGAACGACTGGACAACTGGATGAAAATAAATATTGCACATTTGTCAACACGAGATAGGGCCTTCAGTGAGGACCAACACCTTTTTTTCAACTCTGAAAATCCTGGAAGGCTGAAGAATACGAGACTTCCTTAGATGGGTGTACCTATTGAAAATCACATTGTGAAACAATTGGCAATGCATAGAAAAAGAGGGGATGGGTTGGGCCAGGAAAGGAGGCAAGTAATGGCAGCAGACTTATGTCACAACACAGGCCTTCCGCATGCAGTTCTGATAAATTTGTTGTTTAAGCTTCTTCCATGCACCTAAGGTTGCTGGCTGTTTGTAAGCAATAATGGTCGAGTTCATCCAATATGGCCTATCCCACTGCCAAGAAAATGGCAACAAACAGAAAAAGTCAGTTGTGGGGGCAATCCATACAGAATTGTGTCGCAGCTTGGGGGGGTGGGGGGCTTGTAGTAGGGGTTCATATGCTTTGTACTTTGAGCTTCTTCCATGCCCCTAAGGTTTAGACGTGGCTATATGTCTCTAGGCTTTGAAGTGTTGTCAGAGGACTGGTTTTGACAAAGTTTCAATAACACTCTAATCAGTTTTGTAAGTAGTACAGGATGTTTATGAAGTAATTCTTCTTCATCAGTTTCCAAGCAAACAGTACACAATGTTTTGTTTGGCTCTCTTCGCTGGAGACATGGAGCAGGCTGCTGCAGCACCCTGCCAAGATCTGTCAGGCTTTTTAGATTTCTAATAAATATCTGCTAAGGGATTGAGCTGACTTGCTCATCATTGCTAATTCTTATTTCACACTAACAAAGGCAATGTAGAGAGCATTTCTAGTTCCAGCTCAAACTAACAAAAAGTACTTGACACCAAGATTCAATGGTCGCAGCATCACTATTTCTTTTAAATATAAGGCTCCACATCAGATTACTGCAGTTCAAAAACTCTTTCATAGCATCATAGCTACAATTGGCAATTTACCCGTTCATTTCAAATACATTCGTTCGCTTAGTGTCACCAGCATACAACCTGAAGAAGTTCTGCACTTATGTTCAGATAACACTTTTTTGAATAGTCTTGCCATGCTATAACCTAAATAAAACTCTGCACTTCCACGTGCTCCATGTCAGTGTGGAAGCCCTCTAACACGGCCAAGAAGTGCTCTATATTACCTCTCAGTCATCTACCACTTTCCTTGCATTTTCAAGACAAACTTTGTTGGCTAGTACTGCTGGAGTAGAACCAAGTTCAACTGTCTGTAGACCTGTTCAAAATTCAGTACAGAAAGACCTCTACAATGGGCCCGAAAAGTCCTTTTGCTTCACTTCCACCCTGCCACTGAATGAAGGTTTGGAGCTGCAATCTGGTCCCAACTTCCATTACAAAGGTGGTGGAGCAGCAACTTAAGCATTACTGACCTGCCTGGAAGTGAAGGCATCATAGTCTTCTTTGAACTTCTTGTCAGCTTCATTTGGCTCGTCATCAAGCAGCTCAGGGGCAAATATCTTTATCACTGCCTCCAATTGATCAATAAATGAATGCTTCAACTGTTCTCCTACAGTGCGCCCCATTTCCTGCCACCGTTTGTGACACACCTCTCCTGACCTGAAGATGAAGAACATATATACAGAATGTGAAGATGGGACAGAAATTTCTAATATCAGGTGCAAAGGTGACCAACAATCTGTTCACAAAATATAGAACCTACAAAAAGGTATCAGGTTCTTTATACTGTGCAAACTCACATGATGAATCTTCCTTCTGCAATGAGCAAGAAATTAATACAAGTCCGCAGACTATTCAGATTGTTATTCAGTTTATATAAGTGGTGCCAACAACATCTACAGGAAAACCCACCAACATCAAAATGCCAATTGCTGTGTATAATGGTCAACACAGGGCTCTATCAATCCTACAGATGGCACCTTTTTTTAGGAGCGATTCATCCTTCCCGAACGCAGCATACAACTCTTTGTTGTACTGCGCTCTCCAAGTGTGCTTGTTCCCTCTCCCTTTCCCCCGTTACGTTAATGGTAAGTTTTGGGAAGAGAAGGTTCCAGGACACAGAGAGCTTAAAAGAGGCCTCACTCAATGGTCTGTTAATCTATGCATTTGTGTGTCAATTGCCAACCAATTGGCATTTAGCCCTTCATCTCACAGCAGAGTACACTCTCCCAGAGTGACATGTCAGAGGAGCAAGCAGCTTGAAGTTATTGGAGATTATAAAAACTAAAACTGGTTGAGTGGAAGAAAAAGGACCTGTGTTCCAGGAGAGAGTCCCATTCAACCCATTCCTCTGCAACAGGACAATCTTCCATAATTCTGCCAAAAGATTCAGAGTCAGAACCTGTGACTTGACTTGAGCTGGTATTGGTTTTTATCGGTTGATTCTACAAGCTGAGATGGAAATAAAAAAGCCAATAGGGATAATGATGATAATGCAAACCCTAGACATTGTGAAATACACAGCAGGTCACACAGAATTACAGGAAGAAATAACTCACAAGGAACTCTTAACACATACTTAACCCCTAAATGCTTTAATTTCCCCCACCCAGCTTCACATAGCTGGGCCTTTTAAACTCACACATTCATGTTTAACTTGCAAGAAATTAGCATTTCAAACTTGGGAACTGTTACAGCCCCTTTCTTTCAGTACCAGAAAACTTACCACCCCTGTATTATCTTAGGTAATTGTAGTAACAAGTCAAAAGATTGCAAAATTTCACCTAATTCACAACTGTTTACAACTGGGTCACTTTGCATCACTTAGGACTGTTAACAAAGGAGTGCCCTTGTTTGAAGCCCAATGACATTGACAATAACAGATTTGTGTGCACTCATGGCTCAACCAATCCACACTTCCAACAGTGTATTACAACAATATCCTGGTAGCAAAAAGATTCATCCAATCCAGTAAAACTATAGCAAGTTTTAAGCTTCAATCAACATGCCATGCTCCAAACCTCCGCAGGCTGAAAAACAAAATATTTCAATGCTCTATTTTGCTGATGTACCTTTGGAGCCACATAGATCTACTGATTGTGGAGTATGTCAAGTATGACCTCACTTACAAGGTGACCCACCCTAAGGGAATTCTAAGCACCCATCTTGCTCAACATCCATCTAGGTAGTGCATCGTAGGTAGGAGACCACTTGAAACTTTCACTTGCATTGTGAGTAAAACAACATGCAACCACATTCCCCAACAAATCCAAATACAAAACTAGATTTGGGGTGGGATTAAGAAGTTAAGGAGCCTAAAGTTCAGAATAATGGTATGGGATGGTTTCCAGACACTAAGGAGTAAAGTAATGCAAATTTCATGCAAAAGAAAAAAGTCAAGAACTCTGCTGTCATTAGACACCCAGGGGTACATAACAAGAAAACATTAAGGGCTCAATAAGAGAGAAATGACAATTAGTAAATAACTTCATAAGTACTGAGAATTTCTCCATACTTAGGATTCAAATCAACATTAAAATAATTGAGATAATAGAACTCAAAGTAAAGTTAGAGAGACATTAGATCTAACAGTATATAGAGGAAATGCAACCCTCCAGAACACATAAAACAAAAACAAAACCAAAACCAAAGCGAAGGAGCAGTTTGAATAATGGTGACAGTCACACATATTCTGAGAGCATCAACACCAACATGTATGGTTTTGACCAGTGTTGGGCAGGTGTCAGCTTTTGAACATACCAGATGGTACTGGTTTTGAATCTTTTAAATTTTCATACCAGCTGGTACTGGTATTGGATCTTCTTTTTTAGCTTTCATACCAGCCTGATCCTGGTATTAAGGTCCAAGACTAATTTTTGGCAGGTATGTGATAGGTATACACCTCATATTGAGACAAATATAGCCCTTGTATAAATTTGGTATTAGTTCAAGTCATACTGGTCTGGTCTGTTGTCTGACACCAGGACCAGTACCAGTCTATATACCAGGTTTCCAGCCTGGTAACAATTCAACAGTGGTATTGACCAACTACAATAATATCCCCACTGACTTCATCAGCTCCAATAGTGAGTGTAGGTCAATGTCATACATTTCTGTCACAAGAATGGCAGTTGGCTGATTGATGTTGACTGGGTCAACAAAATCCACAGGAGAAGCAGAGACCAAAGAAAACAAGTCAAAGGGCAAACACAAAAAGAGAGAGAAGAAGAAAAAATAGAAATTGAAAGGAAAAACCCAAACAAGAGAAGAGGAAGGAAAAAGTGAGAACAAAGGCAGAGGATGTTAAAAGCATGAACTTGTGAGGATAAACTAGGCTTTGAAAAGCTCACTACTTAAGGTTAAGAAGCCATTGAAATAATCATTTTGGAGATCCCTAAGGCAAAAACACCAACCTGCACTCTTTCTCTGTTAAGCAAACCTCTGGTCTGGATTGATGAAAATTTGAAGAGTAACCTTTTCTTTACAGCAGACTAGTTAAACTTGCTATTTAAGCTACAAAGAACTGTTTTGAGGTACACAGTCAATATTTAAGTCTTTGGGTATTGCTACAAAAAATAAAATTCCAAGTGAAGTCATTAAAAGAAGACAAAACAATTTAGGGTACATGAGTGCACCCTGCAACCAATATAGTTTTTCTCTAGATACATGATGTTGGAGAATCTCCATATATCAGGATATCAGGAACCAACAGATTATCTTCAAATTTTCTAACTGTAACTAACCAAGAGGAGCTGGACAAGGTAGATTTCATATCTAACAGGTTGATGTTTCTATAGGGAATTGAAAAATCAAAGGAGTGTGACAAAAGAGGAAAAGCTTTTCCAGCACAAAATCTTGAGCAATGCAAGAACTTAATGGCTTCAAGTGCTCCCAGGAAGTGTTTTAATGATCCAACTGTTCTCAGAGGGGATATCAGCTTCCAGCAACTTGGATAATCCAGTTATTGACCACTAGTAGGATAGCTTAATATAAGGAGTGTAGGTACTTAGAAACTTCTGAGAGAGAAGTAAAGCCGGCTGCAGGCTTCATGGTTTTTATCAAGGTTCCAAGCCACAGTTTTCCTTTGAACTTACTAGCAGCAATGAAAGAACTTTGAAGCCTTAAAACTTCTGATCCTCACACACCTGCCTTCCAAGGTATTAAGTATTATATCAAAGAATTAATCACATTGAAATGTGAAACAGCATATTGCTTTTTACAGACAGAGAGACACAGTTTTCACAACACTTATCCAGGCAGGCAATAACAAAAGAATGCTGGAATGATTGAAGGTGTTTGGAACCTTCAAAACTGCATCTGAAAAGGGACTGAAGAGGAAGCACTATTATGGCTAAGGGCAAACATTGGATTTGGATTTTTTAATGTGGCAAAAAAAGGACGTTTGAGTTTCATTCACACAAAATTCAATGCACCCCAAATCTGATAATACCTCTTCTTAAAGAGACAAACTGTTTTAAGATATTCCACATGAACTTCATACCTCTAGGAAAAAAGACCAATAATGCTAGTTAGGACTTGAAAAAATGAAATTACATTAGGTACAAGTATTAAAGCAGGAAAGATTACCTCTGCAGCAGGAGAGCATCATCTGTAATCGCCCAATCTCCACTTGATACCATGGAGGATGCCACCTTATTATACCAAGCAGTGAGACAGTTTGCATGTGTACGACTTTCCATTTGATCAGAAATGAATTGCCAGTTGACATTATCACGAAGCTGCATCAACAGCCATCAAGTATAAGCAACACGAAACAGATTCAAAACTGTCATAGCCAAGCCATTCCACAGGAAAATCATGTAAAAAGCAAAGAACTGAGAAAACCATAAGCAAAATTCCAAACTTACATGTCGATGATCCACTCTGGTATCAGAAGGATCTTTCTTCAACTGAGCATTCACACGAAGAGATGTGTGCACCAACATGCGCAACTTCTCAAATTCTTCTAAAGTCCATTTCCCTGAAACCCAGTGCAAAATAGTTAGTGGCATGGTAGTCAATAAGACAACACAGCTGTTTTGCCTACAATTTGCTGTATTGGAGTAGCAAAAGACATTACCCTTTGCTCTCTTTAACTTAGCTTCCCGCCATTTATCTTTGCAGGAATATGAATACCTCCCAACCTTCTCAGCAATTGTTTTCCAGTTGTTGCCATGCTGCTTATGCAACCTGCATTCACATGATCCAATATCCAGGTGTCTTTAGAAGCAAACATTCAGTTAGAAACAGCCAAGCATACAGATCAATCATTACAAAGTTATTGATAAGCACCCCTTGTTCAAATTCTTAACTCTAGATTAAAGCTAGGTTCAGGTTTTGCAGTTTTAGGGTTTTGCTTTTAGGCTTTATGTTTGGGCCTTTTAGGGTATAAGAATTTGAGGTTTAATTTTTGGGGTTGGGGTTATGTACAGACAAAACCAGTCAAAACGGATAATTTCAAGTGAGATCTGACAGGTATTTGCTCTTCTAAGTCTTCTAACAAGAAGCTATGGAAAAGCCTTGCTGAAGCAAATACTTCATAAGTACTCCAACTTCATCCTCCTTCCATTTGCCAAGTAAAGTTCCAGGCATCAAAAGCCGATGTGCTCGTGCATACAATGAGCGGAAAGATCGATGTGGTAGACTCTTTGCTGCAACCATCACTTAAACACAACACTTAAGCACGCAATACATGCTTCCATGTCTGCTGATCACAACTACAACTTGCAAAGATTGAGCAGATCCAGGAGACAGGAGTGAGGAATTGCACTAGAGACCACCAAGACAAGTCTTGAGAGTTCATTCGCACTTACAAACTTGCTGCCAGCAGCCCCTGCAATCCTTATGGATTGATGAGTTCAGCACTTTTGCAAGACCCTCATTTTGATCTAACCCTTGCTCCTGCATTGGTACAGCATCACCAAAAGCAGCTTGAATGAAATTCTACCTGTGGGAGTTCACAGCTTAGAATTGAAGAGAAATTGACAGAGCTCACCAACAGAGTATTGCACGCATCTATAAGAGGAAGCAGTGGCGGAGATCTTACTCTGATGTAATGAAAAATAGCCTTCTTCAGTTCTTCATCTTCCTTCTTGGTGAATTTCCCATGTACCAGATTGGCTTTCAGATGTTGTGTCTTCCAGTTGTAGAGTTCAACATCCGAAGCAACATCCTCTTCTTGATCCTCTGGATCCTCTTGGCTCATGGCTACATGTTTGAGTTCCTCTTCTGGTAGCTTGATTGTTACCTTTTTCTTTGTCTGCAGTGGCTTTTGAGGTGATGCATTCTCTCTGCTCATAATATTCTCCTTGTTTTTGCCTTCGTGGGTACCTTCCTTTTCATCCCCTAGCTTCTCGTTCAAACTGGCGTTCCTGCTGGTTTGCTTTTCAACGGCCAGTTCTCCCCTCGGCTTCACAGGACTCCTCGTTGTCGTTGCTGCCTCTGGATCCTTCTTCCCTTTGTCGTGGCTGGTTTCTTGGGATTTTCTGCTTCTGTCACTCATCTCACTGGGACTACCTTCCTGCTGCAGCTGCGGCTTCCTCGTTGTCTTCTTTGGCTCGCCGGTTGATGGGTGCCCACTAGCTTCGTTCAGTTTTTGCCTCTTTTCTTTCACCAGCAGTGCTTCTGAGCCATCGCCATTCTCGATCTTCCTCTTAAACTTGCTCGATGGCACCTCTTCGACACATTTGTTCCCGATATCTGAAGCTTCATGTTCTAATTTGCTAAACGACACCTTCTTCCTTCTTTTTTCCTCACAGAACTTTCTGGGATGTACAAACACGCTGCTTTCAGAAGCTGGAGTTCTTCCTGCCTGTCCTTCAGCCAGCTCATCTTCTTTCAGATCCTTCTTCTTCCTCTTCTCCGCCAGATTCAGGCTAGAAGGCTGACTTGAACCATTCTCAGAATCCGGACACCTTCTCTCAATGCTTTCTTTCTCAACTTCAACACCCGTTCTCTTCTCTGTTCCACCTTTCTCAGGAAGCTCCATCCCCTTCTTCTTCTTCGCCATATTCACAATCTCTCGACCCAGATTCGGGGATCAGAAACTAATCTCCCATTCTCCTCCCCGCTGTTTCTCTAAGTTTTCCTATTACCTCGTCCACCGCCCTCGCACGCTATTAATTGTCCTGCCGACGACAACCATCACCACTCTCGCGACTGCAATTCACCAAAACCACTTTGCCATTGCCGCCAAACGAGAACACACAGTTTTGCTGAAAAATGGTAGAATTCAGATTCAGGAACTCGAAACCCTAATTCAGGTACTCGAAACCCCTAAAACCCTCAAAACCCTAATTTGAAGAAACTAAATTAAATTAACATACTCCATAACAATTTCACAATTTTATTAAATAGCTCGGTGATGAGTCTCCATCCGGTTGTGAGACTACCTACTGTTGGGTAATGACCAAGGGTGGGGCTATTCTCCTTTTAAGGGGCCTATATTTCAGGGACAGCCCATCCATGGATCTTTATCCTACACTTGGCTCGGCCATTCCCCATTTAGGGGGCCTATATTTCAAGAATGACCCCACCATGGGTCCTTATCCTACACTCAGCTGAGCCACTCCCCAATGAAGGGGCCTATATTTTAGGAATGGTCCTAGTCCATACCTCACACCATGCTATCACACAACCACATGGAGACTGAGCTTCACCAATGAACGGGAACAAAGGAAACCAAAAAAGAGATGAGGCAAGAGCCATGTTTTCAATTATTAAATCATTGAAGTAGTTAAAGGGCGAGATAAAATATCAAGAAATGGCACCATCATTTACATTATATAAAATAATTGGCATTTGTTCGCAAATTTTTGATTCGATAATTAGTGATTGGCTAGAGCCCCCTCGGTCCCTTGAGAACCCCCAGCCAAAGCGAGCGGAGGTGAAGCCACAAGTGGAAAAAAGCGAGATGGTGTTCTTGTTTCAGGTGATGTCACAGAGTTCTCCCACTCTATGCGCTGAAGGTGGTGAGTTCAGTCCCCTGTTGGAGGTGGTAACCCTACACATTCACCCACTCATTAATGGTGAGTTTGCTTTCACTTAGTCGCTCGTCAAGAACAGTGATGAAGGCATTGGGACAAATCATAGATAACTCATTGTCTATTACAACATGGAACTTCTTGATGTTGCCCTATGGCCACGAAAGGTCGCACGACGAACATGTAGGGAAAACGCTCAACAAGATTTGACTATTAAATGTGTCACAACCCTAGCCTTAGGCTCATGACCAAGGCAAGGGCTTGCAAAATTGTGGGCCAAGAGGGAAACTCGAAACTGAAAGCAAGTGTGAAAGAATGAACCTTCACACTCCCAAAGGAGCTTCCACCTTGGGAGTTGGAGTCCTGATGGACTCCTGAATGTTTAAAAAGTGATTGCAAAGGCCAAAACCCAATGCATTAAAGAATGAACCTTCACACTCCCAAAGGAGCTTCCACCTTGGGAGTTGGAGTCCTGATGGACTCCTGAATGTTTAAAAAGTGATTGCAAAGGCCAAAACCCAATGCATTAAAAAGTTATTATACCATTGCAAAGCTATTGAAACATAGATGTTTAAAATGGGTTCACATGACTCATTTAGACATCTGAAACACAAATTATGGCCAAAAGAAAGGTTGGGAGTTAAATTGACAATTTGACTCTTGACCATTAAAAGTCGGGAATTGACCTAATTTCCTTATGTGCAGGTGTGTGACATATCGTTGAAAAGCTCTTAATGAGGGCTACAACTTTGCTTTAGACCTCATCTCAATTGGAGGTCTACACATAAAGCTATGAAGCCCCAAAGATGCGAGAGTCTTAACTTTGGAAATTTCGAGACTCCCATTTGGGAGTTTCGAAACAAAATGCCATTTGGATGTTGGCCTCGTGGAGAGGCACAAAGTATACTATAAGGGGGAAGGTGGTGGCTTCCCCCAAGTCCAGGCCGTGGTGAGTCTTGTGAGTCCAAGTTTGCCCGTGGCTTGTCCTAGCACCAAAAGTGCTCAAACTATGCACTAACTAACCTATTGTTTGGTTTGTGCAAATCCATGTGAATGAATAAGTTGGTTGTCATTCTTTCTAGTCCCATCTTGGAGCTCCAGCACGCCCCTCTACCCTCAAAGTGCTATGAGCCAGGGATCGTGCCCCAACTCTTTATTTTTCCGTTGTTTTATGTTTGGACTCACATTTGAGTCCCTCAAAGAGTTGGGAGCATGTCACCTATGGAGTCATAAGAACCTTGATATTCAGCAAAAGGTTAGGATGTTAGTAGATGTTTGGAAGAAGTAAGTGGATGATGAAATGAAGGCATTTAATGAAACTAAACTAGGCTCAAGTCATGGAATATCTTAGTCCTACAAGCAGTCATTGCCTACTGAACTTGTGCATACTATGACAAAGGCAACTTCTGGAGGGTTACCAGAAGTGGCCATGAAAAACTTTGTAGCCTTGGTAGGAAATGCCAAGGTCATGTTGAATGGTGCCAATACCAGGGGAAATGTTGTTGTTTTTGCCAAGCCTCTTTAGGGTGTACTCACCCATTTGCTTCTGTGATTGCAACCACATTTTGTTGGGGTTTTTTTTTTCGCTTTTGGATTGAAGCCACATAGTGTTAGGGTTTTTTTTTATGGTGCTAATAATACCTCTTTGTTTGTGGTGGTGGCAAATCCAGAAGGGAAGTATGAAGCTTTGGAGAAGTATGGCTTGATCTAACAAAAATGGCAAAACAAGGTAAATTGGACCCTATCATAGGCCATGATGAAGAAATTTGATGCTACATACAAATCCTATCTTGAAGAACAAAAAACAATCCTATACTCATTGGTGAGCCTGGTGTAGGTAAAATCGTAATTGTTGAGGGGTCTGTCTTTCATTTTCAATGTTTTTTACAAATTGTTTATAGGCTTTGGAATTGGGATATGTATATCAGGCAATAATTAATGTCCTTGAATTGTGCGAGGTGGAATTGGTAAGAATGAATGATTTGTTTTAGGGGTTTTTTACGCTTTTTTTCATTTGTGCGGATCTTTTGAGGATAATACCTCTCGACAACATACCTTCTCTTTTGTTTTGTTTCTCCTTCGCTTTATATTCAAGGGACATAAATTTTTTTCAAATTGTCTATCGTGAAGTGTTTTTTATTCAAACCTAACACGTTTTTTGGTTCATGCAGATCTTCCAAGGATAACATTTCTCGACAAAACACCTTCTCTTTTGTTTCGTTTTTCCCTCACCTTACATTCAAGATATATAGATTACTTTCAAATAATTAAATTGTGGATCGTGAAATTGACAAAACGCTTTTAAAAAAAAAATGGTGGACCTGCTTTTGATTTGTGCCTTTTGTGACAAAGAGATGTTCATAGCTTGTCCGCTTTGCAGAGACCGTATGCACTCAGTTTGTGTTGAACATGACATGACGTTGCCGACCGCAACATTGCCCACAGATATGTTGACCTTGAGGTAAGACTTACGCCTGTCATAATGGTAATTAAATATGAAGTTATGTTATTGTGTTTTTAGAACTTGACTCCATTTTGCTTCCAATTGAAAGAATCGTAGACGAGGTCGTGGAGTGCTGCATAGATATGCAAATAACGAAGAAAGGCGAATAGTTGTTGGAGTATGTCAAAAACTCCGCCATGTTGTAGTAGTTCTCGAAAGGGTTGCGTGTGATGGGTCCCAACATGAAGAAGCACAGTGTACCACTGATACTACTCATCGATTATTGGAAAACGCAGAATTAGATTCAAGAGTGCGTGTTGTTGAAATAGAGTGGGCTTGTTAAGCCCAATTAATAATAAATGCTACGTGACACACTGAATGACGCTGCATCACGCGCACAAAGGATCAATTTTAGGCTAGACAACACATGGCCTTGCAAGATTCACTACTAGAAATTCTGTCATATGCAACCACACCCTTTACAACTGGGATGCAACTGCCTGTCGCATGCAACTATTTTTGCAACTATGCCCCCTTTTTGAGTGTGCATGCAACTATGGTGCAACTATGATCACCTTCATCCCAACCTTTGGATGATTTTTGTGATATATCATCGTATATATTTGATATGCATATACTCATAGTTGCATGTGCAACCAAAATAGGCCAACTATGGTCTTTTGGTAAGCTAGGTACACATTTTTTGTAACCAGCGACAATTTTTTCAAACACAATTGGAGAATGCGAGAGAATACTGTCGTGGTCTTTGGTGTCTGTCTCGAACTTCTCAGCGGAACCCTAAACCTTGGCGTTGGAAACCCTAATGGGATTTCCTTCACTCTTCTCTTGGTTGTGCACAATTTCTCGTTTGCATATTGGGCTTTGTTAGAGGAATTGTAGAGCCCTTTTTGCTTGCTTGCTTGCTCACTACTTTTCCAGACTAAAAACTGTTTAGGTCTGGCTTGTTTGGTGTTTTTGGGAGAGTTCTAGGATGGTGGGAAACCAGTTAGAGTAGTACTAGCGGATATTGTTCATGAGCTTTGGAGGAGGACGGGGTGGAGAAGTGCAGAGAGAAGAGGCTTCTTTTTGTCT
>Ga0209208_10003576_pt1 | contig 22224 bp, 19 predicted proteins | sample S1TSphfallax_3_FD_187694 | JGI IMG/M metagenome (GOLD analysis project Ga0209208, IMG submission 187694) | Host-associated microbial communities from peat moss isolated from Minnesota, USA - S1T2_Fd - Sphagnum fallax MG (SPAdes) (version 2) | ecosystem: Host-associated > Plants > Peat moss >...
GGCTACGCCAATGCTCCCTATTATACCTCCCTGATGGCGATCGCGACTTTGTAGCAAGTCAGCGTCCGTTGTGAGTTTGATAACATAAAAGTTAATCTTTCTGTCCAGCGAAACTTGAAGTAGTGAGTTATACTGTTAAACAATAATTATCAGAACCTTAAAAACTTAATATTAAGTTTCCGGTTGAAAATAAGAGTACTAATGGTGACTAACCACACGCACATTTTTAGCGGGGGTAGACCAATACCCGAAACCATTATTCTTGCGTTAACCCCCGCTAATCCCTCGCTGTGTAAGGGTTTTGGTGGGGTGCTTGAGAGTTAAATTCTCAATAACTTGTGCTTGTTGACAGGAAAATAGACCCCCCGCTAAAATTGGGTATCTCAAACCCCCTCTGGATAAGGCTTCTAGACGAGGTAGGTTTTAATTCCTCTACCCCTCACGAGGATGGAAACCAGAATGCTTGGAGTATAATCGTCACATACTTTACCCTGATTTAGTAGTTGCTCCGCGATCGCTAATTACCAAAAACATCCCACCTTATGTCCTGGTAATCAGCATTCCCGCTAGCTCCGAAGAAACACAGTCAGATATGTTTCTTAGGAGCTAGGGTTGTACAATCAGATATTTCTTGGGTAGTTGAATCAATTTAAAAATGTAGCTAAATCGGGGACATCCACCCACCTTTTAGATGTGTGGGATTCATGGGCTAAATCCATTAATAACTGAGAATAGACTCCTTCCCGCAGTCCGGGTATAATGCACTGCTGACGGTCAATGCCCTGTACCCATTGGTCTACAACGCGGATAAAGGCAGCAATTCGTCCGTCAGAGTAGTGCTGAGGAAATAGCAACTGTTGGGGAATTTCAATTTCTGTTGGGGGTTGACCTGGTTGGTAACTCCAAACCCGAAAACCATGTACATAATCCTTTGGATTTTCACTGCCTAAAACTAACGTCCCCTGATCACCATAGACTTCTACCCAGTGGGTCCTTGGTGCATGAACCACTGCACTGATTGTCAGTTGGCAAGGTGTCCCATCTACCAATTCTAGGGATAACATACAGGTATCATCTGTTTCCACAGGCTTTAACTCCCCAGTCCTTGGGTCAACTCGCATGGCAATGGCGGTACTGAGATGGGCATTTAATCTGCGTACAGAACCAAATAACCAGCTTATATAATCAAAGGCATGAGATCCCAAAGACCCCAATGCCCCACCTCCCTGATCTATGGCAGAATACCAGTTCCATGGACGAGTAGTATCAGCACGGGAAGAACCCAACCAATCAATTTTTACTAAGCGCAACTTACCTACATAGCCAGCTGCCAACAATTGGGCTAATAACTGCCATCCTGGCACAAAGCGAAATTCAAAATCTACGGTTGCGATTACCCTTTGCTTTTGAGCTAATAGGTAAAGCTCCTTCGCTTCAGCGACATTCAGAGTTATGGGCTTTTCTAGTAATAAGTGTTTCCCCGCTTGCAGAACTGTTTTCGCCATTTCATAGTGCAAAAATGGTGGTGTAGAGATGCTAACAGCTTGCACTGTGTCTAAAGCGAGGATGTCTGTCAGGGAATCGCTAGCGTATGGGATATTTTGGGATGCAGCAATAGCTTTGGCTTGATTAATATCCCGATGATAAATAGCTACAACCTCAGTGCGATGATGAGCCTTAAATCCGGGAATGTGAACTTTTTGCCCAAATCCAGTACCAACAATTGCCACTCCAATCATCCCCATTCCCTCTTTTAGCGTAAAACTCGAATCGTCAAAGGATAACGATAGTGTTGTCCATTGTACGCTCTGATTGCGGCAAAGGTAACAAGGAATGATTGTGATACTAAAATTAATGAAGTTAAAAACAAGAATAAAACTACTAAACTATTTAAAGTAGTGCTGAATTTATCGGCATTACCATTGCTAGTCACAGCAACACCAAAGCTGGTTACTAATAAAGATAGGGATATAACTATAACTATAATTATTAGAGTATAAACTGTAAAAGAGATTTGAAAATTTAAAGACTCCTTGCCTTGAAAATCTATCCAGGGATATTGGGATTTTTTATATTGCCAAATTAACAGTGGCGCTAAAACATTGAGAGGTAAGTATAAGGGCAGTCCGAGAAAAACTAAAAAAAACAATAGCATCCATGCTAAAAGGCCAGAGAGATGGCACAGCATCGCCCAAAACCGCATTTGTCTTCCAGGTTTTTCTCTCATAGTTTTGATGATCAGCGGAATTTAGGGTTGGATTCTCCGTGCTAAATAATAGTTTAGTGTAGAAGTGAAAAACCTTTTTTATTTAGTTAGATTCTTATATCATTTAACCACCCTATCATAAAGTTGATAAGATTACCAGATTACTAACTATTTTTAAGGATTAGGCTTTGTTGAGCGATCGCGTTTAGGACTAGCGCCAGCAGAAGTATAGCTAGCTATCTCCCCTATGCAGATGTAAGGAGTTATAGTATCAAAAAATTGATATATACTGAGTGAGAATGCTAAAGTTTGCCTAATAAATTTGACTTATTCCTGGGACATCACTTAGTGTATGTTAAGGACTAAGTATAACTCAATAGTAATCACTGTCCCCAAGAGATACCCAATTATGAGATCTAACTCTTTACTCAGAACCATCACAAACTTGAACTTAGAACCCTGCATAGGGGCATCCGTCCTAGTTGCAGTTTTGGTATTCCTCCTGTTGTCATCCACTTCAGTGCCTTTAGATACTCGTCTCCTTGCCACCTGGTGTTCCGGCATTCTCCTATTCTTGACACTGCTGCTAATCATCATGAGTGATGCCACTCCAGAAAAGACTCGCAGCCGTGCTAAGAGTCGAGAGGCTAATCCCCACTTAGTTTTTACCTTAGTTATATTTACTGCCGTAGCCAGTATATTTGCCATTGGGTTTATGTTAGCTCATGGGAAAAACAACCCAGAAAATGTAGCACTTTCCATAGTGGCGATCATCTGCTCTTGGCTTTTAACCCATACAACCTTTGCCCTGCACTACGCACGCTATTACTACGACGACGACGGTCCAGAAGTTGATCCAGAACGGGGCTATGTCGGTGGTTTAGAGTTTCCCAATGAACAAGATCCAGATTATTTTGATTTTATGTATTTTGCCTTCACCATCAGCATGACATCCCAGACTTCTGATGTTTCCATCATCTCTCCCTACCTACGCCGAACTGTTTTAGCCCACGAGTTCGTATCGTTCTTTTTCTATAGTGTGATTATCGGGTTTGTCGTCAATAGCGTTGATGCACTCTTTTAACGAAAGCAAACGCCAGCAAGAAATACCTAAAAACTCATCGGAGCTTTTGCTATGGGACAAATAATTACTCAGGTTGATGCCTTCACCGATATCTGTTTTACAGGTAATCCTGCTGGTGTCTGTATCCTGTCAGTGCCTCACAATGAGCAATGGATGCAGAATGTGGCCCAGGAGATGAATTTGTCAGAAACAGCCTTTTTAATCAGACAAAACAATGGCTTCAACCTCCGCTGGTTCACACCAACTGTAGAAGTAATTCTCTGTGGTCATGCAACTTTAGCTAGTGCCCATGTACTCTGGTCAGAAGGGCATCTATCACCCAAGGATGTAGCGCGTTTCTACACCAAAAGTGGTATCCTCACTGCGCGTCTGCAAGATCATTGGATTGAGCTAGATTTGCCTGTCAATCACTCCCAAGCAGTAGTAGCACCTCCAGAACTCAGCCAAGCTTTGGGTACATCCTCTAAATCCGTCCTCCAGAACTCACTTGGCTATCTGGTGGAGGTGGAGTCTGAGGATGTAGTACGGCAAATCCAGCCCAATTTATCTGTATTGAAGACCTCACCTATTTCTGATGTAATTGTCACTAGTAGTACCAACTCTGGTTCCAACTTTGATTTCATCTCCCGCTTCTTTGCCCCAAGTCTAGGGATTAATGAAGACCCAGTAACTGGTGCTGCCCATTGCTGCCTTGCACCCTTCTGGCACCATCGTCTCGGTAAAGATAATTTCTTAGCCTATCAAGCATCCCCTCGTGGTGGAGTAGTGAAGGTACGCTATACTGGTGGCGATCGCGTCTTTCTCTCTGGACAAGCCGTGACGGTGCTGCGATGCGAACTAATCTGTGATTAAATTTTGTAATTTTGAATTTCTCGAAACGACGGGCTACAGTAACTGAAGAACCCATACCTCTTTTTTGCAGATGTCTGTTAAACGATATTGTGACTGGCCCATTGAGCAACTACCTGGTTTAAGCCAAGAAGTACAGGTGCAACTCCAAAATTGCGGCATTAGTACTACACAATTATTATTTCAGCAGGGAAAAACTTCAGAGGCAAAACTAGCTTTGTCTATTAAATTACAGGTTAATCTTCAACATGTCAATAAATGGGTAGCCTTGGCAGATTTGGCCCGTATTCCCAGTGTCGGAACCCAATATTGTGGTCTATTGCTGCATGCTGGAGTTATTTCTGTAGCCCAGTTAGCGGAAACTCCCACCCATCGATTGTATCAACAAATCATGCGCCTGCAAGTGGCAACAATGCAGCGGCGAGATTTGTGCCCAGCAATAGAGTTAGTCAAACAGTGGTGTCTACAAGCACGACAAATTAATTGAAGTACACCCTTGAATTGTCAAGTAGGCAACAGGGAACTGAAAATCTTAGTGTCTCACAACCACAACAAATACCAAACAATTTTAGCCCTTAAACCTATGATAGATTCCTTATGGTAGAAGGATAATTTCGGCGAAATCAATAATCTAGTGAGGAGATTATTGGTGAATAAAATCATGAATATTATTGCTTGGATCATTCTCGGCCTGATCGCTGGGGCGATCGCTAAAGCCATTTACCCTGGTTATCAAGGTGGAGGAATGCTGACCACTATGATTTTAGGCATAATCGGTGCTTTAGTGGGGGGAACTTTAGTTACTCTCTTAGAAACAGGAAGATTTCAATTAACTGCAGCTACTCTCAGTATTTCCGGCATAATTGTTGCTGTAATTGGTGCTGTTATTGCTATCTTCCTCTGGAACTTGTTGAGTAGCCGTACCACCTAGATTGGCTTAGGGATGACCCCTGCCCAAGAGATTGGGCAGGGGAAATGCTTAAACACTCACCTTAGCTTTTGACCAAACACCATTCTCATCTTCATCAAATCTGCGGTGAATCCCCTCCCACGCAGACTGTTCTGCTGTGAACTCATCACTTGTCTTCTCAAGTACTGCATTATATTGCTCAATAAATGTCCGTTGAGCCTCTAGGGAGAGATGAGCACGAACCTCAGGAGATAGATCCTCTGGAGTACTGCAAGGTCCTCCATGACATGGATGAGTTAAGGCCTGATCGATGATGTGAATTTCTTCACCACCTGCATTTTCCAGCAGCTGTTGAATTTCATCAGCGCGATCGCTCGGAATTTCTGCCATCAAGAAGAACTCACCAGCTTGGAGTCGGGTTTGGTATACAGCTGCTTGATCATCCGGCATCCCTAGAGTAGTTAAGAATGATACTAGACCTGCACCAGCCCCACCAGCGATCGCCCCACTGGCAGCTCCCAGTAGTAACGCACCAATGGGACCAGCAGCTACCACTGGACCGACAAAGGGGATAAACAGCACACCTACACCTGTGAGCAAACTGAGGAAAGAACCAAACAAGGAACCAAAAATTGCTCCTGTTCTCAAACCTCCCCAAATCACATCACGCTTTGTAATAAAGCCTGTAATTCTCGTCTCAGATTGGAAATTTCTCCCTAAAACAGAGATATGGTCTCTTGGTACACCTCTGGCTAACAACTGCCGAATCGCATCATCAACTTGTTTCTGTTCTCTCAGCGCAGTTGAAATCATCTTTTCGGCTTTATATTCTCCTGGCACTTGCATACTCCTTATGTCTTTAATTCTCGATTACACACCCACGGGAGTCTGAGTTTCTACCTTTGGCTGTTTACCATCCGGTTCTAGTCCCCGTCCTTCAATAAAAGAGCGCAGGATCCAAGCCATCTCCTCGTGTTCTTCCATCAGATCAGTAAGAAAATCTGCAGTTCCTTCATCGTGGTAATCATCACTACACTGATCCACGTGTTGCCGTAAGTAGCGAACAATATGCTCGTGATTGTCCACCAGTCGCGCTACCATCCCTGTAGCTGCGGGGATTTCGCTAGTTTCTTCTTTGAGAGTAGCAATCTTGAGAAATCCTTCCATCGTCCCCACCGGATAGCCACCTAAAGCCCGAATTCGTTCAGCCAAGTTATCAATATTCTGGGTCAGTTTTTCGTATTGTTCTTCCCAAAGTTCATGTAAAGTCCGGAACTGGGGACCGACTACATCCCAATGGTACTTTTTAGTTTTTACTAACAGTAGATAGGAATCTGCTAAATCTTGATTCAACAGATTAATCACACCTAACCGCTGTTCTTCTGTCAAACCAATGTTGATTTTAGGCATAGTTTTATATTCCAAGGCACACTTACTAGCTTAAGTTTCTTAATTCTCAATATAATTGACATCACTCGGAGGAAATATAATGAATACTGCATAAATTTAAATACTAATCAGCCGACAAATATCTGTCGGCTTAGATCAATAATAATTACTTGTTACCTGTAACTTTTCCCAGAAAATCTTCTACTTCATCTCTAACTGAAGTCGAACTTTGTGAATTTTCAGGACTTTTCATTTTATCAATGTCAGCATCTCCCTGCACCTCGTTGAATCCCTTATTAGATTTTTCTTGTACCTCTCTTAATTTAGGTGGTCCTGATCTAGAGACTTCATCAGTCTTTCGCTGAGTTTCTAGTAACTGCGTAGTTCCTTCGGTGGGATCACTTTGATAACTAGTAATTGCTAAAGCTGGGAAAGCACTGGTGAAAAAAATTAAGGCGCAGATCATAACTACCAGGAAAACACGAATTGGATGTAAGATAGCTAAAGCTAAATTAAAAACCTTCATTGAAAAACCTCGATTTTGGATTGTTTAAGTTAGCTTACTTCCTCCCCACTGTCATATTGCCTATTTTGTCATGTAAGGATTCTCGCTCCAAATAAATCTAGTCAGGAGGAAGTAAAGACACCCGCAACTTCCACCATTACAAAAGCAGGAAAGGTTTTAATCAATCTAGAGAATGAACTCAAATATATCTTTTGGTACAAAGGCATGATAGCCGAAAAAATAGCTGGATAAGTATTAAGATTTCCCTACACTAAAACTCACTTATTCGCTGCCAAACTTGCTCTAATAAATGTGGATTATCTGCATCAAACCATTCAATTTGCTGATTGGCTCGAAACCATGTGCGCTGTCGCTTAGCAAATTGTCGGGTGTGCAGAATTATTAATTCTTTGGCTCTGGCTAAGGAAATGTCCCCAGTTAAATACTGTTTAATTTCTTCATATCCCAAAGTCTTTAACAAAGATAAATCAGTGCCATATTTTTGACAAAGGAAATCCACCTCGGAAACTAGACCATTTGCGATCATCTGTTCAGTTCTTTGACTAATGCGATCGCCCAGCCTCTCAGTGTGGCAATCTAGACCAATTTGGAGAATCGGGTAGTCTGGTGGATTCTCCCCTTGCTGAGCGGAAATAGGACGACCAGTAACATAATACACCTCCAATGCTCTGAGAGTTCGCACAGAGTCATGAAAATGAATTTTTTGGGCAGCAATGGGATCAACTTGAAGTAACATAGCGTAGAGCTGAGTTTGACCGAAAGATTCCAAATGCGATCGCAGTTCTGGCTGAGGGGCTACTCGCGGAATCCTCATCCCCTGGACGATAGAACGTATGTATAAACCAGTGCCACCTACCAGTAAAAGTGGCATAGAACCAGCAGTAGCAATTAAAGCTTGGGCTTGCTCCTGGTAATCTGCTACTGTAAGCGTATCTGTAGGAGCGCAGATATCTATCAGATAGTGGGGTACTAATCTTTGTTCAGCTTCAGTTGGTTTAGCCGTACCAATATCAAACTCGCGGTAAACTTGACGGGAATCAGCACTCAAAATCTTAGTCCCCAAGCGCGGCGCCAAATTCAAGGCTAGACCCGACTTACCTGTTGCTGTTGCTCCACAAATCACAATTAGTTTGGTCATTGGTAATTAGGGATGGGGGACTGGTATGAAGCAGAATTCATCACTCATATTAATAGCATTCGAATCCCTGTATAAACTTCTCGTGAACTTGGCTTAAAGATGGCAGTAAGGCTTTTGTGTTAAAATTTTGGAGTGATTTGACTTTTTCAGCCTTCGGGCGAGTTCAACCCCAAACATCAGGAGAATTTTCATGACGAGCAGTTACAGTGCCGATCAGATTCAAGTTCTGGAAGGTCTGGAAGCCGTCCGTAAACGACCAGGGATGTACATCGGTACGACAGGGCCGCGAGGACTTCACCACTTAGTTTATGAGGTGGTAGACAACTCAGTGGATGAGGCTTTAGCAGGTTACTGCACCCATGTGGAGGTAGATCTCAATCCTGATGGTTCCGTGACTGTAACAGATGATGGCCGAGGAATTCCCACGGGTATTCACCCAAAAACCGGGAAATCAGCTCTAGAAACCGTGTTAACTGTACTACACGCTGGGGGAAAATTTGGTGGTGGTGGCTACAAAGTATCTGGTGGATTGCATGGTGTAGGGATTTCTGTGGTGAATGCCCTATCAGAAACTGTGGAAGTAACGGTTTGGCGAGAGAAAAACGTGCATATCCAACGTTACGAACGGGGTACTCCAGTCACGGATTTACAGGTACAACCCTACAAAGAAGCAAGAACTGGCACTTCTATTACCTTCAAGCCAGATATTCAAATCTTTACCACTGGGATTGAGTTTGACTATATTACTCTATCAGGTCGTTTGCGGGAATTAGCCTATCTAAATGCCGGGGTAAAAATTACCTTCACCGATTCTCGCTTAGAAGTATTGAAAAGTGATACACCCAAAGTTGAAACATATGAGTACAAGGGTGGAATCAAAGAGTATATTGCCTACATGAACCGGGATAAGCAACCACTCCACGAGGAAATTATCTTCGTGCAGGGAGAACGCAATAACGTCCAAGTAGAGGTAGCATTGCAGTGGTGTACAGATGCTTACACGGACAATGTGTTAGGATTTGCCAACAACATCCGCACCGTTGATGGCGGAACTCACTTAGAAGGGTTGAAAGCAGTTTTAACTCGGACATTAAATGCCATTGCGCGTAAGCGTAACAAAATCAAAGACAGCGAACCTAACCTAAGTGGGGAACATGTCCGTGAAGGCTTGACAGCGGTGATTTCCGTTAAAGTTCCTGACCCGGAATTTGAAGGACAAACCAAAACCAAATTAGGGAATACAGAGGTGCGGGGGATTGTGGACTCCCTGGTGGGAGAAGTCTTGACTGAGTACCTAGAATTTCATCCTAGTATTGCCGATACTATTTTAGATAAAGCCATTCAAGCCTTTAAAGCCGCAGAAGCAGCTAGGCATGCCCGGGAGTTAGTCCGGCGCAAATCAGTGCTGGAATCTTCACCCCTACCTGGTAAATTAGCCGATTGTAGTTCCCGCGATCCCAGCGAATCAGAGATATTTATCGTCGAAGGTGATTCAGCAGGTGGTAGTGCTAAACAAGGACGGGATCGCCGTACCCAAGCTATCCTCCCACTGCGGGGTAAAATCCTCAACATCGAAAAAACCGATGATGCCAAAATTTATAAAAATAACGAAGTCCAATCTCTAATTGCCGCCTTGGGTTTAGGGGTCAAGGGAGAGGAATTCGATGCCTCCCAACTCCGCTACCACCGGATTGTCATCATGACCGACGCGGACGTAGATGGGGCACATATCCGGACTTTGTTGTTAACTTTCTTCTATCGTTATCAGCGATCGCTCATTGAACAGGGCTTCATTTATATTGCCTGTCCACCGCTGTATAAAGTAGAACGGGGACGCAATCATGAGTACTGCTACAGCGAACGGGAACTTCAACAACACATTGCCACCTTTCCTAGCAACGCCAACTACACCATCCAACGCTTCAAAGGGTTGGGAGAAATGATGCCAGAGCAACTTTGGACAACGACCATGAATCCAGAAACCCGGAAAATGAAGCAGGTGGAAATAGAAGACGCAGCAGAAGCTGATCGCATCTTCACAATCTTAATGGGCGATCGGGTTGCACCCAGACGGGAATTCATTGAAACATACGGTTCTAAACTCAACCTTGCGGATCTAGATATTTAGATAAGTAGGGGAGAGGGCTGAATCCCCTTGGTCCTCTCTGGAATTTGTTTTAGAGAATAACTACCACTCCTTGTAATCAACAAAGGCAGATGGCCACCAAAGGGAGTAAATGTTTAAGTTCCCGGCGCAATCTTTGATTGAGTGGCTTCCGGACATACAGGATTTTAATTCACATATCCGTCTTATTCAATACAAATTCTCCCTATTCCCTACTTAGAATTTTTCCTCTCTCCCCAAATCTTTTGTGGACTGATCAAAATATCCTTGTATACAATAAAAAGAGTTTGTCAAGTTTCATAAGGTAGAAAACCAAGTCTTGCGCTAATGTGTGAATAAGACCAGGTTGATCAAAATCTCAATTCATCTGCCAAAGGGGTGATCTAGCCGTAACCTCGACTCCTAAGTTGAGGATATTGGCTGTAAAAGGTTGAGTACCTGAAATTTCCTGTATCTACAGCAATGACACATTCCGATTTTTGTTTTATGAAGGAGATGTAAAGATGAGTGCATTCATGCTTACTACCTAGGTCAACATCAGATACGTTGTTTTCAGGTAATTATTGTGGTTGGGTGTACTTCAAATCGTCCTAGAGCAGATGCATTCACCTTTCAATCTAATGGGAATTGCCACTACAAAACCAAAAAGTTTTTGAGAAGATTTAAGGGTATGACTACCGTTTTTTATATCTTTTTGATGAAAGTGGCTTTACTTAGGTTAAGAACTTCATAGTTGACACACAAAAAGAGTGCAATTTTTGTGAAACAGGCTACAATCGGAAAAGTCTTTGCAAGGAAAATTTGCCATGCAGCTACATCTATTAGTTGAGTTGTCTGTAATGGTGAATTTCTGGAGTGAGATACGTCTTTTTTAGACTAGACAGTTGGAAGTTATGTGCGGTAATAGCCTTTACCCAAAGTGAAAAATTCACACAACTAAGTTAAGGCTATACCTCAACGGAACCGAAAGTATCTTCGGTTACTTTCGGAAAATAAATTAGCTCGATTAAAAGAGCAATAAACACATCTTGAGTAATTGATTCTGCAAGGAGCATGAGGAACGCGGCATGAACCAGGCTAACAACGTACTCGAAAGCATTTTTCAGCCTGACCTAGAAATGATAAATCAGCCTGAAATCGAGTTAGAAGAACTCTTAATCGACGATGAAGAGGACTTGCTGATAAGTGATGAAGGCGAAATTGATGAGTTTTTAGAGCCTCAGTCTGATGAGGACGACGCAAAGTCTGGAAAAGCCGCTAAATCGCGTCGTCGTACTCAGAGCAAGAAAAAGCACTACACTGAAGACTCCATTCGCCTTTACCTGCAAGAAATTGGTCGAATTCGTCTGTTGCGAGCAGACGAAGAAATTGAACTGGCTCGGAAAATAGCCGATTTGCTCGAATTGGAAAGGGTACGGGAAAGACTTTCTGAACGGCTAGAACGTGATCCTTACGATAGTGAATGGGCAGCAGAAGTGCAATTACCATTACCAGCTTTTCGCTATCGCCTACACGTTGGTCGAAGGGCGAAGGACAAGATGGTACAATCCAACCTTCGGCTTGTAGTGTCAATTGCCAAGAAATACATGAATCGTGGTTTGTCCTTCCAAGACTTAATTCAGGAAGGTAGTCTAGGTTTAATCCGCGCAGCAGAAAAGTTCGACCACGAAAAAGGTTATAAGTTTTCTACATACGCCACATGGTGGATTCGTCAAGCAATTACGCGGGCAATAGCTGATCAGTCTCGGACAATTCGCTTACCAGTTCATCTTTACGAAACCATTTCCCGGATCAAGAAAACTACTAAATTACTCTCTCAAGAAATGGGGCGCAAACCTACAGAGGAAGAAATTGCTACCCGCATGGAGATGACTATCGAAAAGCTGCGATTTATCGCCAAGTCTGCTCAGTTACCAATTTCTCTTGAAACCCCTATAGGGAAGGAAGAAGACTCGCGATTAGGTGATTTTATTGAATCAGATGGAGAAACCCCAGAGGATCAAGTTTCTAAAAATCTTCTGCGGGAGGATCTAGAAAAGGTTCTTGACAGCCTCAGCCCGCGAGAAAGGGATGTTCTCCGACTGCGCTACGGCTTAGATGATGGTCGAATGAAAACCCTTGAGGAAATTGGGCAGATTTTCAATGTTACCCGCGAGCGAATTCGGCAAATTGAGGCCAAAGCTCTCAGGAAACTGCGGCATCCAAATCGCAATAGCGTCCTTAAAGAATATATTCGGTAGTTAAACATCCTACACTAGATGTAAAGCATTAGTGTAGGAGTCCCACAGTGCTGATTGTTTTTGAGGATAAAAAATATAGAAATGATTAGCTAGCATTCAACCTTCTCACCTAAGGTTGAATGCTAGCTATTTTTGTCCATCAATTAAAACACAAGCTAGTATTAAAGTATACCCCAAAAATGTAGAAAGCCTTGCTTAGAAAATAGCTCTATCAAAATAGCCGCTAGAAAGCCAACCATAGCCAGACGACCATTCCAGATTTCGGCTTGGGGAGTGAAGCCCCAACGCCAAGCATTGCGATCTTCAACTACAGGAGTAACGACGTTCGTGGCGTTAGTCATAGTTACGCTCCAAACTAGGTTTACTAATGTTTGTTAGGTTATATAAATAAATATAACAAATATTTTTATAAATGCAAAGTTCTGTCAACAAAAAATAATTTGTCTATCTGATTCAAGACCATACCAGAGGTATTCGTAATTTTCTTCAGTAGTGTAAGCCTGACCAGATAGTATCAATTGTGCCAGGATTTCAGCTTTTAGGACAGAAAAAACCTTGATTTTTCACCAAATCTCCTACTGTATTAACTTTTGTCAAATAACCAAAAGTCCCTCCTGTTCCGTTTCTAGCACAGTATTACCAGCCGAGGGCATCGCCTGATCGTGGCAGGACGAATAGCCCTTGTTTGCAACATCATTTGAGGAAGGACTACATAGCCAACTCAACCTTAGCTACAGTAGTAATTTTTTCATCTCTGTTAAGTTGGAGGATACTTTCACCTTTGGCATCTTTACCTAAAATAGGTATCATTTCCACACCTAATCGCACTACTCGCTCTTTATTAGTTACTAGTGCCACCTCTGTTCCTGGGGTTGTACGTACCATACTCACCAAATTGTCAGTTCTACTAGTAAATTTTAGTGCTTGTGTACCTAAGTCACCCCGATTAGCTAGTTTTAACTGATTTGCCAGCATCCGCTTGCCATAGCCTTCCTGAGTCACTAGTAGCAACTGGTCATCCTTGCCTACAGTGACGCAACCTACCATTTGCTGATGTTTCAGTAGGCGTAAGGCTTGTAACCCCATAGCAGTACGAGTCATTACAGGCAAATGTTCGTCATCCACCCCAAACCGTAGCAGTCTTCCACCAGAACTGGCCAAAATTAGCTGCTCCCCAGAAGTAGTGAACTGGTTAAATGACAACTCATCATCATCTTTGAGCTTCAAAATTGTAATTCCCCTCCGAGTCAAGTTGGTAAATTCCTCGAGAGACAGGCGCTTAATTCGTCCTTGTTTTGTCAGGAGAACTATTTGGGCAGCTTCGAGATTTTCTGGGAGCAAAAAGCGCCCAACAACACTTTCTTGAGTGCCTTGAGCAGTTGTAGTCAGCATCGTAATTAGTGGTGTCCCCTTGGAGGAACGGCTGGAGGTAGGGGGGATATCTCCTACTTTGATGGGATAGACCTTACCCCCGCTGGTCAAAACTAGTAACTCTTTTTCTGTGTCCGTTATCTCCGTTTGGATCACAAAGTCATGGTCTGGCGTCCCGTTATCAGTTTTTGGCTTTTTCCCATGACTTGAGGTACGACGAATATAACCCCGCTGGGTAAACTCTAGAATTGCCTCTTCTGCTGGTTGGTCTGATTTGTCCTCCGCTGGTGCTTCTTGTTTGTTTGCACCTTTGTCCTCTTTGGGACGGGTTTCGCTGATAGAGATGAGCTTAGTACGTCGAGGATCATTGTATTTGCGTTTGAGATTTCGCAAATCCTTTTTCAGCGCCTTGAGTAATTCCCGCCGATCATCAAGTAATCTCCGCAATGTGGTAATTTGCTCGTTGAGTTGGGTGAATTCCTGCTGTAAGTTCTGCTGTTCTAGACTGGTAAGGCGGCGCAGTGGCATAGACAAAATTGCATCTGCCTGCACCTCTGTCAAATCCAATTGCTGGCACAGGTTAATTTTAGCTGTGCTACCATCAGCGGCTTGACGCAGAATTTCAATTACCATGTCCAAGTTAGATAGAGCTTTAAGCAACCCCGCTACTATATTGACCCGGTTTTGGGCTTTACTCAACTCATAACTGTAGCGGCGGTTAAGGGTGTGTTCTCGAAAAACCAAAAATTCTTGCAACAGTTCCCGCAAGCTCAACTGGCGAGGTTGTCCATTAACTAACGCTAAGAGAATAGCCCCAAAGGTTGTTTGAAGGGCAGTTTGGTGGTAAAGATGCTGGAGGATTTCCTGGGGGTTGGTATCCCGTTTGAGTTCAATTACTACCCGCATTCCCTCCCGATCGCTCTCATCCCTCAGGTCGGAAATCCCTTGTAGGCGACCTTGATTTACCAATTCAGCTACTTTTTCAATCCAACCTGCCTTATTAACTTGATAGGGCAATTCAGTGATAATAATTGCTGTCCGCCGCTTACTCCCCTTAGTGGCAGGAATATCCTCTATGGTCGCCACTCCCCGCAGCACGATCCCACCTTTACCAGTGCTGTATGCTTCCCTGATACCAACGTCCCCAACAATTTCCCCACCAGTGGGAAAGTCTGGACCTGGTATTAGTTCCCAGAACTTCTCATCTGGCAAATTTGGGTTGTCAATTAGAGCAATTAACCCATCAACTATTTCCCCTAAATTGTGCGGAGGGATATTTGTTGCCATCCCTACGGCAATTCCTGCACAGCCATTGAGTAACAAGAATGGTAACTGAGCTGGTAGTACTGTTGGCTCTTGTTGGGAATTATCGAAGTTGCCGATAAATTCTACTGTTTCTTCGCCAATTTCTGTCAGCATCCCCTCCTGACCAATAGCCGCTAGACGCGTCTCTGTGTAGCGCATTGCCGCTGGTGGGTCATTATCAACACTGCCAAAATTACCATGTCCTGCCAGTAGAGGATAACGACTGGAAAAATCCTGCACCAGCCTGACTAGGGCATCGTACACTGCTTGGTCCCCGTGGGGATGGTACTTACCCAACACGTCCCCGACTACACGAGCGCATTTACGGTAGGGCCTCTCTGGTGTCAGTCCCAGTTCATGCATGGCATACAAAATCCGCCGATGTACTGGCTTTAGACCATCACGTACATCTGGTAACGCCCGCCCCACAATCACACTCATGGCATATTCTAGGTAAGACCGTTGCATCTCCGTGTGCAGTGCTGTTGTGATTACCTCTCCCTTCGAGAGTAGGTTTAACTGCTTTGCCATGAGTTTTTTCCCTGAATTTTAACTACACAAAAGTTTCTGGAACTTAGCACTGTAGCAACCACAGCATAACTAATGAAATGGAATTCACCGCAAAATTTTGATTTTTGGCGGATTAGAAGTAGTAGTATTATCCTTGGTGTCGGGGATATACTTTAATTATCAAAGAGTTAAAAAACAATCTGTTTCAGATTTAATAAACCTAAAGTCTTCAACTAGAATGCTCACCGTTATAACAATTCTCCATTGAGCGAGGTACTTGTAGAATATCCAAAACCTGCTTTGCTCCTACCCGTGGGATTATGACACCTCAACTCTCAAATCCTGATTTCTGCTATATTAACAGTCTGAATTTTTCCATCCCCCTCTAAATTAAATTCTCATGAGAACTGTTCTGATTGTCGAAGATGATCTCATTAATGCTCGGGTCTTCTCTAAAATTTTAATCAAGCGCGGTGGTTTGAATGTAAAACACACCGAAAATGTGGAAGAGGTCATGAAAATCGCCCAGTCCAGAGAAGCAGACCTGATTTTGATGGATGTTTCTCTCTCCCGTAGTGTTTACCAAGGTAAGTCGGTGGATGGGATCAAAATTACACAAATGTTAAAATCTGACCCTCAAACAGCCAACTTACCAGTAATCCTAGTCACTGCTCATGCGATGGAAGGCGATCGCGAGAATTTTCTCAGGCAAAGTGGGGCTGATGGCTACATCTCTAAGCCGATTGTTGACCATCAGCATTTTGTTGACCAAATTATGGCACTTCTGCCCCCAGACAGCCCTTAACCTTAGGTATTTGCCTACTTTTACTTTATATAGTATATATGTACTATATGAAGAGAGATTTAGGCAAGGGTGATAACCGAGTTCCAGGGTTTAATCAGTTAGCTTCTTGTTGCTGCAAAGCGGCTTGAATCCCAGGTAATTCCAGGAACTTCTTCGTATCAGCCAACAAGCGATCGCCCCAAAGATTTTCCTTGAGGAAATTGAGGTCGGCATAACGCTGGTCAATACGGAGAGCAGACTCTCCCAAAGTGAGACCTCGTTCGTGATCACCTGTGGTATATGTTGCTACAGCCAGTGCCAACAAAGGTTCAGCAGCTTGTTTATCAAGGGCAGTTGCTACTTGCCAATGCTTAATTGCTTCTTGGACATTACCCTGTTCGTAGTTAATTAAGCCAATGTTGTTAACTGCTGGCCAGAATTTTGGGTCGTAGGAGAAGGCTTGATTAAACTCAGCAGTTGCCTCCGTTAATCGGTTTGAGACTAGGTACACATTACCCAGATCAAATAAACCTTCTGGGTCATTAGGTTTGAGTTTCAGACCAGCTTGGTAATTGGCAATAGCTCCCTGGTAATTTTGCTGTTGAAAATTAGCTGAACCCAAAGCAAACTGGGTATCAGGATTGTGAGGGTTGAGAGATTTAGCTTGATTCAGGGCAGCGATTGCCGGCTCAATCTCTTTATTTTGCAAATACAAACCACCCAATAGCAGCCACACTTTATCATTCTTAGGAACTAATTGAGTAGCCAACCGCGCTCGTGGCAGTGCTAACTCAACCTGTTGAAACTGCGCGAGCTGAGCCGCTTCCTGTGCCAAGCCCAGCCCCTGCTGCTCCAATTTCGCTGCATCAAGTTGCAGCGTATGGGGTACCAGTGCCTGGGCATGAACTGCCCTTGGCAGATTCCACAGACTACAGACAAAGAGAAAAATTATCAAACGAAGGTATTTAGGCACACTACCGCCTCTAAAGCCACAAATCAAGAAGTCTTTCAGCTAGCTTAAACGATCTCCGCTCTGGAGGGAAAGATAACTTTCCCCTACAAACAGGATTAGGGAAAATTTTCACCCCATCTTTGAGCTACTCCCGCAAATGATGTAAATCTAGAAACCCTTGTAAAATCGACCTTGTGAATTTAGCAGGGGCAATATATCAATACCAATTCCCTGTAAACCAAAAAGTTTTTTATAAGCCTTGCCACGCAAACATTTCAGCGAAATACAGGTAGATAACAAAACAACCTATTGGTGAGCATTTCAGGAGATCGCTTCGCCAACAGCTATGGTGGGTGCTCTTAAACCAATGGTGAATACTCCTGGTTCACGAAGGCTGAAACCCTTATTTTTACCTTCATTTTCCAAAGTTTGTGGTTTACTGATTCCCAGGTTACAGTTTGAATCTTGCTAGAATTACTAGGGAGCAAAAGTCATCCATTCAGGTGATGACACTGCAACACATAAAAATAGTATAAATGGTAACTCAGTTGTGAGTTTGCCCATTTTAAGTTTTGAACGGCTTATGAATACTCACATAGAAATTCCCTTGATCGGCAAAAAGGTTAGGTATCCATTCCGCTGGCTGATTGGGCTAACAACAGCTGGACTCTTAATTGTCGGCACAACAACGACTTTAAAACTTGCGAATCAGCAGGCAAGTAAGCCAGATATCACCCAACTAACTGTCCCCGTAGAAGCGAAAAGTGTCACTGTACGAATTAGCGCCAGTGGTAAAATCCAGCCAATCCAAAGCGTGAATATCAGCCCGAAAAATCCAGGAATCTTGGCAGACTTAGATGTGGAACAAGGTCAGAAGGTGGAGCAGGGGCAAATTATAGCGCGGATGGATAATGCGGAAATTAAGATGCGACTCCACCAGTACCAAGCCAGTTTAGACCAAGCCAAGGCACAGTTAGCCCTGAGTTTAGCCGGGAGTCGTACAGAAGACATTGCCCAAGCTCAAGCCAGTTTGGCCCAAGCCCAAGCTCAATTAGCTATCATTCGTGCTGGTAATCGAGTCCAAGAAATTCAACAGGCACGGGCAGAGGTAAATTCCGCTCAGGCACAGCTAGCCTTAACCGAAGCTAGGGCCAAACGCTATCTAGGCCTAGCAGGACAGGGAGCGATCTCCCAAGACTCCTTAGACCAGTACCTCAGCCAAAATAGGCAGGCAAAAGCTAGTTTAGATGAAGCCCAACGCCGACTAGCACTAGAAAAAATTGGCAACCGCAACGAAGATATTCAAAAGCAAGTAGCGGTAGTAGCTCAAGAACGTGCAGCATTGCAAAAGTTACAAAATGGTAGTCGTCCTGAAGAAATTGACCAACAAAGAGCTGCTGTGGCAGCCGCAGCAGCTCAATTGCAACAACAACAAGTGCAGTTAGAAGACACAATTATTCGCGCTCCTTTCCCCGGCATTGTCACCCAGAAGTATGCAACAGCAGGGGGTTATGTCAGCCCAGCAATTTCTGCTTCCAGTGATGCTTCTGCCACTTCAACTTCAATTATTGCCTTGGCTAGGGGCCTAGAAGTACTAGCTAACGTTCCGGAAGTAGATATCCCCCACATCAAAGAGGGACAGCAGGTGGAAATCGTTGTTGATGCCTACCCCGACACAGTTTTTCATGGGCATGTGCAGCTGATTTCACCGGAGGCTATTGTCGAGCAAAATGTGACATCCTTCCAAGTTCGAGTGTCCATAGATATGGGTAAAGAAAAACTGCGATCGGGAATGAATGCCAGTAATGTAACTTTTATGGGCGATACCATCCCCAACGCCTTGTTAATACCCCAAGAAGCCATTGTCACCCAACAAGGGAAGACAGGTGTAATGGTACCTGATGCCCATAATCAGCCCCAGTTTCATCCCGTGACAATGGGTGCTGATATCGACAATCAAATTCAGGTTTTAGCCGGACTTAAAGCAGGCGATCGCGTTTTTGTTGACCTGCCAGAAAATTCCCAGTCAAAAGTGAAGAATTAACAATAGCCTATGGATATTCTCGAAAGCATCAAAATGGCAACTACTACCCTACTGACCAACAAACTCCGCAGTAGTTTAACAATGCTGGGGATTATTATCGGCAATGCGTCAGTAATTGCCATGATCGGCATCGGGGAGGGCGCTCAAAATTTTGCTAGCAAGCAGTTTGAGTCATTGGGACCTAACACGCTATTTGTGCTTCCGGGTAGTCCTGAAGCTCGTAACCGAGTGATTACAGTCCCAAAAACCTTAGTCCTAGATGATGCCAAAGCCATCGCTCAACATGCGCGGGCAGTGAAAGATGTCGCTCCCCAAATTAGTTCTCTCTCCACCGTTACTTTCCGCAATAAAAATACAACTAGTACAATCATGGGGACAACCCCAAATTATCTGACGGTTCGCAGTTTTGAAGTTGCTCAGGGTAGGTTTTTTAATGAGTTGGATTTAAGACGCAACAACCCAGTGGTAGTTCTAGGACCTGACTTAGCAACAAAATTGTTTAATCAGCAAAATCCCATTGGTCAACAGATCCGCATTCAAAATGTCACTTTTCGGGTAATTGGCTTAACAGTGGCTAAAGGCTCCTTTTTAGGTACCAATAATGATGATTCTGCCTTTATTCCCATCACCACCATGTCCAGCCGAATTGTCGGTCGCACATCACCTTATGGCATTGAACTATCCTTAATTTCCGTGTCTGCCAAAAATGAGCATAGTATCGGGTCGGCGGAATTTCAAATTAAAAATTTGCTGCGGCTACGGCACAAGATTACTGATGAGGATGACTTTACCATTCAAACTCAAAAGAACATTTTAGAAATCGTGGGGACAATTACCGGGGCATTGACGATTATGCTAGCGGCCATCGCTGGTATTTCTCTATTTGTCGGTGGAATTGGCATCATGAATATTATGCTCGTTTCTGTCACCGAACGCACTCAAGAAATTGGACTCCGGAAGGCAATTGGTGCCACCCGACAGGATATTTTACTTCAGTTTATGATTGAAGCTATAATTCTCTCCGCTGTTGGCGGTATATTAGGAATTGCCTTGGGGGGAGGTGGTGTTTTACTCGTTGGTATCCTCACACCTTTAAAATCCGGGGTTTCTCCTACAGCGGTTATTTTAGCCGCAAGTGTTTCCGGTGGAATTGGTTTATTTTTTGGGGTTGTCCCCGCACGTCGAGCAGCACAATTAGATCCGATTATTGCTTTGAGAAGTGCGTAAAATAAGTTCGGTTCTTCGGTAGCCTGTTAACTTTTCACATAGTTCACTTTTATTAGTGGTGAAAAACCTGCATCTTTTACTGTTTTCTTCCACTCAACAAGCTTCATATGAAATATTATTGAGTTTACCTCTGATAATTGTGATATTTTTTCTTTTCGATCAAAAATAATCCATAAACAAATATTTCTCACATTAACCTCTTTTTCAGCTATTTTTATCTGACTCTCATTATTCTGTAAAATTTTTATCGTATTTATTGCTTGATCTATAACATACGAAAGCTTTTGAGGTGTACCAATTTTTACAAAGAAAAGTGTTTCATCCTTATACAAATCCATTTTTTCAACTTTATATGTGCTTAAAGTTTCCAATATTTTATCGCAATTTATATACCCATCATCTTGATGTCTTTTCTTATTAAATAAATCTTCAGTGATAGACGAATTAATGTCAAAATTTTGTTCATATATTAAGTTAATAGAATCTACCTCTTGTTTCAGATAACTTAAATAAGATTGATTAAACTTATGCCATTTACCGTCAATTAAACAATATCGTTCTTGCTCATCTATAAAATCTAAATAATACTTTAATGGTTGTGAATATTCTCTTCCATGTTCATTATGTGTACATACATAAATTTCATTTATTTTTTGGCTTAAGTCTATATTTTTTTCTTTAACAAATTTGACTAACTCTTCCAAATTTAACTCTTCCAAGTGTTTCTTGTCCTTAGATACCCTTTTGAGATAAAGGCTGTATTCACTTTTGTTAGAAAATATAAAATCAATACCGAATACTGAAAACTCTTCAACATTAATTTCGGTATTATCACATTTTCTTACAATAGCATTAGCTAAACGATTATCTAGTTCATTAATTATTTTAACATCTCTAACTATGCATGTTTTCGGAAACTCGAATCTAGGAGGTTGTCTAAGTTCCTCTTCTATATGTCTTATAAAATCGGTTAATTCAGAAGGATTTTTACTCAAATTAAACTGAACTGAACTACCAAAGCTTGCAGTTTCTCCCCATCTTGATGAATTAATTGTTTTAGCTTTTAAGTAATGAATTGATTCACCACTATCAAAACTTATTTCACTTCCTTGTTGATATGATGTAATAGTTTTACTTTTTCTGCTCTTATAAAATTTAGTATTTTTAATTTTTAAATTCTTTTCATCTATTATTCTCTCCGCTAGATTCACACCAAAATCAGTATCACAGAATTGTCTTAAGTAGAAATGGGACTTTCCTAAACTTACAGCGTAACAAAAAGCATCGTTTGAAATTAAGAGAACGCCGAAATATATTAAATTCTTGGGTTGTTCTAAACCTCCAAGAAATTCATCAAAAATATTTGCCCACCATATATTAATTTTATCTGGTTGTCTAGAAAAGAAAAACTTAAAATTAAAATCCTCAATTTGTTTTTCACCAAATTATCCGCGCCGAGGAAGCCCCTAGATTTATCTATGGGGGCAAGGCGCGGGCGAATTTATTCGCCGTGGTTCCATTACTATGCATACCCGTATCCATCTTTTTTATGAATTGCTGAACA
>Ga0209208_10003577_pt1 | contig 22217 bp, 12 predicted proteins | sample S1TSphfallax_3_FD_187694 | JGI IMG/M metagenome (GOLD analysis project Ga0209208, IMG submission 187694) | Host-associated microbial communities from peat moss isolated from Minnesota, USA - S1T2_Fd - Sphagnum fallax MG (SPAdes) (version 2) | ecosystem: Host-associated > Plants > Peat moss >...
ATTTTAGCAATGATTCATTGAACCTAATCTAGGTAGAACAATTTTAGGTTTCATAAGTTGTCCTTTGGATTGAAAAATGTTTAGTTGATTCCCAAGTATAAAGGAATTGGATTTTTTTTTTTTTTTGTATCTATATATTTTTTCAACTTTGATTTTTTCAACACCACAATCACCAATAGATTTTGCACTAATTTGCACATCATTTTTTTCCAGTTAAATTTGAATCCAATTCAATTTGAATTGAATTCAATGTATGTGAATTAAATTTCAAAAATTGAATTAAATAGAATTTGAATTCAAATTCAATTCAACTTGCATGCAATATCATTCTATATTTTCATTTGAATGAAATTTAATTTTCACAAAATGATTTATTTCTTTTGGGTGAATTGATTATCATTGGTAATGTGCAACAATGTGGAGCCCAACTTCATAATCTATTACCTTTAAGATCCTTAGTTTTCTTCCTTTGTTGCTACCTATGACTTCAAGTCCCCAAATGAAATCATTTTGCAATTTGTTTCATATATTTTGCTTTTTAAAAAAAAAAGATGTGCACTTTTAGTTTAAGTTTTATTTTTAATATTACTTTTTTCTGGTACAAAGAAAATCTTGGCTGTTTTATTTTTCTTTATGGAACTTGCCTTTTATTTTCCCTTTAATATTTTTTGTGACAGATGTTTTTTTATGGGTGAAAAAAACCAACCTTGCAAATCCAAAAAGGGAAGAAGCTTGGAACCAATGTTGGCCAATTACTGCTTTTTTTTTTTCATAATTGGTTGAGTGGGTTTTTTTTTGGAACCACACATGGTATCAATATCAATTATTTAAAAAAAAAAAAACTGATTGGCTATCAATTTCATCATCAAAATAATACCCCCAATTATTAATTTACTTAGTTATTTTCTGGTAATTATTTTGTCTGTTATAAACATGTTTAGGGTTTTAAGATTGATAACCTACTTGAATGAAATTCCAATCATTGGGGAAGGTTATTAAAATTTGAAAATTCAATACCCAACCTGTAAAGGGTCTTTATTGGTTCTTGGAAAAATATGTATTAAGGGCATGTATATTATGTTCCAGTTTTCAAAAAAATTAAAAAAAAGCTGGTAGGTCATCAATACCTGGGTTGGTAATCGGGTGTTTTGTGAATAATCAGCCAACACTGTCCAGAACTTCTCTTCAGACCTCCAAAATTTGGGCTCATACACATGCGTGCTTTTTAATCATAATACAAAAGTGAAAAAGAAATTCCCAACATTACATACATTTTGCATGATTGTGACAATCATATATTGAGCCAAAATTGCATGCATCCTGATTGTCTCCTTTCCATCTTATGAATCCTTGTATCCCAATGTACACCCAACCTTTCCATTTCCTTATAAGTCATAGCCATCATTGGGTCATTATATCGAGCTAGACCAACATCTTCTAGATGAAAAACACACACACACACACACACACACACAAAGTTCTTGCCACCCTTGGCTGATTCTCTTCACCACTTTTCCTTTCAGAATGAACTTATGTGCTTGTTGAAGTATGCTCTTTTTTTTCCCAACATATCTGACTTATTCCCTACTAGTTTTGAGAGGAGAAAAAATTGTTAAACCCATTGGTGTAAAATTCTCCCATATGGGTTTTAACAATTTTCACGTATGGGGTAAAAATTGTTTAAATCGTTTAACAAAATTTACCTCCATATGTGAGTATTTTGGTAATTCTTTGGTTTGACAAAGGTGTAATAAACACACTATCTATTACCAAGAAAAGAGTTGATACTTTCACACTTTTCACAAAGCCTGGAGCATATCTGAAAAGGTTAAGCATACCTTAAAAATTACATACATTGGCCCCAGTGAACCAGCACCCATAGGAGCATTTTATTCGCTATGCTTGTAGCAGCTTTTTTTTTATTTTGTCCCATGATTGTGAGGAATGTTCTACCAGGTGCTATTCTGAGCCTCCCGGAGTTCATTACCTATTTCATAACATATGTTAATATCCACCCAAAAAAAAAGATGGAATTTCATCAAAAGTGAATTATCATCCAAGATACAAAGCATATTTTCAACACCATTCCATAAATGGTTAATATCCTTCAAAAATGGATGGTATGCATCCAAATTGGACGATCACTGAGATAGAAAGCAAATTTGTAGCATCCATTCCATAACATGGTTAATACTCACCAAAATACTGGGGGGTATGCATCCAAGATGGATGATCATCCAAGACAATAAGCAAGTTTGTAGCACCGATTCCTTAGCATGGTGAAGATCCACCAGAAATGGATGACATTCATCCAAAATGGGTGATCACCCAGACACACAGCAAATTTGCAGCCACCCATTCCACAACATCCATGGAAAAAAAGGGAAGGTACATCATATCCATAAAAAATAGCTGATCATCTAAGAGACCAAGCAAATCTGCTGAAATGCTTGGATGCACAAATAATACTGGATGAAAAGCATTTTGTAGGAAACTATATGGATGATAAAATACATATTTTGGGGAAGCTGTATGGATAACAAAATACACTATATTTGTCTGAAACTGAGAGTATACATGGATGATAAAATACAAATGTTTGTGTGCATGTGGGGTCACTGACACAGGTGCAGAAAATAGGTGAAAAATGCTCTGCCAAAACTTTCTTTCTCCCTGATTTTTGTTTGTTTCTGGGTGGAGTGTTCAAACTTCAAACTTGTGTGTTGGAGTGTGAAGAAGAATACACTCATCACCCAGCTGCAGAAGTAGCGTATATAGTTGTTGTTCCTCTTTGCAAATTTCACCAACCCAGGATTTAAGGCTGAAGCCTGAAGATAATACTGAACCCAGTTCTAGTTTCTCTACATGTGGGGATTGTTGTTTCATAGCTTCATTGTTGCTTTTTCCCTTAATTCTTATTGCAAAACAGGCAAATTCTAGCTTTTGATGATGTTTTTCTGTATGATGTGTATGGGTTCTGTATGTGTGTGTGTGATTTCAGAAGACCAACAAGCTGAATGTTCACAGTTAGCTGCTGCTTCTTCCAACCTATGATCATGTTTCATCCTCTCACTTGCAGAGGCAGATCAAAGGGAGACCAGGGAGATCAGGGAAATCAGCTTTGGTGATTTGGGTTTATATAGTGAAGTTAAGAAGCTTAGAAAACACATGAATTTTTCTTAGTTGAAGGATCTGGCTTGTTCTCCCATCAGCTCATGCTTTTCCTTTACTAACGGTTTCTCGCTGTTTGTTCCTACTTTGTCATCTTCTTCTTGAGCTTCTTCTTGCACCAGCTTTGGTAAATTTCCCATCTGTTGTGATTTTGAAGCTCAATTCAGAGCTCCATCTAGTTTCTTCTCCATCCCAATCCTCAACTTTCTGCTCAATCTAGTTTCTTCTCCAGCTCAATTCTGGACTTTCTGCTCAATCGAGTTTCTTCTCCAGGTCAATTCTTGATCATCTGCTCAATCCAGTTTCTTCTCCAGGTCAATTCTTGATCATCTGCTCAATCCAGTTTCTTCTCCAGGTCAATTCCTGATCATCTGTTCAATCCAGTTTCTTCTCTGGCTTTTCAATTCTTCGATTATCTTTTGCTTTTCAAGTAGTGCAGAAGATTTTGTCGAAGTATGCGATCTTAAGGCACCACATGCAGAAACTCAGCAATTTTTTGTGCACAAATTCTTCTTTTTCTTCTTTCTCTTCAGCTAATTTTGTTAGTCCCTTTTGTCTACTCTAATCCTTCATATTCTTCTTCTCTCTTATGCGATTGGCTTACAAGTTGCTAGTAAAATTGGAAGCTTCTGCCACCAACATATGCAGCAACAATGGAGGCGAATAATCCTTTTTATTCTTTTTCTCAAATATGAAAGAATCTGTGGAATCCTTCCGTCCTTCCCTGTCGCTCAAAGTTGAATACAAAGATCACGAATGCTTGAAGCTTCGCTAGCACACTGCAACAAGCTAAAGGTGAGAAGTTTTCTTATCTACGTCCATGGGCTGTTGTTGTATTGTGACGATTCTTGATTGTCTTCTTTCAACTGGAAATCTGCTGGAATTGTAGGCCTTGCAAATGTGCTTCCTTGAGGTTTGATCTCAAAACATGAAATGTGGTTCCATGATTTTTTCATGGGAATCCTGATGTTTGATGATGGGATTGGGCATCAAAAAATCTGGAACAAATTTCTGATTGCCAAATTCTGACGCAGATTATGGGATATCCATTTTTGAAAGTAAAAGGAGATTCTTGTCTTTGTTCCAGGAGATGGAGAAAACTCAGAGTGGAGATGGAGAAATAAAACTCAGAGTGGAGATGGAGAAATAAAACTCAGAGTGGAGATGGAGAAATAAAACTCAGAGTGAAGATGGACAAAACTCAAAAGCTTTGGGGGGCACACAGGGTCTTCATAGATGAGCTTTGAAGCTTAAAGAATGTCTGGGTTTGGGATCTCCAAGATTAGTACCAGATTTACATGATCCATCTTGCTAGGGTTTTGTGGTCATGAGGAGACCTAGCATTCATTGTGATTGAAACTGATCTTTCTTTCTTCATATGAAGATGAAGAAACAGCTTGTGTATGAATCTCAGAGGAAAGAGAGGGTGTAGAGCTCTCTCCTTACACAAACCTGAGAAGAACCAACAAAGAAAATCAAATCCATGGGGGACAACAAGGGATGCTGCTCGGGTCTTTCTGGAACACATCTCAGTTTGTACCAAGGTTTTGTTTTGGCAATCCCAATCTTGATCACCTTTGCACTGCTGTTTCTGTTTCTCCTCGTCTGCTTGCGCAGACAGTATCTAATCCAAGCAGAAACTTCACATCTGAGAAGAACCCTGAGAGGACAAGGAGGGTTCATCATCCCTCGTACTGGCCTTTTCACTACTGTAAGAATCTCCAGCCAAGATGGTGATCTTATATGCTCTTATCATGACTGTTGCAAGCTTTTTGATTCCCAGATCATACATGTTTCCCAGAATTGGATCTGAGTGTTTCCTGCAACACCTCAGTCTGGTTGATTTTCCTGAGCACTAGCCATTGGGCTTTGTTCAATTTCTTCTGTGACATTGCAACAGAATGGGATGCAGCAAAAGGGAGGACTGAACAAGTCAATCCGGGATGAGCTTCCTGTCATCATCTTCAACGAAAAGCTTAGAACAGCAATAGCAGACAATCAGTGAGCATTCCAATGCTTCCTTGCAAAACTTTGCTCTGCTCACTCACACATTCACTACAGCTGTTACTTATATAACCAACCTGTTGCTTCTTCTCTGAAGTCAATATGTCATGTGCAGGTGTGCAGTGTGCTTGGGAGATTACCAAAAGAATGAAGTATTACGGCAGCTGCCGGTATGCAGTCACATCTTTCATAAAGATTGTGTTGATGAATGGCTTGTAAAAAACTCCACATGCCCACTTTGTCGCACCCTTCTGTTCCAACAAGAGATACTGCTCACAATGGAACGTCCCCTCAATTGTCCACCATGGCAGCTGCAGCTTCCATCTACCACACATACTACTGAGCTTCTTATTCTACCAAGAACAAACAGCAACAGCAATTCAACTGCTGCTGAAGAAAGTAATACAATTCCAATTCGAGAAATTAGAGATCTCCCACACCTTCACATGGAAGAAATGCTACAAGAGGAGAGTGTGGCTGGAGAGCACAGAATACAAATTGATTGTTCTTAAGTAGAGAAGCAAGAGCCTGATTACTGAACTGAGAAATGCTTGCTCACTCAGAGATAACTTAAAACAACTAAAGTAAATCTGTTGCAAAGCTTAACACCAATTTTACACAAAACCTCTGCAATTCAGAAGCTTTGTCACACTTACCAGCTTAGCTCACAGGACTTGATAGATTGTCAAGATGATTCGCAATGGATACTGGGACACTTGTGCATGTCACTATTTCTATTGCATCAGACAAAGTGTGAATATCAAAACACTTACCTGCACATCTCACAATCTCTATTGCATCAGACAAGGAGTGTGAATATCTACACACTTACTTTCACATGTCACAATTTCTATAGCATCAGACACAAAGTGTGGAAATCAAAACAACACTTGTGCATGGCATGATTTCTATTGCATCAGACACAAAGTGTGAATATCAAAACATGTGCTTGCACATGTCATGTTTACTATTGCATCAAACACTATGTGTGAAAATCGAAACAACACTTGTGCATGTCATAATTTCTAATGCATCAAGCACAAAGTGTGAATATCAAAAGACTTACTTGAGGATGTCACAATTTCTATTGCATTAGGAAATATGTGTATATCAAACACTTCCTTGTGCATGTCATGATTTCTATTGCATCAGAAAAATTGTCAATATCAAAGCAATTGCTTGTGCATGTCATGATTTCCATTGCATCTGACTTCTCTGTTTTTCTGCATGTATTGAAACACTTGGATGGACTCTCCACATATCCAAGAACCTGTCCTACTTTGGCTTGCTTCTCTGTCCATATTGCCTTGGATGACAGAACAAAAGAATCACATGCAAATCTGGAGCTGCAAAATTGTACCCACAAGGTGGCTGGAGGAAAAATATATCCGTACATCCAAATTTGGAGCTCAATAATCATTACCAAAACCATAGTTGGAAGCAAAAATCATAGTTTGACTCTGTGGAGCTCAAGATTCATACCCAAAAAGATGGCAGGAAACAAAAACCATACTTCCGCATTTGAAGAAGCTCAACAACCATACCCAAAAGATAGCTGAAAACAAAAACCGTACTTCCACATTTGAACAAGCTCAATGACCATACGAAAAAGATAGCTGGAAACAGAAACCATGCTTTCTGCATTTGAAGATGCTCAAGAACTGTACCCAAAAGACAGCTGGAAACAGAAAACCATACTTCTGCATTTGAAGAAGCTCAACAATCTACCTAGAAGATGGCTGGAAACAAAAGCCACACTTCTGCATTTGAAAAAGCCCACCAATCATACCTAAAAGATAGCTGGAAACAGAAACCATACTTCTGCATTTGAAGAAGCTCAACAATATACCCAGAAGATGGAAACAAAAGCTGCACTTCTGAATTTGGAGGAACCCAGGAGGAGAAGAAGATCACAGTTCACAAGCTTACTTACTGGCTTGAATTCCAGCCAATTTGCTTTTGAGCAGCGATGTGAAATCATGCAATTGACAACAAAATCCTTCAGGAAACCAAGATGGTGGAAGCCTGGAAATCCTCTGACTGGTGCCATAAAAAAACCTAAAGAGTAGAATCTCTGATCGTTTCTGAAGCTTCTGCAAACCCTAGCTATGGCTTGCAAAGTTAAGCGCCAGAGAGTTTACTGTCATCTGCTTCCATTTCTGCAGAGAGTAAATTGTGCAGACTTTGCAGCAATGGCATGAGGTTCAAGTACCAACAGGGATTTCACGATAGAAAAAATCTAAGTTTTACTATGCAAAATCTCTGAGAAAGGATCTAAGCTTTAGCATGCAACATCTCTGAGAAGGGATCTAAGCTTTAGCATGCAACATCTCTGGAGAAAGGTCGATCTAAGCTTTACCATGCAGAAATTCTGTCCCAGAAGCATTTCTGTCATCATCGAGATCCATGTCTAGTCCATACGATTCCTCTGACGACGGTTTTGCTGTCGCAATGTCGTAAGTACGTGGAGCAGTATTCGCCTTGCCGTTCTCTGCTTCTTCATCGGGAGTCTTCTCCGAATCCTTTCCTTGTTTTTCTGGGGCTGCTGGTTTCTGCACATCCCCGTGCCGAAGTCTGGGATCTACCCGCTCCGACATAACTGGATTTTGGAACTAACACCGTCGAATTCGCTTCAAAACAATTCGTAGAATTTGCTGCGGATTCTTGAAGACGAAAACACAAACGCAAAACACAATCCTCACAACAGCATCTGCAGCAACAGCCCTTGTGTGGTGCGTCCGCTGCGTACTCTTGCTCCAACATGTTGTTACGACAAGTGTCGAGGATCTCGGAGGTCTCAAAAGTGTTCGTTTTGTTTTGTTTTTTGTTTTTTTTTCAATTTTGTGAAGTAGGTGTGTTGGCGATCAACCACAAGAGGACTTAGCCAAATTTGGCTACTGGTCAGAGAGAAAAGTAAATTCTTTTTGAAACCCTGCTATGTACTGGCGACTTGCAAGAACCTAAATATGGCGATTTCAACTTTTTTTTTTCCTTGAAAATGTGTCGAGTTTGGGAGGTATTTTCATAAAAAATCCTTTGTAGAGGTTGCCGGGCATTTTCTTTTGTGGCCAAGTGAGGAAATTTCGACAAAAAAAAACGCTGGATACAACCTATTGTACAAATATGGCGAATTCAAAGTATTTTTCCTCTTAATGTGGCGAAAGTGGGCCATTTTCCCCATTAAAAGCCTTTGTACTTGTCGCACAAGGGCGTTTTTTTGGTCGCCAAGTGAGAAATTTCGGCCAAAAAACGCTGGATACAACCTATTGTTCAAATATGGCGACTTCAAAGTATTTTTCCTCTTAATGTGGCGAAAGTGGGCCATTTTGCCCCCCCAAAAAAAAGCCTTTGTACGAGTAGTCGCAATGGCCTTTTTTTTTCGGTCGCCAGGTTGCGAAATTTAGCCCAAAAAGAAAATCCACTGACTGGGAGCACAGGGTCGTCAAGCACACGAACCGGCAGAAGCGGGATGAGATCCCATGTCCTCTTAGGGTTAGGTCGACAAGAGACTACTGTTGATGATCGCGCAGCAGCTCTACTCAAAACAAAGGGCCCCCGCTTTGAAGGGTTTTGGGTTTCTGGAGCTTCTTCCCGCGATGGCGGTGCGCACTCAGCAAGGAGTTACTGCAGTAGACGACGCGCTCGTGTGTAAGGCAGTGGACGCGCTTCTCAAGTGGTCAGCGTCCCAGAAGCAAAGGGAGAAAGCGCAGCTCCTGGAAGACGAGCAGCTCCTATATGTCGTGGTGGCCCTGAAGAAGATCCCGGACCGTTCGCGCACTAACCCTTACCGTATTCCTCTGCCTCATCCCATCTATCCCATCGATGGCACGCAGGAGATTTGCCTCATCGTCAGCGACAGAGAGAAGTCGCAGAAATCGATCAAGTCCAAGGAAGCGAAACTGAAAATCGCAGAGGAGAAACTACCCATAGCCAAGGTAATCCCGCTTTCCAAGCTCAAGACGGATTACTTTTCGTTCGAAGCCAAGAGGAAGCTTTGCGGCTCGTATGATCTCTTCCTCGCTGATGATAGAGTGCTGCCGGCGTTGCCCAAGCTGCTGGGGAAGACGTTTTTCAAGAAGAAAAAGCATCCGATACCTGTAACACTAACCAGAGCACAGTGGAGTGGTCAAGTCTCTGCGGCTCTCGGCTCCACTTTTCTTTACATAGGTACAGGGACTTGCAGTGTTGTGAAAGTGGCAAGGATTTCGCAGTCACGGGATGAGATTGTAGCAAATGTTAGGGCTGTGATTGAAGGCGTAGCGGATGTTGTCCCCAGGAAATGGCGCAATATACGAGCTCTGTTTCTCAAAACCCTAGAGTCTGTTGCTCTTCCTTTGTATCAATCTTTACCTGAGATGCATATGAAGATTGAGGGCCGCACTTTGAGGATTGAATCCAACAAGCCTGACAGCTCCAGGATAGAGGAGACAGAGAGCAGCGAGCTTCTTCTTTTGACAGCTGATGATGAAGGTGAGAAATTGACACGAAAACGCAAAGGTGAGAAGACTAAGGAGGGCAGGACAAGGAAAGAACCTCGAAAGGAAAAAAAGCTTGAAACTGGTGCATAGTAAGCTTCTATTTGTCTGCTTGTACCAGTGAGAGGATCTTTTTCTTCTTCCAAACTCTGCACAAAATCTGCACATGCTTTTTGTGGTGCATTTGTTGGTGTGGAAAATTCCATGACCTAAATTCTGCATGGTTTACTTGGGTCTCAATGTGCACATAGTTCAGAAGGATCGATGGTCATCTCTTTACAACTGGTTCCTGCTTCCCTGGTCACATGAGAACAAATGTCTCTGTAGTACCTAGAGATTTCTATTTCCTGACTGCATCTGCTTCAAGTTTCCTGAAACCTGAAGTGGCTGATTTTTGTAGGCGCTCTTTGGATTTTATTTTGTTTTTGTTCATAGGATGCAATTCTAGCTCTCAATTCAATTGAAGACTGTGGTGTTTTCAGTCTTTCTCTTGGAGAAAAGTGATACAGACATCATTGCCATTTATGAGTTTATCTGGAACAAGGATTATGCAGGTTTTATCTGTTGCAAAACAACTTGTGCGTGCGTGTGTGGAGCTTGTTGAGATTAGGTTTTCCAGCTTGATGTGTGCAGGATTCTTAAGTATTTCTGGGGTATTGGAGAACCTGGAGGTGCAAGTGTCTTTCTTTGCCATTGAGCTAATTGTGTTGAGATGTGTTGTTCAGTGATAGCCAGCATTGTCACCGAGTCTTTCCTGCTGCTTCCAGAAATGTGACAGAAACTCAGGATGCAGATTTTGTATAATCATTTGCCCAAATATTTGTGCATATGATTAAACCCACCATCAGGGGCTGATGAAGTTGAGGGTTAGACATGGCAGTTCATCTGTGCTATTTGTGATGAATGTGGGTTTTGGATGCTTGGTGAGTGACTCTTATCATGATATGACTGTACTCATTATCTTCATAGTGCTGTGAGTAAGATGTTTTTGCAATTTCATAGTTATGAGATCAAACCGTTTGCAGTCCTTGACTAGAACTTTGATCTTTGTTTGGGGTTATGTAGCTCTTTGTTTGACCTTTGTTTTTAGATGGTCAGAAGAGTACTTACTGTTGAAAACCTGTACATTGAGGAATGACTTTTTTTCTAGTGTGTAATCTGGTCACCTTGTAGCTGAACAGTATACTCATTGAGTACCACCCTTGCTTAAGAGCTACAGAAAATTTAGCTCAGACAGTGTAGCACACATTTCTTCCTTTCATTGCAGCTCCTATTTTGAGCTTTCATGAACAGATTTCTGGAGTGTGAATTTGGTCTTCACTTGATACATCCTCGACCAAATTAGTGGAGCTTAAAATACTGTGTGTAATGGTGGCATTGGGCTTGAAACTCAACAGTTGAGTCTCCAACTAAGTGCGCCTACACCATGCACCACCTTGTTCTAAAGCATACGTATTATGAAAACAGCAAAAAATAAAAAGTACTATAAAAATAGGGTTCACACACTAGTTTCAAGGAGGACACAAAATCCTCAAGCAACTGAAATTCAAGGTTCTTATGGGGACTCACTTAACTTTCATTCAATTATACTTAATATGACCTAGTTCTAAACATGCTTTCTTTTTTTTCCTCTTTTGGTGATTTTGAGTATTGTATGCCATCAGCACCTTCTTTGTTGTTGCATGTTATTTCTCTCTTTTGTCTAGACACACAACATGTCATTTGCCTGTGATGAGCTTCTGAATGCGCACTTCTCTTGAAACATCTCCAGTTGTGTGTTGTTGTTTGTCTTTGGTTTTTCTTGTTCAGATTTGGGGCCAGTTCAAAAGCAGGGAATGGCAATGGCATTTCCACAGTTAATCAGGTTCATTGGTCACAACTCTGACAGCTTTCAGATTCATGTCATTGACCTTTGAGACAAGTTCAACATCATCATTCTCAGCACATATGTCCCAAACAGTCTAAAATTGTCGTATGGTCTGATTGACAGAGGATCACAATCCCTTTCCATTGTCAAACCTGCAGTGAAGAAGAACAACTACATTTGATTCAAGTAATATAATCCTTCTATGCAAACCAGCCTTTGCAATTCAAATGCGATCTTTTGGATGATCCCGATGATGCTTCTCCAAGTCATAGACCTTTCTGTAATCATATTCCAACACAAAAGACATGCCAGAGTTGCTGAGTCACCAGTGTCAATAGGATTCTTCGACTATGTAGTCTAGAGGCAGTTGAGGCTAATTTATCAACAAATACTGACAGTTGACAGTAGCCTGAAGAGCTGAGAGGATTTTCCAATATTGAGCCTTTCATGACAGATGGTGAACCTGAAGGGATACTTCAACTCAACACAAGAACCCAACAACATACAGAAAGATAGTGTGAAGGGTTATTGTGGTTGAATGCAGGGTGCAAGTGCATGAGATGATGAATACCAGTGCATGAGGGAAGGAAACTCAAAAGGTGGTGACAGTGGAGACAGGTCAAACTATTTCCTCCAAGATTCCGTATTCTATAACTGCTATGTAACACAAGCAAAGAAATACATGAGGGTCATGCAGTTTGTACTTTGATTATGACATTATCAAGGTGCCGTGGCATTGAAGAAGAAAGCTGACACAAAGTATATAGCATCTTCCTGCTATTTTGACTCAGAAATGGAAGTAATTCAGAATGGACTGCATGGTGATTCTGAAATCCTGAATGGTGTAGTTGTCGCAAATTCTTTCATATCAAATAGAGGTGAAGCAGGTGCATTGAGACAAAGGATCCTGTTTGCCAGCTGAGGATACATTTGAATGGCCTACAGAAATGAACTTGACAAATACTTGAGACTTTCAGAATGTCATAAGATTGCAGGCACTTTGACAGTGAACTGTGGCAAGTTTTTTGGTTATTCATGTTAGAGTTCCTTTTGGTTTTGCCTTTCAGGATTTTATTGGAAAGAGTGTAAATGACAGAAACTTCAACAAAGGAGTAAAATTTGCAACAAGTTTGTGTTCTCACATGGACCTAATAGTCTTGATTCTTAGATCAATTTTGCTCAACTCCATGTGGTTCATCTCTGAGCACCACAACTAGGGCACAGAGTCGCTCAAAGAATGGAATACAATCTTAGATTTCCCTTATGTCCAGTTAGGGAGAGCTCTACACAAGTGATAGACCCCTTGTTACTTCATTTGGTGGGTTGTCTTGGGTCAAACATTTAACATTTTGTTCACAAACACAAAGGCTCTCATCTCCTGACATTGATCTGGTAAAGGAAGCTGTCTGTCGAAGGGGAAAAACATGCGTGATGCTAGCCACTGGAGTTAAGAAAGTCAGGAGAACTTCCAGAGTCCTTCACCATTGAGTGTACAGAGCTGGAACCCAAAACGCCCAAGAAATCTCATGGCAATGTGGGTGCATTGAGCATTTGAGTGAAACTATAAGGACTCGTCCCTTTTTTTCCTTTGGTTAGAAATGCTCCTTCATATCTTAATGCTGGAATGTCTCCTCAGAACACCCAGCCTTGACATACCTCCACATCTCTCATGTTCCACAGAAAATTGTATGGTTGCAGTTTTAGAACTCTTCCAAGTTGCAACCATCTCTTCTAAATTTTTCCTTGCAAGGTTTGCCCTGCAAGAGTCAGAGATAAGACATCTTATGTTTCTTTTGCAAGGCTAACTTCTGGGCATTGCTGTTGTCAGTAAGGAGGATGCTTCTTAAAGATTGAATGATGCAAACTTAAGCCATGTATAATCAAAGAAGCAAGTGTATAACGAGGTTCCAAAGAAATGAGTAGTTGGACATCTTGCTTAAATTGGGGATCTGGCTTGAGTTATAACAAATAATATGCAACAGATGCCAACCACCCCGGCTTGCCTTTGCAGGAGCACAGTTTGTCACCAGAGGCAGCATCTTTCTTATTCTTAGGTGCAGTTTCTGAATTGAGAACTTGAGGTAATTTATCGGCAATTTCAGGAAGCAACATTTGACCAATTAGGTCAGTATCAATTGGCCAAATATAGGAATTTGATGCCTCATCAATTTCTGAGGTTTACATTCTACATTCTTCTCTTTCAGTTTCTGAGCTATATATGCTTATATTTGATAGTATATATGTCACATGGGATAGATATCTGAAGTCTATAGTCCTGATTCATCTTCTTAAGATTGTGCTGCTTCATGTTTTTTCCTTTCAGTTGTTGCAAACAGTTGTTGTCTATTAATGTTGATCATAAGTTGAATGTACTAGAAGTCTGAGAACATACAGTTTGAGGATCATGCAGCCATGATGTGCAGCAATTTTTGGATCCAAAGCATTCAGAGTCAACAAGGATCTTGCTTTTGGTTTCAATGCAAGTTTCTAAGAAGTCAGTGCGGATGTTATTGTAGCTACGATACATTGTTCTGTTGAAGGTCACATGTGAATATGGCTGGTGTTCAAATTGCTTGTTAGTTTTTATTTATTTGAACAGTCAAGTCTCCTGTTTTCTTTCTCTTCTGCCTTTTCCTGCTCTCTACTATGTTCTTCGATCTGAAATTTGTACAACATTATTACTGAATCATCTCTGAATTTTACTCATATTGACTTAAATCATATCTATAGAGGAGTTCTCAATACTTATGAAGATATTTCTGTGTGCTTTAGCACCTTACAGTATTGAGAATTATGGAGTTTCAAACAATTTGTTCACTAGAGTTTTAAATTGAGTGAGCTGCAAGAATGTCAAAAGATGGGAGAAGGGCCTCCTTGAGCTTTCTAACCTCACATAATTTCAACTGTTCATGAATTCAGTGGGTAACTGCTGTATCTCTAGAGCTGCCTTTTCACAGATCAGATTACCCCATTATACAAGTAGAGTGCAGTTTCTGCTGTGCATGTGTTGTGTGTGATCAGGTTCAATAAAATACTGTTGGGCATGCTGATATGTATGCATGGTCACAGGAATGAAGCTGCATTAAAGGGGGGATTCTGATTATGGTGAAAGTTGCATTGCCTGTGGGTCCACTTTGGCTAGCAAAATCACATGGGGTTATAAGAATGAGTGAAGACTAAATGCTTCATTAGGTCAGTGTCTGAGTGAAAACATTTGACATGTTGCAAAACTTCTGATTAGAAATTGGAAGCTCCTGATTCTGGTCTAACAAAGGGTCAAAATTCAGGTTATCCAGGCTGTGGGCATGGTAGTCCAGAAACTCAAGAAGGCTCTTCAGTGTTGAGCCTATGGAACCTGATCCCAGAATGTGCAAGAAATTTAAGTCCTTTAGCTTTACAATCCCTTAGCAGCAATCTCATAGCACATCCTTTAGCAAAACAATTATGGAGGCTAAAGTGTTGGATTCAAAGTGGGTAGAAATGTCCAAGACTATGTTCTGCTGGGGCCTTGTAGGATGTGGTTAAAGGATCTGTAGCCATTTGTAATCCAATTGAGTTTCAAAACATTATTCTTGGAAGTAGAAGGTACGAAAAGTTGCTCCATGTCTTCCATTTCATCAACACTATCTCTGACATACAAAGCTGCTAAGGAGAGCAAATCTATGAAGTTAAAGGAGCTCAGATCTTGAGCAAGGTGTGCTATTAGGGGAGACTTGTTTATAGAAAGAACAGAAGGGGGAGAATATCAGGAATGAAGCTTGCAAGTCAATATGGTACATTCAATCTGATACAACCATGCATAACCATTGCTGTTGCACATGTTCTTTGTTTTATTTGCAAATTCTCTCACCCATTGTATTAGATTCTATAAATGTGGTGCCTCGGAAATCTGTGCAATACCATTGTACAGACAATAATTGGTTTTTTCCCTGGAACATCCTCTGAAAATGAGCAACAATGTAACTCACAAGATTCTAGTTCTCTAAGAGTTGCAAATTGTAACCATTGAAAAAAAATACACAGACATGCAAACACACACCCAAGTGGCTGCTTCTCAGAAATCAGGCTTGAGAAATAATGGACATACTCAAAGTTAGAATTTCTTCTGTGCAATGGATAATCAAAACAAAGTATGTACCTGATGATAGAACTGTCCAATATCATGGTTTGATCCAAGTCCCTGAATCCCTGCATAGAAGAATTCTTGCTTCAACTTCTTGTACAAAGTGCTTAAGAAAAGCTAACAAGAGTCCAAGAGAATCATGGTGGTAGATGTGGATTTAATTCTTCCAAAACCACTCCACACTTACTGTAACAACAATTTTGCACTACAAACATACACTCATTCACAACTCTGCACTGATTCTGAACCCACATACATCTACAGTTGAATAATACATCAGATTCATGGTTGTCTCTAATAACTAGAATCTGTAATCCAGAACACAATGTTAGAAACTTCAAATAGAATTACAATTACTATTCATGAGATTAAAGACTATAGATGATTCACACATCAAATTAAAACTGAAAACTCCACAAAAATACAACAAAGTTCATGTTCTATGGAAGTGTAATCAAAATAGTCAGTCCAATCTGTGCTATTCAACACCATAATCTGTAGTTCTACCAAAGTCTATATCTCTACTCCTATTCCAAAAGTATGTATCCATGAATGTCTTCAAACTCTAAAAATTCTCTCCCTTGGGCAGTCCCCAAGTCACCATCAGCATGAACAAGAACACAAAACTCAACAAGAATTCAAAATTCAAACCCCTCAAGTGTCCAATGGCCTATTCCTATTTGTAACGTCTTGTAATCCCACAAACTATGTAATCTGTCTACTCCTTTAACACATGGTTATAAAGCTAAAGCGATAAGTTTGAGCACTAAAAGAAACTGAAAAATGATGCCATGGCAACTTCACAACATGCACATTTTCTTCATCATTTCACTACCACCTTGTTCAAAGCTCAACAATTCCGAAGTGGTTTTGTTAAAAAAGTTAGTTGCACAATCTTGCCTTGAGGACTCATATGGAGCAAGACAACATGCTTGACCACATGTAGCTCATAGGTCATTCATTCCCTTGGCTTGAGGTTCTTGGGGTTATGTGCAGCAAATGAGTTTTTAGATTGGGTTAGTATGCACCAAGATTGTGCTTTAATGAAACCATCATCTCTCTTGCTTAAAAAGGGGAGTATTGTGAGAGCCTAACAGGTGTGCAAGAGGGTGCAACCCAATTGACACCAGAGGATGAGGAAATGGGAAGACAACAGAAGCCCAGAGTGCTTTGTGAGGTATTTGACTCCCACCCTTGGACTACAGTGGTCCCAATACCGATAAATTTTGCTTAAAAACACATTGAATGGTGAACATTTGGAAGCTTTGTACTTTAGAGTATCATATCGAGCACTAAGTTTTTGTGTTCAACTTAATTTTGAGATCCACATTGACTGAAACAGAAAACTGCTATATTTTGTATCTTTGAGTCTCCATACAAATGTGTGGATTAATCAGCATTCTTATTATCCCAAGGTAATATATTTGGAGATCAATATCCTCCTCAACTTGTAGCTTCTGCCATGCAATTTATAGGTACCTACAACAACGGGTTAGTGCATTAATAGAGTTGCTAACTTTTTTCATTATAAGGTGAGTGGTTGTGCAGCTAGGACAAGGAGGATATGCAAAGAAAATTGGGTCTTGAAGTGTCTTTAGAATAGTCTAGGACTTCAGAAGTGCCTCTAGTAGGGTAACCCTTCACTTGGGACTAAAATGCCAGGGTTGGATTATTATTTCATAAACAAGGTAGAACAAGCCATGAGCGATCACTTAAGTGCTCATGGCAGTCAGGATCCGAAGGGGAGGGCTCCATTGTTTTTGGTGTCCAAACAAAACTTGAACCCCTCCTATTGGTGCAATTGGCACACTAAAAATCATCAAAAACGGATTAGACTTGAGAAAGTTACAACCCCCCAAAGTAGAGGGGGCCAAGAATTCAATAAAACAAACCACCCAACACTACAAAGCCGGTTCCCGATCACCCAAAAAATTCCTTGTATGTTGTTTTGTTGCTATTAGAGTTCCAAGATGGTTTGTAGAACTGGAGGTGTTGCTCCTATAGCACTTTAAATCATTTAAAATGAACAAGAAACAAGAAAGTTAGAAGCTTTGAAAGTAGGAAGGGTCCAAAGAGAAGAGAAAAGGAAAAAAATGCGTTTTGTGAGTTGGAAAGCCTTTTTTTTTTTCTTGATATTTTTTAATTAGTCCTTTTCTTTCGCACTTCAAAGACGATTTCAAAGATGTTATGGTAGGTAGCATTCCCATAACATTTTAAACCACTCAAAATGAAGCGCAGATGATGAGGATCTAAAGAAGTGATCAGTGATGTGCAGTTCTACCCTAAAGGGTAAAAAATATGCCAAAATAAAATGAGTGAGAAACCTCATAGGGAGAAATCATCTTCTGAATAGGAAGAAACCATGTGTGCAGAGAGTCTCATGTTTGCTGGCTTTTTGTAACAAACTGATTTGGTGGGTCACCTCAAAAATGCACTCTGAGTTGTCTAATAAATCCAGTGTAATCGCACTTTAAATATTGATGTTCATGTGCAGTGGGTAGAAGATATTATTTTTGTTTCACAGAAGATTGTGATGTCGGGTTTTAGTGGACATAGTCCTATATACACATGCAATTTTGCAATGATACTGTATTACAATCCAAGAATTCAGCATACTCAAACAAGAACAAGGTCCCCCTGATGCAATAGTTTGATGGACCATGTCACCTCTCTTTTGTTTCTCTAATTGATGACTACTTTTTCTTCTATCAAATATGATTCTCAAAATTGTAGACGAGGTCCTCCTTATAGTGATGCACATGGAGTGTTTTGAATGCAGGAAACACTACCAAGACTGACCATGATGCATTTGCAGACCTTGGGTACTTGTAACTGCATGGTTTCAGTCTGTTTTCAATGGAATGTCCATAAGGTGCTTAATGTGCATGTTGAAGGTTTCAAGGGTAGACGGTGATGCCTTAATGAGTAGCTGCAGTAATATGAATAGAGTAAAAACATTCTTCTACTTGGAATCCTGGAGTTTAGCTGGTATATTTGCTGGTGTGATAAGAAAAACAAATGCAGTGTATTGTTTGTGAGCAAACTACTTTTTCTATGGTGTGAGAGAAGGTTCAGAGAAGTAACAAAGCAGAAATGTCTTGAAAAAAGAGCATGCACTAGTAGTCAAATGAGAAGCTTTGAGGCTGTGAACAGTTCACTGTGTATATGCATTACAAGAGTTCACTTATATACATTTGTAAGGTCTCTCTGTAATAAAACCAGAGAAACTAATATAACAAATCAGCAGCCAATTCATAGCAAGTTTCATCTAACATTTCCTGACTTCCAGCTACTTAGCTTCACCAGCTCAGATGCTTTAATTCCCCCCCTGATCTAGTTCTATTTTCTATCAACTTAGAAACCTTCTAGAAGTTACTGTAGATCTTAAGCAGCAAGTTACTCAGGATTTGTTACCACTCCTGACAACATTGTTGAGAGAGTACTCTCCTTCCATCTAAGGATGTCCTTACAGTGTCTTTTCCACTAGATTTTTTACAATGGAATAGATACTAGACAGATTTTGAAGTCACATAATAGGCCAAGACCCACGTGTGTTGTGCGCTAGAATTGTCCAACACCCTCTGGGAGAGATGATGAGTGGGTGATGTCAGGATGCTGCTTTTGGTTCCACCTCAATCATCAAACATGCAGCAACCATTCAACAACTCTGCACACCACAGACAAAATGGATTTTTCGGAAAGTGGATAATATCTTCATCTAGGAATGTGTTTCTAATTCCCTGCAGGCCTCATTCTCTAAGTAAAGCACTCAGAGAAAATATGTAGTGTATGTGGAGGGCACCTTATATCCATGAATTTCCCTCCTAGAAATTGGGAGGGATATTATGCCTATTCCTCAAGGGTGGGAGGGAAATTATGCCTACTTATAGGTGTAAGAACCCTTCTACTATTGAGGAGTAGGCATAAGAAACCTCCCATTCATATGCCTTGTGATCTCTATAGGTTTGGTTCATGATAAATTTTGCCTCAAGCTTTACGAGAGGTAAAGCCCATTGGTGCGGGCCATTCCCAAAATGTGGGGCCAGACTCGGCTATTGCCTCATCTTAGGCCCCTTATTTTGAGAATGCCCCCACCCCAGGGCATTACCCTACACATAATCACTGGAATATGAATTATGGAATACATGTTTTCTGGTGTGTAAAGAAAAACAAATGCACTGGATTGTCGAAAGAGTATTCTCCTTGCATTCAGTGATGTCCTTACAGCGTCTTTTCCACTGTAAAAACTTTACACTGGAATAGATACTGGATCCATACAGAGTAGTACCTCATGGAATGGGCCAAGAGCCAAGGGTATCACGTGGCTAGAATCGTCCAACACGCTCTGGAATCGTCCAACTCGCAGGCGTAGATGTCAGGTTGCGGCTTCTGTGTCGGACCTCAATCGTCTAACTCGCAGGCCTGACATTCTCAACCCTGCACGCCGTGGAGAAAAGGGATTCGCCGGAAATCTTACAAGATCTCTCGGGCTCTTTCTGTGATCAAGGGAATTCGCGTGGGATGATTGGGAAGCTTCCCGCAAAGCTTATGGCAGGCTTGCTTTAAGCGTGTAGTTGAATATATATTCCTTGGACACCCGGCGTTTGCTCTTCATGCACTTGGGCTGAATTACAAGTACTCAGCTGCAGGTTTGAGTCTACGAGCTTGCGTTTTGAAATACTTGCCATCAGCACTTGATGCTTTATACACCAATGATGTGATCAAGAGGACAAAGCAGGACGGAAATTTATCATCATAATATGGCTGGTTTCTAATTTTCGCAGAGTTGCAACTATCGTAATTTGATTAGTCGAGAGACGAGGAATCATGGCTGAAGCCAAGTGGACATGGGCCGCTAGAATTCTAGAGGGGGGATATAGTGGATCCTTTTGTTTTGAGAGCCGAGAGCCTGCGGCTGATCCTCCCAATTCAGCAGTCGTGAGTTGACTAGAGTAGAGACAAGAAATCATGTCTGACTCCATGTGGGCATGGGCTGCTCGAATTGTAGAGGGGTTGTGTAGTGGATTTATATTTCGTGTTGAGGCCAGAGAGAGGCCTCCGGCTGATCCCCCGGACTTCTCTGCGATTAGTTCGGTCGTTTCTGATGTAGGCTCAAGCAGCCTTGATGCACTACAAGAATACGATGTGCGTGAGAGCCGAGAGAGGCCTGCGGCTGATCCCCCAGACGTCTCAGCAACCAGGTCGGTTACTTCTGAAGCAGGCTCTAGCAGTTTCCATGGTGCACTACAGGAATGTGACGTGGGTGAGAGCCGCGAGAGGCCGGTGGCTGATCCCCAAGACGTCTCAGCAACCAGGTCGGTTACTTCTGAAGCAGGCTCTAGCAGTTTTCATGGTGCACTACAGGAATGTGACGTGGGTGAGAGCCGGGAGAGGCCGGTGGCTGATCCTCGAGACGTCTCAGCAACCAGGTCGGTTACTTCTGAAGCGGGCTCTAGCAGTTTTTATGGTGCGCTACACGAATGTGACGTGGGTGAGAGCCGGGAGAGGCCGGTGGCTGATCCTCAAGACGTCTCAGCAACTACCACGATCACTTCTGAAGAAGATTCCAGCAGGCCAGGAGGCGCTGATCCCCCAGCCGTGTCAGCAACTACAACGATCACTTCTGAAGAAGATTCCAGCAGGCCCGCAGGCACTGATCCCCCAGACATTTCAGCAACTAAGTTGATCACTTCTGAAGAAAACTCAAGGAGACCCGCAGCTGATCCCTCAGATGTCTCAGCAACTACAACGAACATTTCTGAAGAAGATTCCAGCAGGCCCGCAGGCACTGATCCCCCAGACATTTCAGCAACTAAGTTGATCACTTCTGAAGAAAACTCAAGCAGACCCGCAGTTGATACCCCAGATGTCTCAGCAATTACAACGATCACTTCTGAAGAAGATTCAAGCAGGCCCGGAGGCACTGATCCCCCAGACGTGTCAGCAACTACCACGATCACTTCTGAAGAAGATTCCAGCAGGCCCGGAGGCACTGATCCCCCAGACGTTTCAGCAAGTAAGTTGATCACTTCTGAAGAAAAATCAGGCAGACCCGCAGCTGATCCCCCAGATGTCTCAGCAACTACAACGATCACTTCTGAAGAAGATTCAAGCAGGCCCGGAGGCACTGATCCCCCAGACGTGTCAGCAACTACCACGATCACTTCTGAAGAAGATTCCAGCAGGCCCGCAGGCACTGATCCCCCAGACGTTTCAGCGACTAAGTTGATCACTTCTGAAGAAAACTCAAGCAGACCCGCAGCTGATCCCCCAGATGTCTCAGCAACTACCACGATCACTTCTGAAGAAGATTCCAGCAGGCCCGCAGGTATTGATCCCCCATACGTTTCAACAACTAAGTTGATCACTTCTGAAGAAAACTCAAGGAGACCCGCAGCTGATCCCCCAGATGTCTCAGCAACTACCACGATCACTTCTGAAGAAGATTCCAGCAGGCCCGCGGGCAGTGATCCCTCAGACGTTTCAGCGACTAAGTTGATCACTTCTGAAGAAAACTCAAGCAGACCCGCAGCTGATCCCCCAGATGTCTCAGCAACTACCACGATCACTTCTGAAG
>Ga0209208_10003578_pt1 | contig 22216 bp, 16 predicted proteins | sample S1TSphfallax_3_FD_187694 | JGI IMG/M metagenome (GOLD analysis project Ga0209208, IMG submission 187694) | Host-associated microbial communities from peat moss isolated from Minnesota, USA - S1T2_Fd - Sphagnum fallax MG (SPAdes) (version 2) | ecosystem: Host-associated > Plants > Peat moss >...
CCACGAAAAAAATAAAAACCATGACCCTCCTAAACCCTTAGCCCAAAAAAAGCGTACCCAAATCTCCTCACCCACCCTCCAAATCCCAAAAATACCTCCCCCATCGACAACAGTAGTTGCTACGCAGAAACGGATGTAAAAATAAAAGTAAGAAGTAAGAACTCGAGGTCCTGAATAGTTTTTGGGCCCTCGAGTTCGGGGGGACAGTTTTATTAAAAGTGATCTGGGTTTCAGGACCTCGACAGAACAGACAAACATACTTACTGAATTAATATATAAGATTTTATAAACTAGGAACATGTATGGCTATGCAAATACAAAACATGGATGACTAACTTCCTTTTCAAAAAATGTTTTTTTTTTCCTTTCAAAAGGTTAGTCTTAGGTGGTTTAGGGTTTAGGGTTTAGGCATTGGTTTAAATGAACATGGAGATCATGATTAAAAAAATTGAATGAACATAAAAAAATTAGTTAAACATGGTCATTTTACTTTCACATACATCTCATGCAATTGAACTTTTAAATATGACCTTTTTTTAACTTTTCAAAATTCTTTTCAAAAATGACCAAGATGGTGCAATGGTTAAAAGCAATTACAAAAAATTAAACAACATAACCTTGACAAGATGGGTAGACAAACCCTTGAATCAAACATTAATAAATATATATATAATATTAAGGTTTAAATTATAAGGATTTGGTTGCTTAACCCTAAACACCATAATGAGAAAATAAATCCCAATAACTTGTACACATTAATCAATGCAAAGAAGGCAAAAATGGATGATTATTTATCAACAAAGAGGAAGGTGACAAGATCCAAAAGAGAATACACTTTAAAGATTTTGATCACTCTTCATGATCAACATCTTCACGAGCCAATTGGCATGAAAGAACTTGCAACTATCTTTGCTCTAAAAATTTGATGGCTCTTGCATTTTGTTTTCCTCCTTCCTTGTTTGCATTTCTTGTGTTTTGATTACCATAGCATTGATTGAGTTAATTGTTCTTTACGGGCTGTATGGCATTAAAGATTTTGATCATTGTTCATGATCAACATCTTTACGAGCCAATTGGCATTAAAGAACTTGCAACTATCTCTGCTCTAAAAATTTGATGGTTCTTACATTTTGTTTACCTCCTTCCTTGTTTGTATTTTCTTGTGTTTTGATTACTATAGCATTGATTGAGTTAATTGTTCTTTACGGGCTGTATGGCATTAAAGATTTTGATCACTGTTCATGATCAACATCATTACGGGCCAATTGGCATTAAAGAACTTGCAACTATCTTTGCTCTAAAAATTTGATGGTTCTTGCATTTTGGTTTCCTCCTTCCTTGTTTGCATTTTCTTGTGTTTTATTACTATAGCATTGATTGAGTTAATTGTTTTTTATGGGCTGTATGGCATTAAAGATTTTGATCACTATTCATGATCAACATCTTTACGAGCCAATTGGCATTAAAGAATTTGTAACTAACTATCTTTGCTCTAAAAATTTGATGGCTCTTGCATTTTGTTTTCCTCCTTCCTTGTTTGCATTTTCTTGTGTTTTATTACTATAGCATTGATTGAGTTATTTGTTCGTTACGGGCTGTATGGCATTAAAGATTTTGATCACTATTCATGATCAACATCTTTACGGGCCAATTGGCATTAAAGAACTTGCAACTATCTTTGCTCTGAAAATTTGATGGTTTTTGCAGTTTGTTTTCCTCCTTCCTTGTTTGCATTTTCTTGTGTTTTATTACTATAGCATTGATTGAGTTAATTGTTCTTTATGGGCTATATGGCATTAAAGATTTTGATCACTGTTCATGATCAACATCTTTACGGGCCAATTGGCATTAAAGAACTTGTAACTAACTATCTTTGCTCTGAAAATTTGATGGTTCTTGCATTTTGTTTTCCTCCTTGTTTGCATTTTCTTGTGTTTTATTACTATAGCATTGATTGAGTTAATTGTTCTTTACGGGCTGTATGGCATTAAAGATTTTGATCACTGTTCATGATCAACATCTTTACGGGCCAATTGGCATTAAATAACTTGTAACTAACTATCTTTGCTCTGAAAATTTGATGGTTCTTGCATTTTGTTTTCCTCCTTCCTTGTTTGCATTTTCTTGTGTTTTATTACTATAACATTGATTGAGTTAATTGTTCTTTACGGGCTGTATGGCATTAAAGATTTTGATCATTGTTCATGAGCAACATCTTTACAGGCCAATTGGCATTAAAGAATTTGCAACTATCTTTGCTCTGAAAATTTGATGGTTCTTGCATTTTGTTTTCCTCCTTCCTTGTTTGCATTTTCTTGTGTTTTATTACTATAGCATTGATTGAGTTAATTGTTCTTTACGGGCTGTATGGCATTAAAGATTTTGATCACTGTTCATGATCAACATCTTTACGAGCCAATTGGCGTTAAAGAACTTGCAACTATCTTTGCTCTAAAAATTTGATGGCTCTTGCATTTTGTTTTCCTCCTTCCTTGTTTGCATTTTCTTGTGTTTTATTACTATAGCATTGATTGAGTTAATTGTTCTTTATGAGCTGTATGGCATTAAAGATTTTGATCACTGTTGTGTTCTAGGGCCAGCATTAGTTTGCCAACTTTAGTGAAGTGCTGACAATGGCACAGACTCTGATATTGGTAGAGGAGTCTCCACTCTCCATGCTATAAATATCAACCCTCTGTCACATGGATCCAGGGTGCAACAGGGGAGAAGGGAAGAAGAAGGGATGGAATGCTTCCCTATTGGCTACATGATGTAGGAGCCAACAGGTCCAGAATATAGATAGGTTTTCAACATACCTATAGAGCTAGATCTAGGTATGATGTATGATATCTCTCCCTTCTTTGGACCAAACCCACTCAAAAGTTACTATTGCAAGGTGAGAATGGACTTTCCCAAAACTTTGTCAACTTGCCTTCCCTTCCAAATTTCCCACTTCAGTGTGCATGAGATGGTTTCTCTAATAGGCACCATACCAACAACGTAGGCAAGCACTGAGCAGTAGGTACTATGCAAACTAAACTGTTGATAAGATCAGAGTCTAGACTATTATTAGAGGATGTCGACTCCACTTGTAGGCTAGTCTCCACTTATATATGTCTCCCCCAAAGGCCCTTGGGGGAGACATACAACGCCTTATTAATGTAGTTCAGTACATCCACCCCACCCGACCTCCCCCCCCATCCCTCCCCCATCAAGCTTGCCAATCATCTGATTTGAAGCCTGGTGCTTTATTGATCTTGACCCACCAACAGCAAAACATCCATTCTTTTTTACAACCCAAAACACAACAAATTTGTTTTTTTGGTAATGTTGGTGGATTAATTCCTCTCAATGAACAAGGCGTTGGTGATTAATGAGTGAATTCCAGTTGCACGCTAGCCCACTACTCTTCTTCTTCCTTTGGGAACTCCTTTTTCAAAAATAAATTAGGCAACCTTAATCCTAGACATGCCTAGAAAAAATGTGTACCTAGCTTACTAGAAGACCATAGTTGGCCTATTTTGGTTGCACATGCAACTATGAGTATATGCATATCAAATATATACGATAGTATATCACAAAAATCATCCAAAGGTTGGGATGAAGGTGATCATAGTTGCACCATAGTTGCATACACACCCAAAAAGGGGGCAAAAATCCATTTCAGTCCCATAAAAAACCCTACATAGTTGCATGCGACCGGCAGTTGCATCCCAGTTGCAAACATGGTGGTTGCATATGACAGAATTTCTAGTAGTGGAAGAATTATGACTCGCAAATGGTTTTGAAATCCACTGTGTATCGCAAGAGCATGGCATTATATTCTTATTTTGGAAGCAAGGTTCATATTCATTTGGAGTCACTTTGGGCCGCAAAAAAAAAAATCTATATCAAAATTTCAATGTGAGATTACTCTATGTGAGACTAACAATGTGAGACTACTCTATCCTGTGCAAAATACCTCTCAGACAAAAGATCCTTCTATGACAAAAATCCATGCCCCTCCAAAGGTAATTGAAATGAATCTCCTACAAATTACAAGTCCCATTCAACTGGTTTACCTCTCACTGTTGCAGAAAATCTTGGATCTATTTTCCCGTTGTAGAAATCAAGGTAAGTGCCATCCTGTATGTCCCAAGGAATCAAATACAGATGCTCTAGTCTCATCCTTCTCAAAATCTCTTTCAATATGTTCTTAGGTCCCTAGTAGTCGGATATTGCATTGACAAGGATGAAGGTATGGCCTCCAAATCTTTGGCCATAGCTGAAATCTTTGAACGCAAAAAGGTTTCAAAACCCTAAACCCAAAAATCTCGTGAACTACTGTTAACCCTAACTAAATTCCTAGACCTCCTTCGGGTCTCTGCCAACCCTCTCGTTCCTCCTGAGCTCTCTCCCAAAGAAATTGCGAATGTTAAAGGGATCCTGACACAATGGAATTGTTCACAAGAATTTCAGCCTTTATAGTTCTGCAAGTAGGCCCTTTGGGAACTTTGTACTACTGTCCTTTGCACTACCACATGTACTACTTCAATGTCACCGAGATTTTTTGCGACTTAAAAAAGGCCGTGATAAATCAGATGACATTGCAAAACCTTTTGCGAAATTGCCTTCTCCAGTAACCCTTTCACTAATTTGCGAGCTAACGCACATCGCAACTTGTGATACGTCCACCACCGGAAATTTTTGTAAAAATTTGTGATGAGGTTTGCGATACATATTCAAACGCAAAATGCGAGGTGCCGAATAACGCAAACTTGCGATTTCTTGTGAATCTCAAAGTTTTTAGCGATATGTTTTGTATTGTAAAATGTGCGATGTTTTGAGTATGATTAAATGTTGCAAAGTGTGGAATATCGCTAGGGTGGATGGAGACTGAGTGGGTCGCAAAGTTTTCTTTGTGGTATATGTCGCAAAAGTGTTGCGATGATTGCAAGGTACATTATAAATTAGCGATGGGTGGTGCACCAGAAGGTGCGATGTGTGTCACATCGCAAATATGGCAGGTTGTTTTTGCTTCGCAAACCTTTCAGGTTTTTTGTTTGGCCTTTCGCAAAAAGGCACAATATGTAATAGTGTTTGTTGCAACAAAGTTATCAACATAACAATAATAATGGACAATACAAGTCATGCCTTAGAAGTTAATGATGTGTTTCAAAGTCACCCTAGGTACTATGTGAATAGGCTTTCAAACCCTATAACCATAAACCAAGATGTTGCAACAAATTTTGTAACTTTGGTGGTGAACTTAAATGAAGTTGCATTGGAGGTAAAGGTGGAAACTATGGGTTGCACATCTAACCCAAGAGGCACTATCCAAAAAAAATTGTTGTCCTTACCACCTTTACCTGCACAAAAAACCCATAGTAAAAAAAATCATTAGTGGACTATTCATAAAGTCATGTGATTTTAAAATAACATTTAAGCATTATGAAACAAAAGGCAATTGAAAAAATTAGAAAAAACCAAAAGAAAGAAAAATAAAATAAACAAATTAAAAGAATTGTAAGTTCACTACATATGGTCAAAAAAATAACAAGGAAAAAACTTGAAAAATTGCAGTAAGTGGATTTCATAACAATTTGTTTTAATATTAATGTAATTAAAAAGGGATGATACAAATTTCATTAAGATGTTTGCAATATATTACAAACCCACCCACTTGGTTATAAATGTGCAAACCTTGGGTGAACAACAAAAGGTTTGTAAATAAGCCAAACAACATACAAAGGTTCAAATGCACAAAAAGTCATGTAAACTTCAAATTAACATTTAATGATAAGCATGAAGGGGGGGGGGGAGGAATGGGTGGGTAGTTGTTATAAACATGAACATGACAATTAAAAGTAAAGAAGAACGGGCGGGTTTAGCAAGATGAAAGTATAATAACAACATACACAAACACAATGAAAAGAGTTCTAACTAACATGAACAAACTGACCATAAACAAGGAGGGAAAAGGTGTCATTTTAAGCAAGGCTTTGACACTAACATAAACAAGAGGCAATAACTATTACAAACAAGAACATGGCTAGGACAAACAACACAACCAAGATGATCACATAAGCATGAAGAAGAGGAGGTTATTATTATAAACAAAAACACGACAAGGATGGATGATAAAATTAAAACAACATGAACATGAAGAGGGGACAAATATTATAAACAATAACATGACCAAGATGGGTGAAAGATTAACAATTACAATGAATGCCAAAATAAAATGATAGACAAATTAACAATTAAAGAAGGTGAACTAATGTGGGCAATGAGAGACCAACAAGAAAAATTGTGCGAAAACATGAATGGGAAACAAGAGAAGGGAGAAAAATAAGAACAAGAATGGAATTAAACTAAGCTTGCTAGCAACTACTTCATTGCATGGTGATGCCGCACCAAAAAGTGATCAAGGAGTTAAGTTTAGTTGAACCTAAGCTTACCCTAGCATTCCAAATTTTTGCACCCATTTCCAACTTGTAATCTATTTCATTTAATAAAAGTAATTTTTTTCAAAATGGGATTTGTGGTTTTGGGTTTGAAATATTTTCATGATAACATAGATGTTAAACATGTGTTAGTTTTGGAATGTTTGTTCATACAAATTTCATTGGATGAAGTTAGGGGAAACCCATGTTTGGTGTAGATTTTTGTCAAAGCAATGACCTCCCTTACTTTAGGGTCATATATTTGGCATCCCTTACCAAATTGAAACGATATAAAAGGCAACAAAAACATTCAAAGAAGTTTTACAATCTATTTTGGACCCCAAAGCTAAATGACCCCAATTGAAATTAAGAATATTTTATGGGTGCCTAAATGTATTAAGACCGGCCTACTTACCCTAAACATAGTTTCACATTGGTGGTTACATGTGTTGAGACATGTAATTAACTCGTATTTTGACTTTTAAACCATTGTGACTATTTAACATTCCAATTGTTTTGTTAATCATTTGTACCTTGATTTATATACATTTCATACAAATATTTTGTTTTTTAATATTGATTTTACCTTCCTTTCCAAATAATTTGGAATCTTAAATAGTTGATGGTTTTCATGATGTTAATTATATGAATATTCCTCATAGAATTATTATGCATAAATTTTTTTCACTTTAATGACAAGAATTTTTTATTTTTTATTTCATTATTATGCATTATCTATTGAAATTCAACTTATTGCCAAAAAAATGTACTTCCTTGTTCAAAAAGCAAGTATTTGTGAAATTCATTTTTGATAACATGTGATTTTTTTGTTATGAATTTGTTAAGTATATTTTCACATATAAAATATTATAATATTTTTCATGTGTAAAAAAATGAATGATTTATATACCTTGATTAATATAAAAATATCACATTGATTGTTTTATATTGAAATTTTTTTCAACATAAAAAATCATCTATTTTAGGGGTTTTTTAATATAATAATAAACCTTGTTCATTTTTTATATTTCTGAAAAATATTTTTATAGATATAATAAATTTCTTAAAAGACATCTATCATATTTGCACCCATTTTGAGGTTGATTTAATTGTTTTCATATGCATGATATAAAATTTGAATTGTTTTGATGAACAACTTTTTGAGTTATCATTGACCACAAACCTATTGGAAAAAAAATTGAAACCATGAATTGCAATTTCATATAAATTGGGGTAGGGCTCACTTTATATATTTAAAATGAAGTTGTACACAACATTACAAGGTCAACATCTTGTACAATGTTGGTAAGCTCTAAGCTTTCTTGTCCAAAATCAATACATGGGTTGTCAACACACATTTTCCACCACCATTCAAAACAACTAACTCCTCTATGAATCTTGCAATCATCAAAATGTTTAGACAATCTTGCCTCATGAAACACTACCAAATTTGAACCGTAATGGTTACTAGACCCATTTCATGGAAAAAAATTGGCAACATTTTACCACCGTAAAATACATTGCTCCAAACTAGCTTAGTTGGTATGGATCTACACACAAAAACTCATTCAACTTCCAAATTTTGTCTATCATATGGCATTCAAGTACTGATCATTAAAATTTCAATAAAACACTTTCTTATTCGATATCAAATGACAAGTGTCATTTTGAGTCAACATTGGTTGGTGAAAGATATGTCGACCATCAAATCAAATGACTTGTTAATGGTAAAAATAGCTACTTAAATCAAACACATTTGCCCTTGTTTCCAATAATACTTACTAGACAATACGTAAATAATACAATCAAACAAATTATAATTCAATCCTCCTCATACTATATAGTTTATGCTTTTGTTTGTAATTTCAAGATTGTCATTCAAAATCTAAAATTCTTGACCTGTGCCTTATAACATAATTGAGTCAAATATTATTCAGAGGTGAACAAACGATTATATCTATAAACTCCTAGTCATAAGTAATGCCACCATCTATTACAACTTCTAACAACCTTTCCATATGCATCTTGAAAAATGAAATTTGTTAGAAGTTGGGAAGATTTTGATGAAGCCATTCAATTCAAAATATTTGCACTAGCTCTTCATATGCCTTGTCTACAAAGGACCAATTTGACAATGTCGAAGCTTCTTCTTTTTGCGTGGCTAGGCTACATATGGCATGCAAATTCCCCTTTTCCAAACCCAAAACATTCACTTCCCTACTTGAACAAAAATCTAGCTTCAGCTGAAAATTCGTTCCAAGATAAAAGGTTGAAAAACCTTAGCGCCAACAATCATAGTAATACCTATGCAATTTTTAGTGTCGCTGTCAATGTGCTATTGTGGAGTCTTACCTCTATAATCAATCTCATGCTATACAACCATCTTATTATACAAATTCATTATTTAAAGCTCAAGATCCAATGTTTGTTAGTCCATACTTAACAAACACAATGGTAGATGGACCCACTTGTTGGTCCTAAACGAAAGTCCCTAGTTTGGTGGAGAGTTAGGGCCAAGATGATTAAATCAACCATGATGATCGTCTTTGTAGTCAAAAACTTGCATGCTGATTTGATTATCTTTTTATTAGCTATGTCTCTTGAGTGCTAGGCAACATCATGACTGTGTGTTCCCATTGCTTCCAGAATTGGTCAGAAAGCTTTTAAAGATGCAGGTTTTGTACAAGTAATCTATTCTGGGTGTCCTGAGATGATTCCTTCCTCTGTAGTCTGGTCCTCCTATTGCCTCAGTGAAAGATAACTCACATCAGAGGCTTTTGGGGGTTGGGGATATGGTGAGTAGCCAGTAGCAGAGTGCATGCACCACTTGCAAGCAGAGCACATGGCAGTTGCACTGCAGTTGTCTGAGCCCTGGCTCCGGGAATCTCAGGTACTCCCTCTTCTCTTCTTTTTCTTGTGCAATCAGTTAGGTTCAAATGTAATGTGGGTGTAGTGGCTGGGTTCACTTTCCAACCATTGCCTTGTCTTGTTTGAAGGTAGGCATGATCTTATTAGAGACACTGCTGTGTTCAGTAACTCTCAAAGTAAGTGGAGAAGAATCTGTATCTCATTCTTGCAACTAGTCTAGTCACTAATCCTTCACCATGTTTCACTTCATTGGTAGAAATGTGCAACAATATGATAGTAAGAGGATATTTGCTCAGTCCCGTCATGCTAAATTGATAGTGTTCAGGTTGTAAGGATGTTAAAGGTATTGAAGCTCAGTGTGTAATGAAATCTTGGAACCGCATTGCTGCATGTTCTCAACTTGTGTAGCAGCGTTGAACCACCAAAATACAGTGACTGAATTCCTGAATGTATGACGAATGTACGAAGAACAAAAATTCTAGTTTTCTGGAGGAACCTGCAGATTGCAATTTTTTCATGTTTGTTGGAGTTGTATTGCCTACTGTACACCAATACATCAAGTTGTAATAAAAAATTGTCATTGCAGGCGCTCCCTTCTCGAACACACCCAAATATGCAAATGAGTTCAACAGGAGGCTATGTTCTCAGTGGTGTCACCATCACCAACACATGAGCTTTTCATTATTGGAATCTGTGCGCACATTCTGGATCCCCCAAAAACTACAATCTTAAATGTCTATCACTTACATAGGAGTGAATCTGATTTTGTTCCGTGAATCTGAATCTGCCACCCCAAACCTTAAATGTGTAAATTTTAATCAAAGAGACCTATTAAGAATGTGAAATCCAACAATCAGGTTGTACTGTTGAAAGTACCTCTGTTGCTGATGCAGCTTGTGTGGAAAGATATGGCCATTCTTCTTGTGTCCAAAGAGGCTCCTTGTGCTCCTGTCCAGAATAATAGTAAGCAGCAGAGACAGACACAGGGATTTATTAGTCCTGTTTTCTCATCTGTCAATGCAATGTCTATGTAAAAACTGTGGACAGAGTAAGCAGCAGGATGGACACATAGATATGCATGGCTTGTTTTGTGATCTGTCAATGCAGCATCTCTGTAAAAACTTCCTTGCCACTTTGTAGATTGTGTGCATTTGCTAGTTGCCATTTGTCACCAAAACCCAAGAGTGATCCTTTGGTGCTCGAAGCCAGTGTGTGGTACTGGCCTGCACTCATGTGCACTATCTTCTGACTGCTTACAGCTTCATCGAGGGATTGAGGGTGCACCACTTTTTCAGAGTAGCCTCAGTCTTTCACTCCCAGACTCCCAAATGCCATCCATCCGAATGCAAATACAGTCCCACTGTCAGTCAGCACAAAGGTTTTTCATTGCCTTGCCGAGACTTATGAATGAAGCCCAATGCATCAGTAAGTCACATACTTGAATGCTGGAAAAATACACAAGTGTTCTTGTTATATTGCTGCAGAGATTCTTTGTTCAGTACCCAGGGGAAGGGGAAGAGGAAGGAATAACCTGCACAGCTCAAACACTCTTCAAACCCACAACTTGTTGTGCAAAGCTTTGATCACTCTCATCCCCATGACCCAGTGCTCCACAGTAGCCATTGCCCCATGTGTAGACCTGCCTTGTGATGACACAAAATATAGAATGAGTCTTCCTGTTGCAAAATGGTACCTTTCCTTTGTCCCAGATTTTTCCAGACAATTAATGTCATGGAAAGTAGAACCTAGCCTCCATAATAGCTCTTGCCCCATGTGTAGACATGACCCAAAATACAGAATGAGTCTTCCCATTGCAAAAAGGTATCTTTCTTTTGTCTCAGATTTTCAAGACAATTGAACTCATGGACTGTAGAACCTTGCCATAATGTTTGATTTCATGCTTTGCTCTTGCAGAATAGTCTTGAAACCACAAACACTCATCAGGCTGCAATACCTATCAGGGTACCAGACTCATTTGAACCTCAATGCAAGGTTTCCATGTTGTAGACATTTAGAAAAACAACATGAATGAGAGAGGGTTAGGGTTTAGGGTTCCAAGGCATGCAGAACCCTTGGAAGATGCTGATCTATTCGAGGGGACAAGGGCTGATTGATTCAAGGGTGCTGGGAGGGAGCTTGTATTGTATCAGATTCTGGTTCTTTTCTTGCCCCCCAGGCTTTCCAAGTACAATCTCAAATGTAAGTGTCCCCTTGAGCAATGGACAAAAGAAGAAGAAGCAGAAAGAGCACTGACAAAACAATGCAGAAAGAGCATCAAAACAATGAAGGTACCCATTCAGTTTGATGTGATATCAATTCTTCTACTGCTGCAATGTTAGTCTTCTTGCAATCTTCTCGCAATCTTCTTCTTGCAATGCTAAACCAATGCTTGAGGATGTCAGATTGATTTCCATGGAGGATTTGTACCAAGCAAAAACCATGCACAACAGCAATCCAAAAACATGAAATGGCAGACTTGAAGTACACCTAGTTGTCTGTTCTGGCATGTTGTCTGAGCGCACTTTCTCTGTGGCATGTTGTTGTTACCCATTCTTCTCTTCTGCAATTCTTCTCTGGCATGTAACCACCCAAGCTGAAGAATTCAAATAAATCATGCTGGTGGAGTAGGTTCAATAGCATCAGATCCTGTTGTCATGGATTGCTGAAGGATCCAGAAACATGGTGCTGGTGGACTGGTCCAAAAGCATCAGATCCTATTGTCATGGGTTGCCAAGAACACACCATCTCCCTGTAAGCAAAGAACTATGAAACTTTGCTACAAATTTGTGAGGTGACATGCATTTGTTGAACTGATGATGAGAACAAGAGTGCAGCAGAGAAGATTGTTGCAACTTTTCTTTTTAAAACCTCTGGAATTGCAAAGTGCCCAGAAATGTCTGCAATCTGTTGAAAATGTTTGGAGTGGGCAATGCAGGTACAGTTTGAGCAAATACATGCAACAATGGCCACATTTGTTGGGTTAACCTTTTGCATTTTGCATAACCCACCCAGCAGCCTCTTGCACAAGCTGATGACCTCTGCTTTTACAAGCTGAGGATCTGCATTTCCAAGCTGTGGATCTGCTTCTGTTGAACTCCTTAGATCAATGTCCATATCAGACAGGACTTCACACTTCCCTTTTCAGGCACAAAAGTTTGCCCAAGAACCCTACAAACCCAATTGCACCACAGTTCACAACTGCTAACTCCGGTTCTGTAATTCAGTGGTTGAAATTGTAGAACCAGTGATTGTGTCCTGGAATTCCAGCAAGAATAGAAAGCATGGTTTGTTTGTGATGGGAAAAGTTTTCAACTTTCAAACCCTGAAGCAAGATTTTTCCCTTTTTTTCTCCCAGGTTCAAATTTGTTAGCTCTCATTGAGATCTTTCCAACAACATCAAAATCACTCAATTTGGACATGTTTTGACTTTTGACCTTTATCAGCTGTCAATATTGTTGCATAAACAAAACCCATGATAAGAATCTTGCTGGAATCACATCAATTCTAGCAAAAGCTAGTGCAATGGAGGAAGAATGGGCATTTTGAGCCAAAACAAATGCACAAAAGGGAAAGAGGCCTTGGAACTAAAATTCTATTTCTTTTATTTCAGTCATGTGAGAGGGATGGCAGAAAGAGATATCTTAAGAAAAAAGGGATTCGTTTTGATTTGAACTTGAGCTTTGATAATTTCACTGTTTTTGTTTGTGAGATACATCATTTGATTGATTGTCAGTACAGTGGATCAGGGTAAATTAATACAAGCCTAATCTCAAATGGCGGGATATTAAACTCTTGATTTATCTCCAAACTCATAAACCTTTTAGCATCAGTCTCCATGTTTGGGTGTTCAGCAAGCTTAATCCTACACATTGCATATACCGATTTGCAATTCCAGCTACTGTGTAATTCCATTGGCTTTCTAACGGAAGGAAAAAACTTAGTATGAACACATTCACAATTGCAATTGGAGTTCTGAGCTCAAATTTTCATGAGAAGAAAGTTGATTGCATAACATGGGTCATATTTCTATTCCATCACAATTGGGCTTGGAAGAGCTTAATGTGTATAACTGGAAATAACTCTGCAATACAGATCTGACATCTTTCTGACCAGGCTGTGCATGGATAGGAAACTTGGCCCCCAAAAAAAATTGTCATTGTTTTGACATTCATTGTCAACTCTTTACAAATTTCTGCTACTACATTAGCTGCATCAAATCAATCTAATTCCTGACTCAAAAAATCAGATGTAGTGAGCCCAGCAAACGTTTTATGACTCGCTCTCAGTATTCTCTTCATTTGTTCGGCGTCTGTGCGAGCTGATCCACCAAAATTTGTCTCCTTCGGAGTCACCCAAGAATTGCTAGGCCTAATCCTAGTTCTGCTACCCTTGTTCCCACCACCTTTGAATGGTAATAAGCTTCTAGGATATGTAAAGATTCTTCCAGAGCGTGAGATCATGTGTTGCACCGTAACCCCAGTTTTTGACGAAGGAAAACAATCAGAAGAAACGATAGCACTAGTTTTTGCTGTACTGGTTCTATGGTTGCGGGATTGAGGTACGGGAGTTTCATGGAGGACTAAGAGTTTATCTGCTTCCACTTGGTGGTGCTTGTGTTTGGAGGAGATGAGTTTTGGGGGTTTATCTGCTTCTGCTTGTTGCTTGTATTTCGATGAGATGGGTTTTTGGGGTTCGTTGGAGGTCATGGGTTGGAGTTCATCATCTGGAATCTCCCAGCTCTTCAGACTTGGAAAGAATGTATCCTCATCATCTGTCTGAGCTTCATCAACAAAGGTCACAGTTCTTTTTGATCTTTTTGCGAGCTCTGATGTAACTCCTCCTGTGAGCTGCCTCAACCCGCTTTTTGGAGCTCCGGAGCTTAGAGTGAGCTCCTGGTTTTGAGAGCCATATACTGCTAGCTGGTTTTGATGTGGAGTTGAAGTCAATGCTGGTATTCGCAAACTCTGTGTAAGGACTGTTGTGTCTTTCTTGTCCTCCTCAAATGAAACTGAAACTTCATGCTTGAAGTGGGGGCGTGGGAAAAGAAAGTCCAAGGCTAGTGCACGACTGGCGATACCATCTTCTTCCACACATGGCTCCCATAGATCCACTTGCTGAGAGTTTTGGAGCTCTGAAAAAACCATATCATCATCATGATACTGCTGCTGCTGTGCATCTCTGCTTACTATGGTAAGCGCCAATGTTTGCATCTTGGACAGCTCCGAGTTGTCAAGAGACTTGTGAACAAACTCTGAATCTGAAGATCCATAATGCAACTCTGTAGAGTTTTTGAACTCACCACTTGAATTTATGCTGTCATTGGCTGGCTCCAATGTTTGAACCTTGTTTGACAACTGCAAAGAATCCCTATCTGATATCACCTTCAAAGACTGCAAAAAATCCCAACCTGTCTCCACCTTTGAGGACTGCAAAAAATCCTTATCTGTTACCACCTTTGAAGACTGCTGAGGTTGCTTCAAAGGCACAACAGAGTCCAACGTGTAATCACAAACCAGTTCAGAATATGTGTATACAGGATTTGATTCCTCCTTGTCACTGGAGGGTTGTTCCTCCAGAGCTTGCATCCTCAGGTGCTGTGAGTCCACATCAATTGCTGTCTTCAGGCTTACCTGCTGTTGCTCATGAAGCTCATCAAGAGCTTTGGTATCTGAAGAACTCATCCTTGGCAACAAAATGGGAGCACATGAATGTTGTTCAGATGTTGCCTGATTCACAGGTTTGCAAGTAGTGGTAGTCTCCGTTGTGGCAGTGACCATAGGCTGACGATCTTCAGAAAATTCTGCTGAGGGTGAGTTCTCATCGCTGGAAGAAGATGGAGATGGGAACTCTGCAAATGAGTCCACCACAATTTCCTCCACCAATGGTTTGAACTCAGCCTCTAACCTCTTCTGCCTGGCACAGCATATGTCATGAACCTTGAGCTCCCTTAAGCTCTCTTGTGCATACTCTTTCAATGTCTTCCTGACTTCCTCCATCACAGAAAACCGAATGCCAGCCTTCTCTGACATTGTTGATGCTATGTGGCATGCATGATCGTGATCATGATCATCATCAACCTGCAGGTCTTTCCAACTTCCCAATGCATTGTGTCTAAGCTTGGGTGTGGGTTCCTCCATCAAAGCTCTTCTGTCACCCAAGTTTGTCAAACTCTCCAACCCTGCCAAGCCCATGTCATGAAACTCAAGCTCCTCTTTCGAGCTTTGAACTGGGTAGGTCCACACCCCCCTTGAAGCTCCAAAATCGTGAGTCTGCTTCTTCCAAGGATAGGTCCTTGGGATGAGGTCAATCTCTGTATCCTCCTCCAATGCATCTGAATCTGACGACAACAATCCATGCTTTTGCTGTGTAAGTAACAACTCATGCTCCCATTTCAAAGGTTCTTCCCCCAGGATCAGCCCATCACTAGTGTGGATCTCTTCAAAGAGATCTGATGGGTAAGGCAATTCTGTTTCTTCCACTGCAGCTTCGTACTCCACCTCCTCCTCTCTTAGACTGGTCTGAAAGAAGGCAGTAGACATATCCAGATCTTGCAATGTTGCTGAGGGTGACCAGAACTCACCCTCCAAAGATTCAAGATCCAGCTCTTCTGCTGCTGCTGTAGCCTTGGTTTTGGAGAAATCAAAGCTGTGCATCTGCAACTCTTTAAGAGATGGAGTTGGATACCAGAACCCATCTGAGAATTCTAGCTTCTCCAATGAGCCTTGTAGGAAGCCAGTCATTTGGAACTCTGACTCTTCCAAGACTTCCTTGGACTTCTTCAAGGCATCTTCCTGCTCTGCAGCTGCATACACTTCTGGATCCTTGACATATTGTGTTTCAGCCTCAGTTTCAGCTGAGTAATCCACATTGTCAATCTGCAACAGTTTCACAACCTCAGCAGACTGGTGATGCAACAGTGACGTCTCTACTTCTTCTTCTTCATTCGAAGATTGAAGATTTGCCGCTCTTCTTGACAACTGGGCTAATTTTCTTCTGGCAGCCTGTTCCTGAGGCTCCAGACTTGGCAGAACAACTTTAGATTCTAAGTTCAAACTTTCTTCTTCTTCAACAGATCCATCATGATTCACATCTTCTTCCAAAGATTCTTGTTGCTGGATCAACAACTGCTTTGAAACTTGGAAGAAGCTTGCAAGGCGGGAATCTTCATCATCACAAGACACGACGGAGAAGTTGGGAGAAGACTTGGTTGCAAAGTCTGTGTGTAGATAGGATGGTGGTTCAATGTTATCAAGCTGTGTTTGTTGAATGTGCAGAGCCTGAGACTCAGGAAATATTTTGCTGCAGTCTGATGATCGATAGACAAGTGGCTGCAAAGCTTTCTGGCACTGTTTTGCCACTGAAATGAGCTTGTCGAGAACTTGCACTGCCTGCTTAACCTCGGGATCTTCATGAACCCTTTCTGGGTCATCCTGTATGGACGTCTCTGAGGCAGAAAATGACCGAGGGCTGATCATGCTCAGTGCATTGCAAAGGTTCGAGGACAGACGAGTTAACTCTTCCAGGATCATGACTGCTGGCATTTGTCAGTTCACAACACTTCCAGATCTCAATTCTGCAGAAATGGAGGACTGTTGTGTCCAAGATACATCAGGAGGAGACACTCTACTGTAGTCTCCTCATCCTTCCAGCTTGAGATCTCATTAGACAACTCCGAATCCTCTTTGCAGGCTTGAAGTGTGTTGATGGACTTGCAATGATCGATAATACCAGGGTACCAGTTTTGGACCACATGGAAACTCCTCAATGAAGCTGATCAAATGAACATGCCACAGCTCCTTCTTCAATGTTTTCTTCTATCACCATGATCCACACACATCATCCACCCCTGCAGGAGGCTGCCACTGCAAAGCAATCTTCTGTCAAAACGCGAAAATGAGAGGCAAAAAATACCGCAACAAAGAATCTGAGGATTTAGAGAATTCAAATGGCTCTCTCAGTCAAAACACAATCTCAGTCTCCCCTGAGTCCAAAAATCAAGGAAGATCCTCCATAACCCTGTTATGTATCTGCACCAGAATTCCATTCCATGATCTATAGCACAGACCTCTTCTTCTGGCTACCAATCCAGCTGAAACTTTTCAATGTGGGTCAGGAACTCAAAGATTCAGTAAGACTTTGCTTAGAAAAACTTTCCAACAGCTTTTGAGGGCAAGCTCCCAAGATGTCCTCCACCAACATGCCCTAAAATTTCTGGAATGAGAGAGATGTGATGATATGGATCTGAAATGAAATGTCAAATCACACCAAGAGAGATGGGTGCAATGGGTGAACAAAAAAAAGAAGGCTCAAAAGACTTGAATAAAATTTGATGTAGAACTGCAAAAACATAGGTACCCCCAAAAAAAGAGCAACAAGGACTTTGCAAGTAAACACCCACCTGCTGGCTGCAAGAGCTTGAGAGCCATGGGAGGAGGACACAAAGGCCCATCATCTCACATCTGCTTGCATCCTTGCAGTCCTCCAAATTCAACCTCCTTCTCAATGATGCTTCTTCATCACTCCTCCACCCATCAAATTGCCTTTCAAATTCGCTGAATCTCTCTGTTCCGCTTCCTGTCTTCCTGTCTTCTTCGTGTCTTTCTCTCTTTCTTTCTCCTTTCTCAAAAACAACAAGGGACAATACCAACATGTATGCAATCTACAGCAATTCTCTGATCTCTCACACTTTTTTCTTCTTCACTCAAAATCCCCCCCCCCCCCCCCTTGCACAGGATTGATCACAAAACTCACAGAAATCAGAAAAGAAAAAAAACGCAACACAATCTCATCTTCTAAGTTCTCCTCCCTCCCTCCCTCTCTTCTCCTCCCTCCCCTTCTCCAATCCTTGAAACTGCAAAATTTTCCTTCCACCCCAAAGTTGCAAGCTAAAATTCTTAGTACCTTGCCTTTTGCCACTCTTCTCTTCTCTTCCCTTCTCTTAGCTTGTGATTCTCTTCTCTCCTCCCAGACACACACTACTAAGTACTTCCAAACAAACAAACAAATGCTCTGACTGATTGATTTCTTCACAAAACCAAGCTCTCTACTTTCTTCTGCAGCATACCCATCACTCCTCTTTCATTGATCTACTTGTATTCAGTCTGAATACGCGCGCGCGCGTGTGTTGTGATGTTTTTTTGGCCCTCTTCTTCACACTCAAGTGTCAACAGCAAAAGAGCAAAAACTAAACAAATCTCAACAAAGAAAAAAGTAAGTTGGGTTTGTGTATCATCAAAAGAGCCTCAAAACTTTGAAAAAACTATGAAAACAAAAAAGGAGCAAGATTTGGGCAAGAGAAAGAAAGAAAGAACGAACTAAAATGAAATAAAACTTGCATCATCCAGCAAAGGTGTAGTAGAAGAAATTCATCATTTAATACAAGAAACACTCCCCCTCCTTCCACCCACTCACCCCCTCTCTCTTTGTGTATTATGTAAAGCTTTTAGGTACCTTCTTTGCACACACACATGTCACACACAACAACAACAACATCATATTACTTCCACTCTCTTGTGATTGATTGATCACCATGGATGTCATTGGTATCAAATCTTTCATTCATCACCATGGGCGATTGAATTTTTTTGGTGGGTTGTGGATTGATTCATTACCATGGGGTTCTTTTTTTTCTTCCCATTGATTCATCATCACCATTAGTGTTTTCCTATTGTCGATTGATGCATCACCATGGGGTTTTTGTTGTTGATGATTCATTGATTCATTCATCACCATGGGTGGGTTTCTTTTGTTGATGGATTGCTTCATTACCATGGGTGGTTTTTCATTCTTGTTCATTCATTCATTCATCACCATGGGTGGGTTTTCTTTTGTTGATGGATTGCTTCATTACCATGGGTGGTTTTTCGTTCTTGTTCATTCATTCATTCATCACCATGGGTGGGTTTTCTTTTGTTGATGGATTGCTTCATTACCATGGGTGGTTTTTTGTTCTTGTTCATTCATTCATTCATCACCATGGGTGGGTTTCTTTTGTTGATGGATTGCTTCATTACCATGGGTGGTTTTTCCATTCTTGTTCATTGATTCATTCATCACCATGGGTGGGTTTCTTTTGTTGATGGATTGCTTCATTACCATGGGTGGTTTTTCATTCTTGTTCATTCATTCATTCACCACCATGGGTGTTTGTTTGTTTAGTGATTCATTGTTATCATCTGGCAAGGCTGTGGAAATTGTGATAGACACATGTGTTTTGTGTATGTATATTTTTGTTAAGTTTGTTTTTCTTTGTTTTCTTTGTTTTTCTTTGTTTGTTTGTTTGTTTGTCAATTATAATGGAAGGCAAGGTTAGTTCTCAAATGGGCTCATCCCACTTTGTCCTGACCTATATATATATATATACAATATATTTTTTATTTTACTTTCTCATGTTTAATTTAGCATTGTTTGTGTGTTTCTTTCTTGCAGAACAACTATTTGTTCTGCAGATTTTATTATGTCTTTAGACAACATGGCTACTTTTATTCTGTCCCACCCCCTTTTCTTTTTTTTTGCATGGACCTTTTTCTAGTCTTCTTGTACTAGCAACCACAACAACATTGGGCTTTTCAATTGCCTCAAGCTAATGCACACGTATATGTAACTTTAGGGTTCACACATTTGAATTTAATGGGTGGGGTTTGGGGCATATCCATACCTTTTGAAGGGAGGATTCACTCGTTTTCTTTTTTTGGGGGGAGGGGGGCAAAGGGGAGGTTGTAAGGTACCTTGGTTGTGAGGTACATAAGTTATTATACATTTGAGTTATTGATAAAGTCATGTGACTAGGGGGTGAGACCAGCCAGTTTCGACATAATAGGCCATCAAATGCGTAACTAGGAATGAAAATTTTACAAAACAAAATAATGGGTGTACTCAAATTAGTTTTTCCACCAATTTTGATGATAAACTGAGTTTCATTCCCTCTTTCCTTTTTACCTCAGCGCCTCCACTGCTGCTACTTATATCTGCACTACTCCTACCTGTACAATTACTATAATCACTCTCAAAGCTTATGCATTAAATGCTCAGTTTCAGCATTTTATACTGAGATTTAATAAAATTTCATTACTTTGGGGATACTACTGAGACAATTACTATAATCACTCTCTAACTTTATGCATTAAATGCTCAGTTTCAGCATTTTATACTGAGATTTAATAAAATTTCATTACTTTGCAGGGGTACTACTGAGACAATTACTATAATCACTCTCAAAGCTTATATGCATTAAATGCTCAGTTTCAGCATTTTATACTGAGATTTAATAAAATTTCCTTACTTTGCAGATACTACTGAGAGAGGGGATAGGGGGTGAAAGAAGGCCCAAAGACAGGGTGAAGAGAGGGTGACTCTAAGGGTTAACTCTAGTATTACCCCCTCAAAATCCACCACCACATCTTCCTAACAATTTATTGGCTAGTTGTCTGCCAGATATATTAACCTAACTAATCTGCCCTAAATATGAGATTGATGGAAAAGGTTTAAAAGAAACCCTAATTCTAGATTTAACTATTTGTGATCATTAAAATGATCGCAAAAGTTTTGTTTGCCTGAATGGGTTATAAAGATAATGCATGTTGTAGTGATGCAAATTGAAGATCAAGATGTGTTCTTGACTAGTGCCCAATTCGAAGGATCAGAAAATTTTGTATGACGTTATATAGACATGTGAGAAATTCCTTGCGAGCAAATGGGTCTTAATTTTTTAAGAGCATGACATGATCTAAGAGAGTTTAAATAGTTAATGTGTCCCTAGTTTAGAGTAAATTTTGTTTCAACCCTTGTCAACAAACCTAAAGGTTAGTTTATAGTGGCGGATGATTGACATGCATAGAAACCAAAATCTGGAGTTCTGAAGCAAATGTTGGAGTAAAAGGAAGACATTTGCATGGAACATGACACCAAACATGGGGGAGGCTATGGAGTTATCAAGCTTCAACTTTCTTTTGTATTTTGTTCCCTTTCAAAAAAAAAAGTCAAAAAGAGTAATAATATAGAGAGATCAAAGAACACACGTCAATCTAGTCCATGCAACCCGTTGTTATTGTTGTTTTTTGGTTTCCAATTCAAACATGGAGGGTTGCAAAAAGGTGCAACCGTCCAAACTCCCAACCCGTCCTGTTATTTGTATGGTACACTTATGGCTTTCCCAAGCAGAACAATGATACCCATCACGTGCAACAATGTGAATTAAATGTCGGTTTCTAGTTTCCTTTGCTAAGGACAGAGAAAAAAATGTGAACATGGTATGATCAAAGAGTTGGGATGCCTCAAATGTGAACCCAAGTGGAGTATTTCTGACATCTCCCAAGTTATGATAAACTCAATGCTCATGTTGTTGACATTGAATTATTGGGCTTTCAGTTCTGTAGGTGGATGTGCCCCCACCCCAACCCAAGCCAACCCAAGCACTCCCCCCAAAAGAAAGGGCAAAAATTGAGTTGGGTGGAGAACAAGCGCACTCATAGGTTAACATTTTACTCAAAGCTTTTCCAATTTTTCACTTTAACAAAACTTACAAGTGCAATATTATAAAATGGGTGGGTGATTGTCATGTACCCCCATCCATCATTCAACATAGTTTTGCGCTCTACCTTACCTTTTCTTTTTCTTGCATATGTGATGATGATGATGATGATGATAAGTAAAGACTCGATGTATGAAGTTTGATTGCCCGACCACTCAAATCAATCAATCAATTAATAGTCCACTCATCCATCAATAGTCCACCTGAATGTGTGCAAAATGTGCTAAACGACAACTTATACAATACACAAGTAAAAGATGTGGATTCTGTTGTGCCTTTTGTTGAGAGGCTGACTTCTTCAAACTTTGAGTTTGCAAATGAGCGATCCCTTTTGATTGCATGTTAGAATCTTGATCTGTCTCATTGGCTTCGTGAAACTTTTTATTCTTGAAAC
>Ga0209208_10003579_pt1 | contig 22215 bp, 13 predicted proteins | sample S1TSphfallax_3_FD_187694 | JGI IMG/M metagenome (GOLD analysis project Ga0209208, IMG submission 187694) | Host-associated microbial communities from peat moss isolated from Minnesota, USA - S1T2_Fd - Sphagnum fallax MG (SPAdes) (version 2) | ecosystem: Host-associated > Plants > Peat moss >...
TTGCCCAACTCAAGATATGGTGGCAGATGTGTTGACAAAGGCATTGGCAAAGGAGCGGCATCAGAACCTTACAAGAAGCATGGGATTGGGAGTCTTAGATTACTTGCAAAGTGGGAGTGTTGAAGATCTTGATGTAGATGAAACATAGATAATAGTGTGATAGATATTAGAAACTATGTGGTAGATAAGTGTTGCAAGTAATCAAAGACATAGGTAGAATTGAGATATGTTAGTACCACCAACATGTTAGAATAAGGAGGGAGAGAAATAGTTATCCCATATGGTTTGTCAATGTGGTGGTACAGGGAAGGGAATAAAGAGCAAGGTTGGAGGAGAGTTGGCTCTCCCCTCTCCAAGCATTGTTCACATATTTGTGTGATCTCAGGTTTTTTTAATGAGCAATCTCTCCTCTGATCCTATTGTTTTCAACAGATGGCTCAATTGTGCACTAATGCACCTCCAATCACAAATTCAGCCCTTAATGGGTCCCACTTGCATCAATGCTTCCTTACACACTCAGAATGCACTCATCCAACTCAAATCAAGTGCTCTATGAATCGAATGTGCACAAGTACACTTAATGACTCAAATCAAGACTTACAATGCTGGAATGCACACATGCACATCCAATGCTTCGAAATACCTCCAAAGAGCACCAATCCTGCACTTGTGCACCTCCAAAGTCGAGATGGCCTCCAAAACCTCAAAGCTCCTCCAAGGGCTCTTCAAAACTCCTCCAAGGCTCTAAAAGCGCCTCCAAGAACCCTCCAGAAGTGAAAGCTTCCACCTCCAACAAACACAAAACCTCAAGATATCTCTCAATGCACACAAGCAATCAAACCTCTAATGACGCAACTCACATGTGTGGGCCCATAACCTATTGAAAACAATAGGATCAGAAGAGAGATTGCACATTCAAAGGCACATAGATCACACAAGTATGTGAACAATGCATGGAGTGAGAGTTCCAACTCTCCTCCAACCTTGCTCTTTATTCCCTTCGCTGTACCACCTCATTGACAAAGCATATGGGATAAATATTTCTCTCCCTCCTTATTCTAACATAGTGGTGGTACTAACATATCTCAAATCTACCTATGTCTTTGATTGCTTGCAACACTTATCTACCAGATTGTTTCTAATATCTATCACACTATTATCTATGTTTCATCTACATCATAATCTTCAACAAAAATTCCATGTTACGTGGAAATGAAATCAAAACAACGAAATAAAATTTGTGGTATATCCAAAACATATTCTATGGTTTTTAACTACAAAGTACATCTCCTTTTACTCTTCCCAAAATTGTGTGTCTAAGAATCCCCTTCCTTCTTCCCAAAACTCCCTTTTGGGCAGTTGTAGGTAACATTATCAACATTCCTAAAACAACAAAAATTAAAAACTCAAACTAGTAAAGTTCCATGATCAATCCCTATCCAAATGCCTTGTTCATCCAAACCATGTACTCATCCTACCCCCTTAACATTATGTTACTTAGATTTGGTATTAGGTTGATAATATAAGTAGGTTGTTGAACCTACAAGGTGTCATAACCTATTATTTATTGTAGTATTAACCAAACTACTTAAGTAAACTTGGTAGGTAATAACTAAGTTAAAAAGATGGGTTGACATGTTAATTAACAAGTAATCGATAGAACAAGTACTTGACGAAACTGTTAGAAATATTACTCGATTATAATCCCCAAGGTTGGTGAATGTGATTTACATTCATTAAAAGGATGAATAATATTTTCATCCTTGTAGTAGTTAGGTTAGGTTGAATAGTTTAGGGTTTAGAAAAAAAAACTACTTAGGGCTTCATGGCGGCTAGGGTTAGGGCTTGGTGGTGTCTAGGATTAGGGCTTGCCGGCAGCTAGGATTTGTTAGAAATACTATTCGTTTCTAATTCCCAATGTTGATGAATGTGTTAAACATTCTTTAAAAGGATGAATAATATTCACATCCTTATAGAAGTTAAGTTAGGTTGAATAGTGGTGGCTAGGGTTTGGAAGTGGAGGTTACTTAGGGCTTAGTAGCGGCTAGGGTTAGGGTTTGGCGGCAACTAGGTTAGGGTTAAGTGGCAGCTACTTTAGGGTTAGGAGTTAGTATATAATGGAGTGGTTTTGAGTAGTCTTTCATTCTCTTCTTTCATGGTTTTTGAGTGCACATAGAACCTTCAAGCTTTGTTAGTTGTTGCAAGCCATAGTTTTGTGATTGTAGCATTTGAAGCATACAACCTTTATAATCTTCTTGTTAGTTAATACAATTGTTCCATTTCATGAACCTTGAAGCTTTCATTTCTTGCTTGTTTTCAAGTTGTTTCCAATAGGATTAGGGTTTGGTGGCGGCTACGGTTAGGATTAAGTGGCAACTACGGTTAGGTGGCAGCTAGGTTAGGGTTAAGTGGCGGATACTTTAGGGTTATGAGATAGGATATAGTGGAATTGTTTTTTGAGTAGTCTTTCACTCTCTCCTTTCATGGTTTTGAGTGCACATACAACCTTTGTGTTTTTGTTAGTTAATATAATTGTTTCATTTCATGAACATTGAGTGTTTCATTTCTTGCTTATTTTCAAGTTCTTTCAAATACGAACTATAGCAGAAATGTATTCTTCAAATTCACCAATTCCAAATTTGTCAAAACATTCTCTTTCTCCTTCTTTTCCTTAATCACTACTTTCACCTAACTACCCAAAGCCTCCTATGAAACAATAATGGCTCTGTCCACTTTCTCTCTTTTGTTTCCCAAATTTCAACCTTGTACTTTAAATCCTACAGTTCATCGTCATGTGACTTCAGTCATGTTGTGCTACCTTTGAGCTCCTCATTCTCACCTTATAGTTTCTTAATGAGCACTTTAACCTTTTGTTCAACCTTTGCCTTTATCTTCCTGCATATTTCCACATTATGCTTATACCCCTTCTAGAAGTTTATTTCTTTATCCAATTCCTCATGTATTGCCTTCTCCTTCTCCCGTGTGGCCAATCTTATTTTCATCAGGAATGTGAGCAAATGCTTTGCAACCAAAAATTCTCAAATGAGATACATTGGGCTTTTTATCGGTCCATGCTTCTTGCGGGGTCTTTGACTAAAGACCTTTAGTTGGGCATTGATTCTTCATGTAAATTGTCGTTTTCACCACTTCTGCCCAAAACTCCAAATCAAGACCTTGTGCACAAATCATGCTTCTAGCACATTCCATCATGGTCCTATTGGCTCGTTCTGCAACTTCATTTTGTTGTGGTGTGTAAGGTGCACTTGTTTGTCGCTGGATTCCACATTCATGTAAAACGTTTTTAGACTTTTTAGACACAAATTCTCCTTCGTTGTCCAATTTCAAGGTTTTGATCTTCATGCCGATTTGATTATCCACCAAGCCCTTGTATTCCTTGAAGTTGTAAAACACCTTGTTGTTCTCCCTGAATGCACCCTTCACAAACAAATGAAGATGTAGGGCAAGGCATGTTTCCAAGGTTCATACCACTCATCATGTTTTGGAGCGCATGCACACCTTTGATGTTCAAATGACCTAGGCGACGATGCCAAAGCTCCAATGCACCATCGATTGTTGAAGTTTGGGCCAGGTTGGCCACATGCATCTCACACACCTTGGTGAAGGTCATCTGATACAAGTTGCCTTCACGTAGTGCTATTGCAGTCACCTCTCCATCAAATGCCCTCACAATGCATTCATTCATGTTGAATTGCATTTTGCACCCACTTGACAAGATTTTGCTCACGGAAAGCAAGTTGGCATGCAATTTTGGGACATGGAGCACGTCCTTGATTCTGATCCTCTTGGTTCGCCCTTTCACCATCACTTCCACAAGGATGGACCCCATTCCAATTGCCTCAACAATGCTATCATCACCCATATGCACACTGCTTGTTGGAATTACCTCATACATGTCAAATGCGGCTTTATGAGGGGTCATATGCTTGGTGGCTCCTGAGTCCATGATCCACTTGCATATGGCCTTGCAATGGTCTCCATCCTTTGTTGCAAAGGCATAGTCATCATCATCCCTAGCTTTGTTGGCATTCTCCTTCTCCTTGTTGTTCTTGACACATTCATCAACATTGGAATTAGAAACGAATAGTATTTCTAACACTCCTTTCGCTCTCAAAAGGTAAACATGAGTTTTTCTCGAAAAATCGTCAATGAAGGTGACAAAATGTCGTGCTGCACCACAAGATGTGGTCTTCATCGATCTGCACACATCATTATGCACAAGTTCCAAAAGTTTGGAAGCCCTTGTCGTTTCATCTTTAGGAAAAGATGTCCTTTGATGTTTGCCTTTGATGCATCCGTCACAAATGTGATGCAACGGTACTTCTTTCAGATTCATGCCATGCACCATGGCATTCAACTCCTTAAGGCTTGCCACGTTGAGATGGCCAAATCTTTCATGCCAAAGCATCGCACCTTCATCCAAAGAATTTGCAATGTGTGCCATGTCGCACCTTCACATTAAGAAGGTACAAGTTCTTGTCCTTTCATGTTTCCACCACAACAACTCCTCGAGCATCGTTCACCTTACAACCATACTTGTCAAATTCCACTTTGAAACCATCAGAAATGAGATTTTTTTCATTTTGGTACATGAAGAACTTAGGTGATGGTTGCATGTGACAATTCGCCTCCCACTTGCATTGTGGCTTTAATGTTACCCTTATCAATGGCCTCCAAAACGGTGTCATCACCCATGAACACCTCTTCCTTGCGGAAATGGGCTCCTGCGTGTCAAACCATTCTTGTTCAAATGTCATGTGTTGTGTGGCACCCGAATCAACAATCCAATCATACGTGGTATGATCATTGGCGCTCAATGCGGCAACTAACATTTTCTCATGTTCTTCATAAGCTTGATTGGCTTTTTATTTTTCATCATTTTTCTTCTTCAAACAATCTCTCACAAAATGGCCAAGTTTCTTACAATAGAAACAAAGCTTTTCATTTGACTTGTGAGTTTTGTTCACTAATGCGGTAGTTTCGGAACTCTCACATTCTTTTCTTTTAGACACTTCGTGAAGCAACCTTGCTACAATGAATTGAAGGTCTACATCTTTTGTGAACATGGACTCCAAGCTTGTGACTAAATTATCAAAGGATGGAGGTAGGCTCATAAGGAGTACGAGCTAAACACCTTCATCTGTAATGTTCACCTCAATGGAACATAGTTGGCCTGCAAGGGCCTTCACCATGTTGATGTGCATAAGCATGTCATCTCCTTCTTGCATTTTGATGGTGAAGAATCTCCTTCAAAGGAACAACTTGTTACCAATTGTCTTAGCTTCATGGACACCACAAAGAGCCCTGCATGCACTTTTCACATTGTCATTATTAGGATTAGAGGAGAGATTGCGTGGTATCAAAGCAATCATAAGCACATAGAACACACAAGTATGTGAACAATGCTTGGAGTGAGATATCCAACTCTCCTCCAGCCTTGCTCTTTATTCCCTTCCCTGTACCACCACATTGAAAAAGCATATGAGATAAATATTTCTCGCCCTCCTTATTCTAACATGTTGGTGGTACTAACATATCTCAAATCTACCTATGTCTTTGATTGCTTGCAACACTTATCTACCACATTGTTTCCAATATCTATAACACCATTATCTATGTTTCATCTACATCATAATCTTCAACACTCCCACTTTGCAAGTAATCTAAGACTCCCAATCCCATGCTTCTTGTAAGGTTTTGATGCCGCTCCTTTGCCAATGCCTTTGTCAACACATCCACCACCATATCTTGAGTTGGGCAATACTTGAGGCCTATTTCTCCACTCTCCAACTTCTCTCGAATGAAGTGGTGTTGTATGTCAATGTGCTTTGTGCGAGAGTGGTGGGTAGGGTTCTTTACAAGTGCAATGCATCCTTGATTGTCACACATGATGCTCGTTGCTCCAACTTGCACAAGTCCCACATCCGCCATTAACTTCCTCAACCATATGGCCTCCTTGGTGCATTGACTAGTGGCCATGTATTCAGCCTCTGTGGTAGATAAGGCAATTGTAGGTTTCCTCTTGCAATTCCATGAGATGGCTCCAACTCCAACAAAGAACATGTACCCCGTGGTGGAACGTCGCTCATTTGCATCTCCACCCCAATCCGCATCACAATATCCCCTCAAACTAACATCCTTGCCTCCAAGGCACAATTTCAAGTCCAAAGTGCCCTTCAAGTACCGCATGATGCGTTTCACCGCCATCCAATGGGAAGGACCAGCCTTTGACATGAATTGACTCACCATGCTCACCGGGAATGCAAGATCCGGCCGTGTGCCCACCATGGCATACATCAATGATCCCACCGCTGCCTTATATGGAATGCTTTGCATCTCCTTTTGAATGCCTTGAAACTCCTCCTCCGTGAGTTTCAAGAGCTTGGAATTCACATCAAGTGGAGTTCCAATGGGCTTGCACTCCTCCATGTTGAAGCGCTTGAACACCTCCTCCATGTACTTGCTTTGGCTCATGGTTATGGTGCGGTTTGCACAATCTCTCTCAAACTCCACACCAAGGCAATAGTGCAACCCTCCAAGATCACTCATCTCAAATTCATCTTCAAGCCTTGACTTCAACCATTTCAAAATGCTCACATTGCTTGCTAAGATGATCAAATCATCCACATAGATAATCACTATCAACAAGTACTCACCCGTTTGCTTGACGTATAACGAATGGTCCACTTGGCTCCTGGAAAAGCCTTTGTGGGTGAAGAACATGTCAATGCATTGGTACCATGCTCTTGGTGATTGCTTGAGCCCGTACAAGGACTTCAACTTACACATGAGGTGCTCCTTGCCATCTTGCACGAATCCTTGCGGTTGGTCCATGTAGATGTCTTCCTCTAATTCCCCATTCAAAAATACGGTCTTCACATCCATTTGGTGGATCTCCAAGTCCATGGCAGCTCCAATTGCAAACATGCATCTAATGGTGGTGAACTTGGCTACCGGGGCAAATGTCTCATTGAAGTCCACACCCTCAACTTAAGAGTACCCCTTGGCCACCAACCTTGCCTTGTGCCTCACGATATGGCCTGATGCATCCTTTTTTGTGCGAAACACCCACTTACATCCCACACTCTTGCGATCCTTTGGAAGAGGGACCAACTCCCATGTGCCATTGGCCATGAGTGAGCCATACTCCTCTTGCATGGCTACCTCCCACTTGCTTGCATCCTCCGAATGAATTGCATCACACAAATTCAATGGATCATCAAGACAAGCAACATTAGCACGTTCCACATCTTGTTGGGGTAGGATGTGGTTTTTCCACCATTCTCCAAGCGGTCGTCGCTCCCTCAAGGGGTACCTACGCTCCTCCTAGGGCTGCCCCTCTTGTTCACAACTTGTGCTTGCATCTTTAGATGGTGTTGATGAACACCCTGGGGTTGGTGTTGCCTATTCATTGCTTGGATCCTCTTTGGCATCATCATCCACACAAGGTGATTTGGAAGATGTGTCCACAATCACCACATTAGGGGTGTCATTTCTCCCACTTGGACGCATCTCCAAATCATTGCCCACACTAGTGCTATCCTCCATGAACTCAACATCCCTACACTTGATGATCTTCTTAGATTACACACACATGAGCCTATATGCCTTGGTGCTTTCACAATACCCAAGAAACAAGCATTTTGTGCCCTTTGCATCAAGCTTACCCCTCTTTTCGTCCGGCACCATGGCATACGCAATGCATCCAAACACATATGTGAAATACAAGGCTTTCTCCCACTCCACGCTTCTTCGGGTGTGATGGATGGCAATGCCCTGATGGACATCGATTCCTTGTGTAGGACGCATTCACCACTGCTTCCGCCCAAAGTGACTTCTTGAGGTTTTGAGCATGAAGCATGCTCCTTGCCATCTCCACGAAGGTGCGGTTTGCACGCTCTCCCACTTCGTTTTGTTGAGGCCTATATGGTGTGGAGGTTTGCTTCTCAATGTCGTGTGCCTTCAAGAAGCCCTGGAATCCCTTGGAAATGTACTCCCCTCCATTGTCGGACCGAAACACCTTGATCTTATGGTCTGATTGTGTTTCCACAAGTGCCTTGAATTCCTTGAACTTCTCCAAGCACTCCCCTTTGGATTTCAACAAGTACACCCACACCTTCCTTGAAAAGTTGTCAATGTATGTCACAAAGTACCTTGCACCACCCAAGGATGTGGTCCTCATGGGGCCGCATACATCCGAATGCACAATCTCCAGGGGCTTGTTGGCACGCATCCCTCCATCGCTTGGAAATGGTTTGCGATGTTGTTTTCCCTCAATGCACCCTTCACAAACAAATGAAGATGTAAGGCAAGGCATGTTTCCAAGGTTCATACCACTCACCATGTTTTGGAGCGCATGCACACCTTTGACGTTCAAATGACCGAGGCGACGATGTTAAAGCTCCAATGCACCATCAATTGTTGAAGTTTGGGCCAAGTTGGCCACATGCATCTCACACACCTTGGTGAAGGTCACTTGATACAAGTTGCCATCGCATAGCGCTATTACAATCACCTCTCCATCAAATGCCCTCACAATGCACTCATTCATGTTGAATTGCACTTTGCACCCACTTGACAAGATTTTGCTCACCAAAAGCAAGTTGCATGCAATTTTGGCACATGGAGCACGTCCTTGATTCTAATCCTCTTGGTTCGCCCTTTCACCATCACTTCCACAAGGATGGATCCCATTCCAATTGCTTCAACAATGCTATCATCACCCGTATGCACATTGCGTGTTGGAATTACCTCATACATGTCAAATGCGGCTCTATGAGGGGTCATATGCTTGGTGGCTCCTGAGTCCATGATCCACTTGCATATGGCCTTGCAATGATGTCCATCTTTTGTTGCAAAGGCATAGTCATCATCGTCCTTGGCTTTGTTGGCATTCTCTTTTTCCTTGTTGTTGTTCTTGGCCTTGAAGCAAAATCGTGCAATGTGGCCTGGTTTGCCACAATAGTAGCATGTCTCGGTGTCTTTGCGTGTAGATGTGGTGCCTCCTTTTCCTTGCATTGACACCATCGCCGCATCATCACCTTGGGGCTCCTTCTCCCTCCTCTTGGACACTTCATGCAGCAATCGTGCGGTCACAAACTCCACGGTGAGGTCATGCATGGGCAGGGTCTCCAAGGCGGTGATTAGGTACTCGTAGGAGGGTGGCAAGCTCTCAAGCAAGGTCATCACAACATCCTCATCCCTCACGGGCACCTCCAAGCAAGCGAGTTGATCCCCAAGTGCCTTGACCTTGTTGATGTGGTCTAGAAGGTCCTCTCCCTCTTGCATCTTACACATGAAGAACTTGTGGCGAATGAAGAGGTTGTTGGACAAGCTCCGCGTCTTGTGGATGTTGCAAAGTGTCTTCCATGCCTCCGATGTTGTGTTCATTGAAGGGACGGAAGAAGTAGAAGGTGTTCGTGATAACAGACCCCTTTTAGACCAAATAGAACACCTTGTTGTGGATGAAGTCGATGAACTTGTGAAGGATGTTAATCCTATATCTTTGAAGGCAAGACCAACGGAAGACGTGGAAGGTGATGAATCTACAATAAACTCTTCTTCGGAAGAAAAATTTGCTTCATCACAAGATGAGGGTTTGAATGAACCACAACAAGATGGACCAAAAGAAAGGCCCCAGAAACAACATAAGGAGTGGCCTCGTGATTGGTGGGTGGCCACCAAAGAGGTGGAACAAGCCACCATGGCATTTTTGGAAGAACCCCAAACTGTGGAAGAGGCATTGAATGGCAAAGATGCAAAGAAGTGGGAGATTGCCATGCAAGAAGAATACGACTCTCTTCTTGTCAACAACACTTGGTCCTTGGTGCCACTCCCCAAGGGTAGAAATCCCATTTCTTGCAAATGGGTGTTCAAAATCAAACATGGGGTTCATGGTGAAGTCGAACGGTACAAGTCGAGACTTGTGGCAAGAGGTTTCACCCAAACATTTGTAGTCGATTACAATGAAACTTTTGCACCCGTAGCAAAGTTTGTGTCAATTCGTTGTATCCTTGCACTAGCGGCCATTGAAGACATGGAGATTCATCAAATGGACGTCACAACCGCATTTCTTAATGGTGACCTTGAAGAGGAGATCTACATGGAGGAACTTGAAGGATTCACACATGAAAGTGAACATCTTGTGTGTAAGCTTCACAAATCATTGTATGGTTTGAAGCAATCTCCAAAGGCTTGGAACCAAAAGCTAGACACTTTCTTGAAAAACATCGAGTTTACGAGAAGTGATGCGGACTTTAGTGTGTATAATGCGCAAGTGGAGGATGTGAAAATTTTCATTGTCGTCTACGTTGATGATTTCATCTTGGTGTGCAATAATAAGGACAAGCTTTTGCAAGTGAAGGAAGAACTTTCTCGAAAGTTCGAAATGAAAGATCTTGGCGATTTGCATTTTTTCCTTGGCATGGAAGTGGAAAGGGATCATGCACAACGTCTTCTTTACATCAACCAAATTGGGTATCTTAAGGAAATTCTCAAACGCTTTCGCATGGAGGATTGCAAAGCCATTGGAGTGCCACTTAATCCCAAGACGAAGTTGAAGAAGAATGTGAACAAGGATGATGAAATGGTGAAGGTTCCTTATCAACAAGTTGTGGGATCCTTGATGTATGCCATGTTGTGTACTCGACCCGATTTGGCATACCCAATAAGCGTGGTGAGTTAACACATGGCCAATCCAAGCCTAGAACATTGGATTGCGGTGAAGTGCATTCTTCGATACTTGCAAGGCAAATTGCATGACGCACTCCCAAGTCCCGGGGTGAACCCACTTGAGGGTTCACCAAAGTGTAGTTGCGGAAAGTTGGGACTTAGAAGGCGCTCCCGACTTCTAGCACTATAAAGGGGTAGAGGGGCGTGCTAGAAGTCCTGGGATTAGACTAGGAAGAGGGACTAGTAGATCAAGCTTGAATCTGCATCCAAAACAAACCACAAAGTGGTTAGTTCACATTCTAGGACACCCTTGGGTGTTAAGACAAGCCACGGGCACTTTGGACCACAAGACTCACCACGGCCCGGACTTGGGGGAAGCCACCACCTTCCCCCATATAGTATTCTCTGCAACGCTCCACTGAGGCTACATCCAAATGGCTCTTTTTCCCGGGACTCCCAAGTTGGAGTCCCGAAATTGTCCCGGTTGGAGTCCCGGGACTTTGGGAGCTCATAACTCCCGACTGTGAAGTCTGATCACGACAAGGTCTGAACCAAAGTTGTAGCCCTCGTCGAGATCTTTCCAACGAGATCTTGCACTCTCAATTCGGAGGTCGGGAAGAGGTCGATTTCCGACTTTCAGTGATCGGGAGTCAAACTACCAGTTTGACTCCCGGCCCTTCTTTTGCCCATAACTTGGGCTGCAAATGTTCAAATGGCCAATGCGAGGCCATTTTCGATATCTAAGCTTCAAGACCTTTCCAATGACACGAAGAACACCTCAATGCAAGGTGTTTTGGGCCTTGCTGTCGAGCTCTAAACATTCGGGAGTCCCGGAGGACTCCAGGTCCCCAACTTTGGAAGTGTTGGGCTTCACCCCCACACTTGGCCAAAGTGGGGTTGCGACATTGCAATTCAAATTATGCTTTGGAGGATTATCACCCCAAGATGTGGTTGGATATTGTGATGCGGATTGGGTCGGTGACCTTGAAGATAGGAGATCCACCACAGGGTTTGTATTCATGATGGGAGGTGGAACCACTTCGTGGAGTAGCAAACGACAATCCACAATCGCTTTGTCAATGATGGAGGCTGAATACCTGGCAAGTACACAAGCTACCAAGGAAGCCATATGGATGACAAAGTTCATGAAAGAATTAGGGTACATGAAAGAGAAGAAGGCGATGGTGATTCGATGTGACAACCAAGGTGCAATATCATTGACGAAGAATCCCACGCAACATGTTCGAACAAAACACATTGATGTTCAACATCATTTTGTTCGAGAATGAGTTGAAAATGGTGAAGTTACATTCGAATATTGTTCAATGGAAAAGATGGTGGTGGATGTGCTTACCAAGGCATTACCGAAAGAACGACATTACAAATTGATAAGCATGTTCGGATTAGAAACTTCATAGAGTGGGAGTGTTAGAAATACTATTCGTTTCTAATTCCCAATGTTGATGAATGTGTTAAACATTCATCAAAAGGATGAATAGTATTCGCATCCTTATAGTAATTAGGTTAGGTTGAATAGTGATGGCTAGGGTTTGGAAGTGGAGGCTACTTAAGGCTTAGTGGCGGCTAAGGTTAGGGTTTGGCGGCGGCTAGGGTTAGGGTTTGGTGGCGGCTAGGGTTAGGGTTTGGTGGCGGTTAGGGTTAGGCGACGACTAGGTTAGGGTTAAGTGGCAGCTACTTTAAGGTTAGGAGTTAGTATATAATGGAGTGGTTTTGAGTTTTCTTTCATTCTCTCCTTTCATGGATTTTTGAATGCACATAGAACCTTCAAGCATGGTTGTTACAAGCCATAGTTTTGTGATTGTAGCATTGAAGCATACAACTTTTGTAATCTTCTTGTTAGTTAATACAATTGTTCCATTTCATGATCCTTGACGCTTTCATTTCTTGCTTGTTTTCAAGTTTTTTCGAATATCCCAAACAGAAAATGGCGGAAGAATTAGGAGTTGGGGCACGCTCCTTGGTTCGCAACACTTTGGAGGGGTAAAGGGGCGTGCTAGAGTTCCGGGATGGGACCAGGAAAAGTTGACAAGCTTCACTCACTCACACGAACTTGCACAAAACCAACACAAGGTGATTTAATGCATCTTTGGAGCACCTTTAGTGCTAGGACGAGCCATGGGTAACACGGACACACAAGACTCACCACAGCCCGGACTTGGGGGAAGCCACCACCTTCCCCCTTATAGTATACTCTGCACCTCTCCATGAGGCCCACATCTAAATGGATTTTTGTCCCGGGACTCCCAAGTGGGAGTCCCGAAATCGCCAAGGTTGGGACTCTTACAACTTTGGGGCACCATAACTTTGCATGCAGATCTTTGATTGAGATGAGGTCTAAAGCAAAGTTGTAGCCCTCGTCGAGAGCTTTCCAACGGTATGTTGCACGTTATCTTCACGCACGAAAATTGGGTTCATTCCCGACTTTTAATGGTCAGGAATCAAACTGCCAATTGGACTTTCGGCCCTTCTTTTGGCCATAACTTGTGTTTCAAATCTTCAAATGGGCGATGTGAACCCATTTTAGATTTAAAGAACTCCTCTAACCATTGTTTTTTGACCCCTGCAATTGCCCTCTAAAGATTCGAAAGTCCACTGGGACTCTAACTCCCAAAGTGGAATTCCTTTGGGTTCATTCTCTCACACCTTCTCACACTCCCAGCAGTATGTTGTGTAACTCCCGGCTTCCCTCTTGGCCCGCAACCTTGTAAACCCTTGCCTTGGTCGCGAGCTCAAGGCTAAGGTTGCGACACTAAGGTAAAAAACAACGGAAAGGTTAGGAACTCGGGGCAAGCTCCTTGGCTCTCAGCAATTTAAAGGGGTAGAGGGGCGTGCTGGACCTTCGAGATGGGACTAGGAAGAGTGACAAGCAATTTATTCATTCACTCGGATCTACATCCAACCAACCACAAGTTGGTTAGTACTATGTTGCAACACCTTTGGTGCTAGGACAAGCCACGAGTAATTTTGGATTCATAAGATTCACCACAGCCTGGACTCGGGGAAGCCACCACCTTCCCCCATATAGTATTCTCTACGCCTCTCCACGAGGCCCACATCCAAATGGCTTGTTTGTCCCAGGATTCCCAAAGGGGAGTTTCGAAACATACCCTTTGGTTAATGTGAACACTTTGGTCAAATTAGCCTTCTAAAAAATCATAATTTCTTGTAGTGCTTAATGGCATAGGCTCTAATAACATATTATATTAAAGGCCCAAATGATATTACAAACTCAAGTGGCATAACTAAAGTGACATAGGCCCTAGTGATGTAATATATTTTACTGAGGTAGGTTGAATGACAAAGGCCTTAACAATATAGACCTAGGTCCCAATGAGGATGAGTGACATAAGGCTTAGTGATATAGACCTAAATCTTAGTGAAAGAAGTTGAATGATGTAGGCTTTGGTGTTATTGAATGGCATAGGCTAAGTGTGGCACATGCTTTAATGGAAAAAAATTTAACTCTTAGTGATTACATAGGCCATAATTTCCTTCCAAGTCTTTTGTCAAAATAATGTTATAACTAATTTGTTAAAAATTCCAAGGGTCATTTAAAACAATCCATGATTAAAAGGAATGGGGTAGAGATGAGGAGGATCTCAACAATAGGACCAACAAGAATTATGTACTAGTCAAGGAGCGCATTAAAAAAAACTTGAAGAGACCCAAGAAAGTTGTGAAAGGTGCAAACTTGTTAATATAATCCTCAAATTAGTTGCTCAACATAGTTTCCTATGTCAAGTAAAGTTCATACCCTAGACTTTACCTTTTTTAATAGGGTTTAGCTTCATAAGTCAAGTTGGGTTTGATATTGATTTTCTTAGTTTAGATGGAATACTTTGGTGGTAAGTGTCATGGTTGTTAAACACCATGACAACATCACCTAAAACATCAATTGAATTTTGATTTTGAAAATGTAAAAGCCAAGTTGAATTGTAAGTCAATAAAATAACTCCAAGATTATGGCATTATAATACTTAACTCGATTGTATTGATGTCTTTGATATCATTCAATGCAATTACTAGAAGATCAATATACACCCACTAAAACAATAGGTCAAGTAGTCACAAAAAGATCACTATGTAATCATTAGAACATCAATATGTATTTCACTTAAAGATCATAGGGAATAATCCACTCACCCTTGTCTTGGGTAGTTCATGCCATTATATTAGACTAATATATTAGGATTCCATTAATCATTGCCATGCCCTAGCCTAGCCAATTCCACTAAGTTGGGCAAAATGTTACTATAATGGAATCGGTCCAATCCATTAGAAAATGAGTGGAATGTGTAGTGGCTAGAATTGCATTTCCTAGTAGTGTGCATTATTATTTAGTATTTAAATAACACATTCAATGTGATGTGTGGTTTTTCACATAGTGAAAAATGATTCATACGTACCAAATTTATGAATCAATAATAATCCAATCCTTTAACAAATCAAAACATATCAAATAAAACAATAACAATTGGCACAAATTTTGACCTTAAAGTCAAACACATGGCATCATCTTGAGTGTTACAATGGACACTATTTTTTTTACAATTTTTGGTGTCACTTTCGTTTATTACTCCTACCTATGTAGAAGCTACAAAATGAGCCAACAAGCAACTAATTTCATTGCCACTCCAAGTCAAGAAATGAATGAAATTTTTTAACTCTTCACAAAACATGACATGTTGCAATACATAATATATGTGTTTATAGGGCACACATTTCCCCTGTTTCCTTAGTGAATTTGAAATCATAATCACAAAATCCATGTAAATGTAGGCTAGGAAATATTGGAAACAACTAGAAAGCAAGGTTTGAAACACCAAAATTTATCAAAAGGTGTAATTGTATTGAAATGACAAGGAAGAAGGTGTCAAACTATAATCATAAAACTATAACTTGTAGCAAACTAACTCTAAACTTCAAAGTCCTTAAGTGCATTCAAAACTTGATAGACAAGAATGAAGGATCATTCAAAACCATTCCAAGATATATTCCTAACCCTAAAGTAACCGCCACCAAACCCTAATTTAGCCATCTTTTAACCCTAATAGTCGCCACCTAAACCTAACCTAGTTGCCAACAAATCCTAACCTAGCTGCCACCAAACCCTAATCTAGTTGACATCAAACCCTAATGCAGCTTCCATTTCTAAACCATAGCTGTCAACCAAACCTAATTACTATAAGGATGTGAATATCATTCATCCTTTTGATGAATGTTTAACACATTCATTAACCTTGGGGATTAGACATGAGTAGAAATAAATTATGTTTTTAAATAAGGGGCTTTAGTTGGTACCTTGAGATGTGTAATTGTAATTTATAGGTCAAGGAAAAGGAAGGAAAAACATGAAGTAATGGTTTATAACCATGGTAAAACAAAACTTTAAAATTAATGGAAAAAAGGTTAAAGTAAAATCTTATGGGGTGAAAAGTGGAAGGAGGTGAAAAAAATGTTTTTCCTTCCAAAGGCAACCAAGCATGGAACATTCCAAGGGCCATCAAGCAAAATGTTTCCCCATTGACCTCTAAGCATTGGATTCATTTTAAGAGCCACCAAGCATGGAATGTTCGAAGGGCCACCAAGCTTGGAACCTTTCATTAGTCACCAAGCAGATGTTTCCCCATTGACTTCTAAACATTTGATTCATTTTAAAGGGCCACCAAACATGGAATATTCCAAGGGCCATGAAGCTTGAAACCTTCCATTGCCCACCAGGGGTGTTCCTTTGCTTCTTTCCTTCCCCTCCTCTTTAAAGGTGTGAATTTGGATCATTTGTCTTTTTTTTTTTTTTTTGCACATGTTTTTTTACTTGAATATTTGAAAACTTGTTATTCATATAACTTTCCTTGGGAGGAGAACAATGATTAGTCCTAATAGAATGGTGGAAAAAAGGAGAATAGATTAGATGATAGTAATACATTTGAAAGTATGAAAATGAGTAAAGGTAGATTTGGAACTTGAATTTTTTTAAAAAATCTTAAAACCCTTTTGGGTTCTATGGCACAACTTTTTATTGATTTAGGTGCAAGGCTTGAGATTTGGTGAATAGATGTGCCTTGTAATGAACTTTATATTGAACTAATGCAAGCTAGATTTGAATAAAATATGTGATGACAACAACATTTTAAATGATTGTTGATTTGTTATTAAGTCAAACTTTTTGTTGTCATAAAACCCTCTTAGGTTTCTATGGCACAACTTTTTATCGATTTAGGTGCAGGGCTTGAGATTTGGTAAGCAGGTGCACTTTATAACTAACTTCCAATGAATTAATGCAAGTTAAATTTGGATAACGCATGTGATGACAATAATGTTTTGAATGACTAGAAGTCTATTGTCAAGTTGAACATTATGTTGGCTTAGAAGTTGGTTTAGGTGGGTGATCATTTAACATAAAAGTCTAAGATTTGGAAAGTTTGAACTTTGAAAATATATCTATCAAATCCAAATCATAAATGATGTATAGGAGGTAAACTATTTATTTTCAACTACAAATGTAATTTAATATCTAAAGACACACTTTATATTTTTCTTTCACTGATAACATATGTACCTTTTGTTGAAGATTATGGTGTAGATGAAACATAGATAATGGTGTTATAGATATTACAAACAATGTGGTAGATAAGTGTTGCAAGTAATCAAAGACATAGGTAGATTTGAGATATGTTAATACCACCAACATGTTAGAATAAGGAGGGAGAGAAATATTTATCCCATATGCTTTGTCAATGTGGTGGTACAGGGAAGGGAATAAAGAGCAAGGTTGGAGGAGAGTTGGACATCTCACTCCAAGCATTGTTCACATACTTGTGTGTTCTATGTGCTTGTGATTGCTTTGATACCACGCAATCTCTCCTCTAATCCTAATAGGTTATGGGCCCACTCATGCAAATTGCATCATTAGAGGTTTGATTGCTTGTGTGCATTGAGAGAGATCTTGAGGGTTTGTGTGTGTTGGAGGTGCAAGTTTGCACTGTTGGAGGCGCTTTTAGAGCCTTGGAGGAGTTTTGAAGAGCTTTGGAGGAGCTTTGAGGTTTTGGAGGTCATTTGGAATTTGGAGGTGCACAAGTGTTGGATTGGTGCTCGTTGGAGGTATTTCGAAGCATTGGATGTGCATGTGTGCACATTCCAATAATCCATTTCGCAAATGGAAGTGGGACTTGGTTCCATTTTGGATGCTTTGCCTCACCTCTTTGGCAAAGGCATCCCGACGGCTTGTTAGTTTAACTTCCTTTTGAAGTTCTGACTCTCCCACATACACCACTCTAAATTGGTGTTTCTGGCTCAAGGCATCGGGGATTATATTCTCCTTTCCCGGCTTGTGCCAGATGTCCACATTGAACAAGGCCAATGTGTCTTGCCACCTTACTTGTTTTGATGACAACTTGGGTTGAGTTGCGAAGTACTTCAAGGTCACATTGTCGGTCCACACCACCACATCTTTGGAGCCTATGTAATGGCCCCAAGTTTTGAGATAATGTATGACTGCCCACATTTCCTTCTCATGTGTTGGCCACTTTCGCTCCATCTCACTCAACTTCTTGCTTTCAAAGGCCACTGGTCTTCCTTCTTGCACTAGGACTCCTCCAATTACAAAGTCGGAGGCGTCGGAATGAATCTCAAACTCTTTGTCAAAGTCGGGCAACTTCAACACCGGCGCCTTCACCAAAATGCCTTTCAAGGTTCCAAAGGCTTCGTCGCATGCTTCTTCCCATTCATAAGTGATGGCGGACTTCTTCAAGAGGTTTGTCAAAGGTGCCGCTATCTTTGCAAAGTTCTTAATGAACTTGCGATAGTAGGAGGCCAACCCTAGGAAGGACCTCAAGGCGGGAACCGGCTTAGGCGGGCTCCCAATCCAAAATTGCCTTGACCTTGTGATCATCCATCATCAAACCTTCTTGAGTTATCCTATGCCCAAGGAAGTCCACTTCTGTCACCCCAAATTCGCACTTCTCGAACTTGGCATACAACTTATTTTCCCTTAGCCTTTGGAAAACCTTGCGGAGGTGCTCCACATGCTCCTCCAAGGAGCTACTATAAATCAAAATGTCGTCTATGTAGACGACCACAAAATCATCAAGCCATTCGCGGAAAATGTCATTCATGAGAGTGCAAAATGTGGCGGGTGCATTGTTGAGCCCAAAGGGCATCACCAAGAACTCATACGAACCATACCTTGTGCGACAAGTGGTCTTTTTTTCGTCCCGTTCCACAATCCTAATTTGGTAATACCCCGAACGTAGATCAATTCTACTAAAAACCTTGGCTCTCGAGAGACGGTCAAATAGATCATCGATGCGAGGCAAAGGATACTGGTTTTTCATCGTTGCCTTGTTGAAAGCTCTATAATCAACACACATCTTCAACATCCCATCCTTCTTGTGAACAAAAAGGATGGGTGCCCCATATGGTGACTTGCTTGGTTTGATATACCCTTTTGCGAGGAGTTCTTCGAGTTGTACCTTAAGCTCTTTCAACTCCTCATGGCTCATTCTATATGGGGCCTTGGTGGGAGGTGCCACTCTCGGCATCACTTCTATTGCATGATCAACCCATCTTCTCGGGGGCAAGTCCTCGGGCAAGTCTTCAGGCATCACATCCGAGAACTTTTCCAAAACTCGCCTTATGCACTTGGGGGAAGTCACCAACTTGGTGACTTCCTTGGGCTCAAACTCATCCAACACCAGCATAACACACATCATGCCTTGGCCTCCCACGCATTCTTTTTTCCAAGCTTTTCCAAATATGAAGTGGATGGTCGGTCCGCTTCCACAAGGCAACTCATGTGCCTTGACTCGCCCAATCCCATTCTTAGATGGGATTCTAACTAGTCTATTGTGCCCTTCTATGAGTACATTGTTTTGGGTGATGAATTCCATTCCCAAGACACAATGTATCGCAACCCTACTTTGGCCAAGTGTGGGGGTGAAGCCCAACACTTGGAAAAAGTGAGGATTTGGAGTCCTTCGGGACTCCCGAATGTTCAGATTTCAACAAAAAGGCCCAAACACCTCGCATTGGGGTGTTCTTGGTGTCATTGGAAAGTACTTGAAGCGTAGATATCGAAAATGGCCTCGCATTGGCCATTTGCCATTTGGACATTTGCAGCCCAAGTTATGGGCAAAAGAAGGGCCGGGAGTCAAACTGGCAGTTTGACTCCCGACCACAAAAAGTCAGGAATCGACCTCTTCCCGACCTCCGAATTGATAGTGCGACACGTCGTTGGAAAGATCTCGACGAGGGCTACAAGTTTGGTTAAGACCTCGTTGCGATCTGATCTCACAGTCGGGAGTTATGAGCTCCCAAAGTCCCGGGACTCCACCCGGGACAATTTCTGACGCGCTCCCAAGTCACAGGGTGAAACCCACTTGAGGGTTTCACAAAGTCAAGTTGCGAAAAGTTGAGACTTGGAGGCACGCTCCCGGCTTCCAACTCTAGAAAGGGGTAGAGGGTCGAGTTGGGAGCCCAGGGATTAGACTAGGAAGATGATTTAGTAGATCAAGCTTGAATCTGCATCAAAACAAACCACCCACGTGGTTAATTCACATTTCGGGACACCCTTGGGTGTAGGGACAAGCCACGGGCACTTCGAACCACAAGACTCAACACGGCCCGGACTCGGGGGAAGCCACCACCTTCCCCCATATAGTATTCTCTGTGCCACATTTCGGGGACTACATCCAAATGGTTCTTTTTCCCGGGACTCCCAAGTTGGAGTCCCGAAATTATCCCGAAACTGTCCCGGTTGGAGTCTCGGGACTTTGAGAGCTCATAACTCCCGACTGCGAAGTCTGATCGCGACGAGGTTTAAACCAGACTTGTAGGCCTTGTCGAGATCTTTCCAACGACGTATCGCACTCTCAATTCGGAGGTCGGGAAGAGGTCGATTCCCGACTTTTAGTGGTCGGGAGTCAAATTGCCAGTTTGACTCCCGGCCCTTCTTTTGCCCATAACTTGGGCGACTAATGTCCAAATGGCCGATGCGAGGCCATTTTCGATATCTACTCTTCAAGACCTTTCCAATGACACTAATAACACTTCAATGCGAGGTGTTTTGGGCCTTGCTGTCGAGCTCTGAACATTTGGAAGTCCAGGAGGACTTTAATTCCTCACTTTTTCCAAGTGTTGGGCTTCACCCCCACACTTGGCCAAAGTAGGGTTGCGACACAGACCGTCCTCCACCATGTGGCGACATAGCCTTTCAAGTAGGATTGGGCAAGCTCCATGGCGGAATTTCGTCCAACCTTGGCGGCATGTAGGTAGTCGTCCATTTCCGCAAGCCAAGCATCCAAAACCTTGCGGTCGCGGGCACCATCGAAGTTCCTGGGCTTGGCCGGTTGGAACCTTTCACCCTTGGCGGCTCCCGTTTTGAGGGCCACCACCAACTCACCAAAGTTGGGCCTACCCATCTTGAGGAGGACTTCCAATTGTTCTTAGGTGAATAGGACCGAGCTCCTTTGTTCCTCTTCACTTCGGGCTCATCTCGGTCCTCCCGGGGCATCAGTTCTTCCTCCCTAATGGATTCCAGCGGGGCTACTCGGTCTTCGACGGGCTCCTCCAACATGTAGTCTTGCGGTTGCTTCTTGGGTGCCATCACCACTCCAAGAAGCAAGTCGAGCTTCACCTTGAGCTCTGATACCACGTGACGCACTCCCAAGTCCCAGGTTGAACCCACTTGAGGGTTCAACTATGTAGAGTTGCGGAAAGTTGGGACTTGGAAGGTGCTCCCGACTTCCAGCATTATAGAGGGGGAGAGGGGCGTGCTAGAAGTCCCGGGATTAGATTAGGAAGAGGGACTAGAAGATCAAGCTTGAATCTGCATCCAAAATAAACCGCAAACTGGTTAGTTCACATTCGGGAACACCCTTGGGTGTTGGGACAAGCCACGGGCACTTTGACACACAAGACTCACCATGGCCCGGACTTGGGGGAAGCCACCACCTTCCCCCATATAGTATTCTTTGCAACGCTCCACGGGGGCTACATCCAAATGGCTCTTTATTCCGGGACTCCCAAGTTGGAGTCCCGAAATTATCCCGAAATTGTCCCGGTTGGAGTCCCGGGACTTTGGGAGCTCATATCTCCTGACTGCCAAGTCTGATCAAGACGAGGTCTGAACCAAAGTTATAGCTCTCTTCTAGAGCTTTCCAACTCCATGTAACACTCCCGATTCGGATGTCGGGAAGAGGTCGATTCCCGACTTTTAATAGTCAGGAGTCAAACTGCCAATTTGACTCCCGGCCCTTCTTTTGCCCATAACTTGGGCTGCAGATATCCAAATGACCAATGCGAGGGCATTTTGGACATCTACACTTCAAGACCCTTCCAATGACAACAAGAACACCCCAATGCAAGGTGTTTTGGCCTCTTGTCGCAACCCTAACTTGGCCAAGTGTGGGGGTGAAGCCCAACACTTGGAAAAGTTGGGGATTTGGAGTCCTTCGGGACTCCCGAATGTTCAGAGCTCGACAGCAGGACCCAAAACACCTCGCATTG
>Ga0209208_10003580_pt1 | contig 22213 bp, 15 predicted proteins | sample S1TSphfallax_3_FD_187694 | JGI IMG/M metagenome (GOLD analysis project Ga0209208, IMG submission 187694) | Host-associated microbial communities from peat moss isolated from Minnesota, USA - S1T2_Fd - Sphagnum fallax MG (SPAdes) (version 2) | ecosystem: Host-associated > Plants > Peat moss >...
CAACCTATGGTGTCTTATATCCAACCTTACCATTTTTTAGGTTGTCCTCCCATTCATTTAAGGGTTGATTATATGGTTGTCACAACCCTACTTTGGCCAAGTGTGGGGGTGAAGCCCAACACTTCCAAAGTTGGGGATTTGGAGTCCTCTGGGACTCCTGAATGTTTAGGGTTCGACAGCAAGGCCCAAAACAAGGTGTTCTTGGTGTCATTGGAAAGGTCTTGAAGCGTAGATATCGAAAATGGCCTCGCATCGGCCATTTGGACATCTGTCGCCCAAGTTATGGGCAAAAGAAAGGCCGGGAGTCAAACTGGCAGTTTGACTCCCGACCACTAAAAGTCAGGAATCGACCTCTTCCCGACGTCCGAATTGAGAGTGCGATATGTCGTTAGAAAGATCTCGACAAGGGCTACAAGTTTGGTTCAGACCTCGTCGCGATCAGACTTTGCAGTCGGGAGTTATGAGCTCCCAAAGTACCAGGACTCCAACCAGGACAGTTTCGGGACAATTTCGGGACTCCAACTTTGGAGTCTCGGGACAAAGAGCCATTTGGATGTAGTCCCCGAAATGTGGCGCAAAGAATACTATATGGGGGAAGGTGGTGGCTTCCCCCGAGTCCGGGCCGTGGTGTATCTTGTGGTCCAAAGTGCCCATGGCTTGTCCCAACACCCAAGGGTGTCCCGGAATGTGAACTAACCACGTGGGTGATTTGTTTTGATGCAGATTCAAGCTTGATCTACTAAACCTTCTTTCTAGTCTAATCCCTGGGCTCCCAACTCGACCCTCTACCCCTTTTTAGAGTTGGAAGCCGGGAGTGTGCCTCCAAGTCTCAACTTTTCGCAACTTGACTTTGTGAAACCCTCAAGTGGGTTTCACCCCGTGACTTGGGAGCGCGTCAATGGTGGTGAACTGATTACCAATTAAGTCTTCTATATTTTGGTCATAAATCCTATCTTCCTTACTTTTTTGAAAACTAGGTAGTATATATGCTAATCTATGCATCTCATAGTGTTCAAAGGGTGATAGATTCAATTTTGTTCTTCCATTGGGCCTCATAATCACAAATGTGACTTTTGTTGCATTATCTTTCCAAACATTTGGATCAACTTCACATTGCATATCCTTTAATTGAAAACAACCTTAGTTATTAGTTCGCCTCCATGTTCTTCTAGAAAATTCATATCAAGGTTCCAACCTTGCTCCAAAAGGCATTTATTAAACTAGTGTGGATCATTTTTTATTATTAACATGGAATGCACCATATATTGCACTAGTTCAAGCATACAATTAGTTGCATTACTTCTTCATGTAGTTGTTATTCCTATTCCTCTAATTGTGTTAACCTCATTTTGTTGAATTGTAACCTAATCCAATAGTTTTTGCAAACTTTTGGTCATCATTCAATTAACATTTTCCATTTCTAATTCTTCTTCTTAATCAATTTCTTCTTTAGATTCAAACCCTTATGACAACTACTTTGCTTAAGTTATTTTCCTGAAATAAATTGATCAAATGAAAATCTACAAAAATTGAGAAACACTTCCTTTTATGCTACCTTCTTAAGAAAAAATAGTAAAGAATCGTCAATAATATGTAAAAATCTTGATTTTTCTTCCCATATTCCTTCTTGGGGATGGTCACCAAATGGTAGCACTAAATTCTATATAATTGAACTTCCTGCAACAAAATTTGTACCTCAATCTTTACATTTAAAAAAATACTACATAAAGAAACACGAACTTGATACATTCCTAACTACATCAATAGTTCTATTATTTACATGTATACACAATATGACCAGAATACAATTGAATCATTATTGTCTTCATTAATTCATGAAAAATGAACATACATTGGTTCAAAATAGAATCAAAAGCATGGTTAGTTTATAAAAGTTGTTTCTCAGCATGAAGCCATCATGTTGTTCCTACAAACTCATGGAAATCCTTACTACAATCCACACTTCATGGGGATTTTCAAGATGAAAGATGTGGGGGATGATTTCATTGATGACCACCAACGCCTTCATTTGTTGCTATGAAATGACCATTGAATCTTCCGCCACAATCACTTTTGGAAGGTCTAATGAAACTAAATGTCACAACATCTCACACATCAAAATGTTTTTCATTTTACATTTCAATGCTCCAAAGTTGGCAACCCCTTATAGCTTGTATTAGTCAAATTTTATGTTGTCACTTCTTGAGTTCAACATTTTAACAATCCAAAATATAGGGTTTTCTTGGTCAATTGTCATAGAATTACATGCCTTCATCATCTTTCTATGTTCTAACTTTATGAATTGAGGGCTAAATTCTAATTTAATTATTATTTTAAAAATTAATTACAAATCAATTAATAAAACTAGCACATTTGAAACCATGCAAATCAGCCATAATGTTACTCAAATTGTAAGTGGCAATTGATTTGATCGTAAGTGTTATTCAAGCTTTTTTAAATTTATGCTCACACTACTATCATTTTTTAACAATTAATTTCAAAAATGAATTTTTACAATTTAAAGTACATATTGATCATCAAAATTAGAATTGTAAACACATGCTTATATTTCTTTTATTTCTAATAGAATGATTTTTTTCAATTTTTCATTTTTTGACTTTGGAATGTAAAAATATTTAATTTGAAGATTTAAATCCAGAGCTCTAATGTTATGACTTGGGCTTTCAATTCAATTATGACTCCTTTAATTACAATAATATAAACTACATATGCATTTTCACATGTGTTTTTTCTTGATTTCAAAATTACTTTTATTTTTATAATATTTTTAATCAAATTTTAAAGAAAATATTGTACAATGGAATTTATCTCACATGTTTTGATTTTTTTAAGCACACATAATATGTTTTAGGTTTCAAATTTCAAAATGTAAAATATTATGTTAGTCTAAGATATTCAATTTTTAAATATCACACATAAATCTTTTGCTACAAATGGTATTACTTAATTTCATAATGTGTTAGGTTAACATTTAGTTTTTTATTTAATAACTTATTAAATCAGGCCAAACCATCAATATTACACATACTTAAATTCTTTTATATGTGCATGTACTTGGAGTTTGCAATCATATATATATACTGTTCATTTCTTAAGTTAAATTTTAATTATTTGACTATAATTATAGGTCAAGTGGTCAATAGGATAAATCATAAATCCCCAAACTATAACTTTAATCATGTGGTCCCAATGATAACTAAGGATGAATGACCTTGGTCATGCAGTCTCAATGATCACTTAGGGAGACTAATAATACACAACCAAATAGTCCACATGACTACATGATTAAAATTGGGAAATGGTAACAAAAATGTCCTAGCTAATATGGATGCTAGGTTTTGGTTTAATGGAATGCACAAATAGAAATGTTGAAAATTCAATTACAACTTTGAACAATAAAAATTGAATTAAGATGGGATTCAAAGTGAAAGCATCAATTCACAAGTAGTGAACTTGAAAAAATAAGGATGCAAGTGTAAAGTTTAAAATAAATATTGAAACCACATGGTTCAATGATTACACTACTAAAAGGCAAGCTTTAAGAAACATGATCCACAAATCCAACCTTCAGTCCAAAATGAAATAATATGAATGAAATATTGAAATTGAAAATTAAAATGCCATATATGCATGACTCATGTTGTTCAATCCCAAAGCATAATACACATACCGAATAATTATCCTAAGATTGGTTGAGTTCACCTACTAATTTGGTAGAATTGATTGAAGACATATATGGATTTAAAAGAAGATTTAAAAGAATTTGAATGTGCATTTGAGGAAGATGAAGTTTTGGAAATATGAATGAAACAAGAGTTTTGCATCATGATCATTTTTTACTAATTACTTTTTTTAAAAAATTTGGCATTTAATATAAAAATGTGAGTCTAAAGTTCTAAACTCATTAAAGTTTTTTTTGATAATTAAAATAAATAAATTGCATCTTTGATAACTAGCTTTGGAAAGAAATTAAAAACTAACACCAAAGTTGGTTTTCTAAAATATAAAAAATAAACAAAAGAACAATACTAATTTTTAAAAATGACCTTAACAACCAAAACCAATAGTTTTCCAAAGAATGTCAAAACCACCCCAACATTGGTCTAAATGTATTGAACCACCATAAGTTTCTTAATACATTATGACCTAACATGTCAATGGAAACAAGGCCAATGGTAATCAATGTTCTTTTTTAGTCTATATCATGTGTAAATAAATTGTTGTTGGAAAATGAGTTTCATTTGCATATTTTTTGTGAAAATATTTTCATCATTGGCTATGTAGGTTCAACATCTTTTATATGAGAATGTTTTCAATAAATAAACATTTTGCTTGAATACTCACATTTTAGGTTTAAAGTTTCACACCAACGATATTAGTTTTGAATCTAGTTAAAGATTAAGGTCAATAGACCCACAACTATGTACCAAATTTATCATGAACATCTACATTAAAACCGGCCCCTAATCATCCCTTCAACAATTATATTGTGTTTATGAGTGCTATTGATCATCAAGATTGCCACATCCAAGAAACAAATGTGATAAGCAGAGGATCTAATGACACACAATTGGGCTCATCAAGTGGTGTTGGTAATTCTTGATTCTCTAGCAATGTTATTCGAAACTCAACGTATTTTTCCTAATTATTCATGATTGGGACACATGGATGAAAAATTCAACATCACCTTAATGATTTGGCATTCTTTGGAAAGAAATCTTGCTTACTTTAATTGCACAAAACAAAAAAAGAAGGGCATTCAATCTTAAATTCATCACAAATTTGCATGAACTTCACCACAACCAAAATCATTATAGGGAGGCATTACTCTCCATATAATGTGTATTCTATAGCTCACATTTAGGGCCTTGGGGAGGTTTATATTTAAGAAAACACTTGAGATAAAAGGATAATTTTAGTTTTCTATGAAATAATAAGATATTTTGAGTATATTTAGGTATATAAACAAAATAGATATGTTTTAAATATATTTTCATTATGAAACTATAGGCACTCTATTTGCATTTAAGTAAATTATTTTTTCAATGAGTTACACCTCAATTTTTACACCATTTCAAATAAAATGAAAGTGACCTCCCCATGATTATAATTACATCCAAATTGCAATTTCCCAAAATCCGCAAAATTTTCATCAAAAAATTGAAACATTTTGTAGCCTTTCAACTTCAAAGGTTCATAAGAATTGATAAACACATTTAATAAATACATATAATAACATATTTTGTAGCTCTTGTCAAAAAAAAATTGGGTGCAAGAAAGGTAAAGTAAGGTAACCTAATTAGTGTTGCAATTAGTGTTTGGCAAGTATATCCATAAATATAGAATTTCAAAACAATATCAATTAGGTAAAGATAACTAGGCTTCAAACAAATTCCAAATTGGATAAATGTAAGAAGGGTAAAGGTAAATGATGACATTTACATTATTTTGGAAAGTGAATACAACAATAAATATTTCATCATATACCCCATGCTTATGATGTGAATATATGTGGGGAAATTTAAGATAAAGATTATCTATAAGAGTATGGCACAATTCAAATTTGAATGGAATGAATAAGCAACCATTAAACACAGTGATTAAAAACATAGTTAAAAACACATCTTACATATAAAATCATGAATGACAATGATAACATGAAAAACAATAGAACACTTGAGATGCAAATTAGAATGTGTTCCTTATAGGAGCATGTAAAGGTAGGTAACGGAAGATAGGTGGACAAACTACTAAATTAGACCTCCTACCTACTAGGATTAAAATCCCAAATGTTGAACAACATATTGTGCATTACGAAATTGGCACCCAACACTATTAAAACTAACAAAGTCACACGTGTGAAAACATGTACACATGCAAGTAGCTAAAACCCGATTCACACTTAATTAGGCTCCAATCACAAGACAAATCTTACAAAATAAGATAAAATTCAACATTATTTAATAAAAACCTAACATATACACCTTTGTACTCCCTTTGAAGTTGTAAGTTTTCGTCTATAAGGGTGTCCCAAGACTATATATTCACCCTTGTGCATGGAAGGCCATCCTTGAGCTATTTAATCCTCCCTAAAAGCTCAAGCATTTTGTTTGATAATTTTCAATATTGAATGGCTCAATTGTCATGCATCTTTCATTCTTTTCTAGGTCCATGATTAATAATGTGTTCCCTTATTAGTTTGTAGCTTCCATAAATGAACCCATTGATTGAACCCATGCAACAAGTTTCCTACATGTTTTTTAGTTGGCTTCCATTTCCGTTCCTTTTGTCTCTTTGACTAATTAATTTGAGGATGCACAATTAGAGCTCAAAGAACACCAGTTGTTCTTTGAAATGGTCCACCTTGGTTGTCAACATTGCTTGCCATTTTATTAAGGCTCTTTCATTAGTTTAAGTTTACTTTACAATTACTTTGGCCACTTTACCCTTCATTCCAGCACAGGCTTGCACTCAAATACTTTTTGGCCCACCTTTTGGAACATATGCCCAATTGTGGTGCTTTAAAATGTCTCTATTCATTTTTTCCCTTGAACCCGAGCATCTCCTTCATAAAGTTGTCAATGTCAATGTCTTGTTCAATTATCCATCTTGTCTAGGAATCAATAAACATGACATGCCATGCTCACTATTAGGTTATTGAGAGCTAATGTTCCAAAAGCTTGGTGATCATGAGCATCTCACGGTCCTTTGGAATTTCAATTCTCCATCCATTTTTACTATATGTACAACTGAATTGGATTTTGTTTCATACTGCTCTTTCATTTGGATGGTAAGCTAGTGTTGTTTCTCCTCTTACTGTTGAAAAAGGCATCATGTCTGTGTCCTATTTAGAAGCTTAGTCCCATTGGGGTGTTGCCTCAGAACCATTTTTCAATCACAAACTCTGACTGTGCTTACATTCATGTCATATTTAGAAGCTTGGTTCCATTGGGGTGCTGCTATATGACCATTTTTGAATCAGAAGCTTTAATTGTGCTGACAGTACCATTAGCAAACACTACACACCATGGTGCTTGTATCTATGCTAAATGGGTGCATTCTTGAGGCCCACACACTTAATAGGATGGACACCTATTGGCCAAAAGTGAAGTAGTATTCCCTTGTATTCTCTTGCACATTGAAATTCAAGAAAAATTATGTTCATATTTCATTGAAGCCCAGTCTTCAAAATCGCATCAACCAGTTTTAACATCATGAACAACCAATCAGATTGTATGCATGAGGCATTTCAAATTTCTTGAATCTTGGTAGTGCCTGCTTACACAGTTCAATTCCTTTCTTGAATCTTGGTAGAAAGGTACAACTGAGTAACAGCACTAGAGAAACAGAGGAAGACATTATGCCATTCATGCCTTAATGTCTTGCAATGCAAGCACATGCCCAGCAAACCTGGCCTCTCCAGCCTTTTCAAAATCCAAAATCTGGGCTTGTGTCATGCTCTTCACCTCCTTTGCTACCAGCCCCATGGCCTTGCAGATCTCTTTCCCAGAGAGCTGCAACCCCACAGACAAACTTCAACCATCACACCTGGCAGTAAACTCAAACTCAAAGACAAGGTGTAGTGAATGTGCCAGAAAACAGTAAACTCATAAATACATATCACATCAATGAGATTGCAATGAAACTCCACAACAACAATGTGACAGTAACCACTCAGTTGGTTCCAGCAAAACCATATCTAACATGACAAGAGTGAGTCATAAACCTATGAGTGTCACTCACAAAATCTCAGACCATCACCATTGAAAATAGCAGTGACAAGTTGCCATGACTCCTAACTGACTTCATCAGGTCCCAACAGTGGGTACAGACAAGTAGACAAAACCACCTACAACTTCAGGTAAACTGTTATACAACATCTGCATCTGGTGTTTCTGTTGTATTTCTGGAATGAACAGAAAGACTTAGTCATGATGTTGGCAAGCAATCAAGAGACGCAGCTAATAAAAAAAGTCAATAGTATCCGCACTCAAGTTGCAACAGATATAATGCATACTGACTAAATTGCAGAAGCTCTGCAGAAAAATGTGAGGTAACCAAACAGATGTTGGGTCAGGTCCAGACAGACCAAAACAAATACAATAGGAATGACTGCAGTGATAACCCTGTGAATGACATTAACAATGTTTCAGAACATCATCTTCAGCATAAACTACAATGCTGGGCAAACTCTAAGATTGAGTAGCACCTGTAGTCAGGCTCTGCACGTAAGGATGCATATTGCAGAGGGTCATTTCATGGAACTATGGCTCGCACATTGAGCTCCTCACATACATACTGCATTCAATAAAATCAGAGCAAAACTACCCCAGTGAATAACACTTCTAACCTTTCCTTTGTGGATGCCAATGCGCATATAATTGTTACTGCTATTGATGGAATGTCCAATGTATGACTAATCTCCTTAGGAAAAGCATCACAGCTGAGTTGTCCATGTCAGATCGGTAGTGGAGCTGTGAATAACATGCTCAATAACCAGAAGAGAAACAAATTATTGAAGTCGGATACCTTGCCTAGTTGACCAGTGATATCATCAAGGAAGTCAACATCAGGATGTACGACCACCATCTCCCTGCATCACATCATTCAATTATCAAATGAGCTCAAATCCAGAGACAAAATCAAGCAGGTAATCATTCCTCCAAAGCTGTCAGTTACAATACTTCAGAGTCAGCCAACCTGAGGGGAGTCCTGAGTGGTTTACTGTGGCACTCTCGAATGTTACGGCCAAGATCAATCACTGTCATCATGTGCAGGACACTTTGATCCATACGCTTATCAGTCTGTGCCATACCCAGCAAAGAACATGGCATTTACTGCCAGAGATGTGCCTTCATTACACTAATTGACTTGAGAAGCAAACTAGATTCTACTCTCAATTCCACAACCAAAAAAGTAACATTATGCTCCTACTCTCAATACAACTGGCTAAGCCAACAATAATCTTCTGCTCTTAGCCTCTGTAGATGGAAGGGAGAGCTATCATCTTCCCCAGTCCGCCCCTTCAAGCGTTTACGGTTGAATCGCACATACACATTCGCCAAATTGTCAACAAACTTAAGTAGGAAAGGAACCATCTATACCCAACCTTCCAGTCATCAGCAAAACCAACAGCAAGTTGGGCAATAGACAAAACAGAAACCACAAGTGACAGAGGACTAAATCACCTTCCACACTCAATACTGACCGTGTACAGTCTATAGGCTTCCATCTCTTGACGGACAAAAGATACAAGGCCCTGGCTTGCTGAGTTGATCCAACGATCCAACGCATTAGTAGACTTCTGCAGAGTGCTGAAGTCCATGGGCTTGAAAGGTGCAAGGCCTTCCACATCAAGCCGGATGGCATTTTGGACAAAAAACCTGTGTGCATTGTATCATGGCAGGGAAACATCCTTCACCTGTAATCCCAAATCCCATAACCCTCTCCTTTAGCTGTCCTCAAAAAAACTGGCAATTGCATGTTCCTGCCAATCCCTTTTTCAGTCTGAAAAACAGAAGGGATTTCAGATAACTAAGAGAACCCCCACTGGGCAATGCGGAAAACACCTTCTCAGGATCATCAGTCTTTCAGTACACCAAATGGTGACAGACTGGATATGTATGGATCCAGAGACATACCACAGCATATACACCATCTTTCTTGAACCTCAATGGCTCTCCCTTCACCACAGGAGAATTGATCAGATACAATCTCAAAGCATCCTGCATCCATCAAAACAAAACAGCTTCAATCCTCTTGCCAGCAATAGTAGACTAATACCTTCCTGGAAGCACACAACAGAGTTATAGGGTGAAGAAAGCAAGTGGCAGATGAAATCCAAAGAGCAGTCACTTACAGCCCCATATTCATCAATAATATCTGTGGGAGGAGGATAATTTTTCAAACGTTCGCTCATCTTCTTCCTGTCCTCAGCCAACACCAGGCCATTGCAGATGAGATTTTGAAACGCTGGCTTATCAAACAATGCTGTTGCCAGTACCATCAGTGTATAGAACCTGCCAATTCTCCCCCACACTTTGTCTCAGCACCTGACTACAATCCCTATTCTGCCTACATTCCAATGCACAAGTTAAGCTCATTCATCTGAGTACACCAAGCTTTCCAAGTGTGAAAACAAAACACAAGAGAATTTTACCACCCATGGGTCTGATCAAGACCCTCTGCAACAAAATGACCAGGAAAATCCTGCTCAAACAGCTCTTGATTCTCAAAAGGGTAGTGAATGTAACCATATGGCATTGATCCACTCTCAAACCAGCAATCAAACACCTGCAATCAAAACATTCATGGGCATGAATCTCAACACTAATAACTATCACTCCTCTCCCTCCCTCCCTTCTCTTTGTCAGCCATTATATCACTCAGAGCAGATGAACTCACATCCTCCACATGCTTCAGAACTCCAGATTTGGGCCCCCACTTGGACAGAATAGTAATGTGGTCAATGTGATGACGGTGTAGATCAGTTGCCTGTCAACAACATCAAAAGTTGGTTCAAGAATTTAGAAGCAACTCAAATTTCTTAAACTTGTTCTCTAGTTTCACCATGAGCTTCTTCATTAACCTACTGTCCAGGATGGAGAAATCAACACCAACAAGTTGTGAAAGAGGCAAAGCTATGTCATGATCAAGAAGTCTGGATAAAAAACCCATGAGGTACACACACCTTAAACCCAGAGAGCTCTTCCAGCTCTTGAATGGAGCCAATTACAACCATCTCCTCCTCATCATCACTAATCCAAATTGGTAATGGTGTACCCCAGAAATGACTGCGACTAACGGACCAATCCCTAGCATTCTCCAACCAGTTATGGAAACGCTTCTCCTGTCATCCACAAAAATCTGGATTGAATGAAGGTCAATAGAAGTTGATTGCAAAGACCATATGACAAAACCAATAACACAATCCCTTCCCTTCTTTTGATGTGTTCCTTAACATTTATCTTTTTGCACCTCTTCCTCACAAGGCTAAACTAGCTACCAGATTAGAACTCACAGCACCATTCCATCCAACAGCAAGCTGTCATCTTGGAAGCAGAAGGCTATTCTCAGCAATTGATAACTGTGAAATTGTGAGTCAGAGAGGCATGAATTCGTAAGCATGTATCAGAAGAAGGTTTCTTTTTAGGAGGATAAATCAGGAATTTGGGTTTTCCTACAGAATCATAAACAATACTTGATCACCCTCTTCCTCACTCCATGCCCCAGTAAGCAGGTAGAATCAATAATCTATAACTCAAAATAAAGACTTATGAAAACATATATCCCAATACGTCCCAGAAATCAAAAGTTTCTACAATAATGCTTCATGTAAGTGAGAGATCCAAACAGCAGACCTTAACAGAATCAGGAACCCAATAGGTTTTCTTGTTGTTCTTCACCAGCTTATCCTTGATCTGCTCTACTGCAACATACCTTCATAAAAAGCACTTGCCAGCAAGCTCCATCATCACAGATCAATCTGTCCCCAAATGAAACTTTCCAAGAAATCATTGAGAGACTAGGATTCATGAATGAGTGAGATGACCCTAACCACCTATGAATCCATCACACATTGACAGCAGTCTGATTTCCTCAACCACGTGCCTGAGTTGCAGAAGGCTGTGAGTTCCTAGCTTCTCCTATTTTGCATCATCAAATACATGACAGTCATTTCAGACTTGCACACAATGTACATAGGAAGCAGGAGTGAGATTTACCAGCTAGGGACAACCTTGTAGATAAGAGGTGTGTCTGAACGCCAACAGAAGGGATATGAATGCATAATGCTTCCTGCATTTACCAGCCTGCCCATTGCCTACACCCAATTCCACAAATCAATCACCTTCCAGAAGAATTCACACATGAAAGTTTAGGCTAAGTACAGTCTGCACCAATCCTTACATCTCTTTACATTCAGTTGCCTCATCATTAGAGCTGCACCCTCATAAACCTTAAAATCTAGATAAGACAAGTATCTCAGGGCCACCTACCCACATTTCATCAGTAAATCACACGATGTATACCTTGATAGCAGCAATGATATCCTTGTCTGCTTCCTTTACATAGCGACCCTTGAAATCAGACCTCCTCAGTGAAGTGGCCATCACTATCCACTGGATTTGGTAGGTTTGGACCCTGCACACTTTATCCCAGTGACCAATTGGAGCTTGTACAGGTTTGATCCACCACCTTACTTAAAGTCTTATTTTCACCATGACTGGATAGATGGACTTCATTTCACCATGACTAGATAGATGGACGGCAAAAGAAATGCATGGTCCATAGACATATGTAGTCTCTTCAAACAGCAAGGATATTCTCCACTTCTTTGTAGGGCAGGTTGACACTCGAGTCAAAAAGAATTTCCACTAGAAGATGAAGAAATTCCATACAGACATGAAGAAATGACAGTGGCACCTCAAATAGCACAATGTAAAGCAAGACAGAGGAGGCAGATACCTTTCGAATGATGCCATTCAGCAAACACACCTGGTAATCATCCTCCCCCAATGCAGGTGCACAATGCACTACCCCGGTACCACTATCATTGATCACATAATCATCTGCTACGACCTTAAATACCACATTTGAAAGAGCAGCAAAATAATCAAACAAAGGTTTGTAACTGCATGTTTTCCCAACAATCCAGCATCACCGGATTAAATGCTATGCTTTCATTTTAATCCAAAGAAGTTGATCAAGCACATGGTGGAAGAAGAAGAGAATTGACAGCATTCTAAGGTCCCTGGTGTTGAAGCAAAAAAAAGCACTAAGCAGGTTGCAAGTTGTAACTCACCATAGTCATGAATGCATTTTCAATATCTTTTTACACCAATTTGCATCCATTTCTCTTCAATCAAATTTGAATTCAATTCTTCACGATGCATGCAATGTCATTTAATATTCTCATTCGAATGTAGCTTTATTTTCACAAGATCAATTCATTTTTTTCATGAGTTGATCATCAGTGATAGTAGTGCACAAAAACACAAAGCTCAAGCTACTAATAAATTAATTAATTAATCCATAAATAAATTAATTTTTTTAATCGGTTGGCCATAGTGATTGGCCACACATTAATATTGATTCACTAGCAATAGTGGATGACCCATGTGGCATTTGAATGCTTCCTCAATGTGTATTGTTCAATATTTTATGTTAGTGGGAGTGAAGGGGCAAAGTCAACATTGGAGTATGGCATTCTTGAAATAATTGCCCTTTAGCTTTTACTCAAGCAAGCATTTATTTTAGGATCACCCCATTCCTAGAACATTACCTTACACATTTCTTTTTGAGGTCAAATTCTTGCACTTGAAGTTAGTTCAAAACTATGAAATTATATAAAATTGACCCAAAATTATGAAATGTGTTGAATGTGACAAAGCAAAAAGTTGAAGATTTTAATAAATGCAAACATAATTGCACAACTAAAAAATGGCCACATGGAACTCAAGAATAATATGAGACTTGATTTTCATCAAAGCACAATTGATGGGATTCATGACATAATTTGAGAATGTTTAGTGAAATAATCCATCTAAACAATGCAAATTAAGAAAGTCCCAACCTGAAAAATGATTGAATCCATTTCAACAATGCACATGTTAGACTAATTGGAAACAATGACCAATTAATTCTACATTCAAATTAGTTAGTCCAATTAATTTTGTTTGACATTACAATAAACAGGTAGAGCCATTTTACATAATGAATTGTTTGTTTTTTACCTTTGTAAAGGCATAGAGCATTAGTGGTTTAAAATTGCATTTTACCTTTTTGTTTAAGAGTTTTGTAAGTAGCACTTTATAGTTTGAAAGTAAATGTTTGTCAAATTTTTCCAAAATAAAAGCCAATTTTTTTTTAAATGGCATTAAGTAATTCATCAATCCTACATGTAGTCATTAAAAGTGGACCACTCGATTAATCATCAATCTAGGTTTTCTTTTGTCATATTTCATAAAGGCAACTGAATCAAACCAAGTCTATAGTTCTTCCTTTCTCTTCACATCCTTTTATGCCAACCAACTTTCATTCTTCATTCATTAATTGCCAACTTTGATGTAACTATTTATCATTTGTCTAAATGTTAGATTTTATGAATTCCACATTCAAAAGAAAGTAATGGTATAAAATTGTCCTCATGAAACCAAGTCATAATGCAAATTTGAAAATATTTGATTGTGGTGGATATTTGAAAATGTAGTCTTCAATGAAAAATTATTTAAAAATTGAACTTTTAGACAATTTTCTTTGCTAGTATATTTTTGCTAAGGCTTTTTTTTTGACAACTTACTTTTCATTTTGCATTTCAATGTAATGGGGAAAAAAAATTAATGGATAACTTTGCATAACAAATTGACAAAATTTTTTCCTTTCCCAAAAAAATGTGAACATTAAAACATTATTGTTTTTTGGAGGATTTATTGCATTTGTTAGGCTTGGACATAAAAATTTTGACAAATAAAAAGTATTTTTTGTGAAGAAATGGCCTTAATTCAACAAAATTCAGAAAAAAAATCCAGATCACCAAATTTTTAGTATAGGTTTTAGCAAGTAGCCAAAGTATTCAATGATTTTAAAATTCTTTTGTTTTGTTTTGTTTTTGTTTTTTGTTTTTTGGTTGATAATCAAATTTGATTAAATCTTCTTGTTGATGATCTCCAATTTAGTTGATAATATTGAAAAACAAAATTTACAAAGCTTTTAACTTTTAAAAATGAAAGAAAAGTTTGAACTTTTCACAACTAATCCAAATTTTTAATTCTTCAATTTTTATGTTGAATTAGACTTCAATACATGTTCTCCAACTTTATGCCACATAATGCCATTCACATCAAAACATCTAAGACCAATTTCCACCCATATTCAGCATTTGATTTTCCAACAACATTTTTCCTATCCAAAATTACTTTTTTATTAGTTCCAAGCCTCATCCTTAACCATGAACCTAAGACAAGAAAAGTTAAAACCTACCAATAACAAACCATGTAGACCAATCAATATAATTAACCAATCAACATTAAACAATATTGTGATTTTTGCCAACCTAGATTATGATAATGTTTTTATTTTTATATAACTAATTCACATGTAAAATGATTTAAAATATTAGATTACATTCTTTGCCATAATAGATGTTTAAAAATAGTAATTTATTTGATTTATTGCTTGTATTTGTTTACAATTTATAAATCATAGGTATAAATAATGCAAGTGGAATCCAATATAGAATAATGTAATTTGGATAAGACAATAATGCATATGGAATAATGCAATTTGGATTTTTTTTAAATTATGAGTATGCAATTAATAGTCATTTTCGCCTATGTGACATGTGTCAATTTGACCTTGTTTGATTAATTAGCCTACCTATTTAGGTTAAACTAGTTTACATGAGCTAACCTAACTTAACCAACCTAGTTAATTAACAAATTCAATAGGTAAACCTAAATATGCTAGCAATTAAAAATATAAGCAACCTTAGATAGACCTTACATAGGCCCTAAGTAGCTTGAAATAACCTTTATAAAATATTTAAATCTCTAAATTATTGTAGTAGATATTAGAAAGTGGAATTCTCTGCACAACTACATGCACTTAATTTCTACATACCATTGAGAGGCTTTGGGTTTACAAACACTTAAACTAGTACCATGGGAAAACCCATAATTGTCTAGTTATAAGATTTTTTTTTAAATATGAAAATGCATGGTTGCCAAATATCTACTAAACCACATTCAAAATTTGTGTGATTCAATATTTGACTTTATGTGCAACCACTAAAGGCAATACATGAATACCCCCTAAGAAACTTTGTCCTTTTGTGCCTTTTTTGTGTCTTGCATGGTTTAACATGGAATCATGAGGTTTTGCTAGGGTTTCCAACTTTGCCAATTTACATACCATTGAATATCAACAAAACATTGGCCATGGTGATCAATCGTCAACATATAATGAATGTTTGATTCACAAAAATCTTACAAATTTTCTTAGTTTCAACATTCTATATGTGTGTAAGTCTAGCATTAAACAATTGAGCTCCATATTTCATTGAACAAATCAAAGTTTTAAAACATGTTTGTGTACATTTGTATTCAAGGATCATGAATCAAGCACTTTGATTTTTTCATTTAACATAAAATTTGTGCACAATCTTCCTTAATTCAAAAAGGTCCCAATATTTCCAAAACGTGAACATTTTTTCATATTAAATTAAATGAATAAAAAATACATACCCATTTTTTACTTGAAATAAATGTATATGATAAGGGGTATTAAAATCCTGCCTTGTCTACCAAAAGCCACAATTTTTATATAATTAGACCCTATCATGATGAAAAAAAAAATGTTAGTATACCTTTATTTGAAGGATAAATGCATTAAAGTTTTTTTACCATTACTTGAAGATATATCAATATATATATAGGCACAACGTTGGTATACTTGCACAACATTAGTTATGTGGGTATATATTTTTTGATATGTCCTCAAATGATGGTATTTTTTTTCAACACTTGTCAAATAAGGGTATATTAACACTAAATGTTTTCATCGTGAAAAGGTCCAATTATATATAAATTGTGGTTTTTTTGTAGTATACAATTTTGATATACATGTCAAGTAAGTGCAACTATATATAAACAATACATATGTTTCAAATATAAGTGCATAGTTTTCATTTACATCCATGTGACTGTAAACCACACAAAAAAATGCACATTTATATGGTTTTACACACCATGTGAAACAACATAAAACATTGTAAACAAATAAATGAACACAACACATAATAACATATGCAATATTACATTTTTTTTCTTCTTTTCTTTCTTCAAGGTTCAAAACAACAACATGATGGAAATACATATTGAATACACTCACTAAAACATGGAGAGAGACATTGTTACTAGAATAGAAAAAATGATCATTAGAAGAAAATTAACACTTAAAAAGCTCAACAAGAGATATGAAGTGTTTGGCACTCTTTGTCACTATGTATTTAATTACCTTTTAAATTGGGAATACAATGCATATTAAAAAACTACATATAGTATACATATAATGTCCTTTTACTCCCACTAGTTGATTAGTATGTACATCCAATCCATTCATAAACAAAATACATATTCATCTATGAAAAACTAGGGTATGTTAGTCTTTGGATTTCACAAGATTTGTTTTTGTTGATGGTGTCTCCTCCCACAAAAAGTAGATGCAATGATAATTGATTTCAACATGGACACCATTTCATACACTTGAAATTTTAGTTTGTTTACCATGTTTGTCAAGTCTTTGATTTTCAAACTTGTGGTTTTTGTGAATTTGAATTGTTGTGGCTAAAATCAACATGTATTTTGGAAGGCAACATTCATTTCTTTTCTTTTGATTTTTGCTTTGAAGTTGCTCCCACAATGACACATCCTAAAATAAAAATTACATTTAATTATTTTTCTTGCAATGACATTTGCATCTTGGAATATTGGAATTTTTTTGGTGTAACCAAGGAGCTTATGGACTTGAGGTTTCAAACCTCATGGTTAAAATCCATGGTTGGCCATTCTAGATATTCATGTTGAATTTCAAAATTGTGTATATCTGGTAAACAAAAGCAAGATTCACTATGAGAAATTGTGTCCATGGCAACTAAACTACCTTACAATTAAAGCTCCAAAACAACTAATATACAATTGCATTGCAACTATCCCATGGAAATACGACAAATTTTTAAAAAAAATGCCAAATCATAAAATCAAAAAGTTGTATTATAGTTGCAAGATGTATATTTATACAATATAATGTATGCACTATATATACGATTGTAGTAAACCCTATTTGATTTTGTTGACAATTTACACTTTAGTTGCATGTAACAATTACATCATAACTAAAATAAATTTAGTTACTAATCAACGACTATTTTGCAACAAATGTATAGCCTTGAGTAATACATACAATCATGCCACATGTATACATTTCCACTGCCTAATATATATGACATTTCAACTTGTTTGCAACTAGTATGCAACTATATTCCAACTTAAATTTAAAATTTAAAATTTTGAAATTTGGATGGGAAACCTTTAAGCAAATGACACATGGTAGTATATCAACAAATTTGCCCCAATGCATCAACGACCTTCATGTGCTTATGCTTATAGTCAAGAAATTTAAGATAGACTTTTTTAAAAAATCTTTCTATTCAAACATTTTGTGTGTTTCTTAGTATTTTGGTGATGCAGTTTTCATATCATGTGTGATAACTAAGATTATTTTTATTTGTTTAATTTAGAACTAAAATTAAAAGGTTGTTATAAATTATATTATATTATTTAAATAATTCGAAATTGAAGGCTTTTGTTTTTTATTTTGGAGGTTGAAGGTTTTTGTTCATGCTCTTTGAGAGGTTGAAGGTTCTTACTTTCATTTTTTGATGTTAAAGCTTATTGTTCTTACTCTTGGATGTTCAAAGTTCTTATTTTTGGTTTTAGATGTTGAAAGTTTTTGCTCTTATTCTTGAATATCGAAAGTTTTTACTTTTGTTGTTTTTATGTTATAGGGCCAAACTTTCATTATGTTTCAATCCATCAACATCAAAGTTATGTATACAAGGTAAGATTTTTTCAAAAGTATCTAAAATTGTGATTCAATTTACTTGATTGTAAGCATAATATTTGATTCTATTTGCAAGTGTACAAATTAAAATTTAGTTTGTATCAATGTTTTATACATAGCATTTTAATGACAAATAAGTTGCATGTTAGTGGCAATATAGTTGTAAACTAGTTTTATTGAAGTTGAAGGGACATTACAATGTTATGATATGCTATTGATTTCATTTCACATGTGGAATTAAATATCATAACATGGAAAATTTTAAACATATAAGGTGCATTGAAAGAATTACATGGCTCAAGCTCCATTTCAACAAAAATAGAAAAAAACATTCATTTATGAAACATAGTTTTTTAAATGACAATATTTGATTATTGTGGGTCATCATTTTTATGATCTAACCTTTTGTTGAAATTTTAAAAAGTAAATTGTTATATATAACTTGGGCATTGTATTTAAATTCATAGGTAAATTATATTTTGATAGAGAAATTTTCTAATTTTTTGTAATGTATTCTTAAGCATGGAATGTAAATTTATTCCAAATTTCAAATCCATTTCATGTTTATAAATAATGATGTCAAATGCAATTCAACATTATTTATTATAATTAGAACAACATGATAATGGTTGTGTGAAGTCTGGATAATTACATTGTAACTTGCAATTTAGTTGTTTAATACTACTAAAATCAACTACCATACAATTGTTTTGAAACCCAAATTTAAACACCTAGTTACAAATTAGTCACTAAATCCTTTATTTTCATTTCATCTTTAATTGTAAGTTAGTTGCAAAGGATAGGAACAAATTCATTGCTCAAATGGATGAATGATATAATATATATATATATATATTTGTTATACTAGTTATAAAATAGTTGTAAATAAGTTACAAAAGATAAAAATATTTAGAATCCATTTATCAAATGGACGAATAAAATAATAAAGGAAATATATTTGTTGAGCTAGTTGTAAAATAATTATAAAATAAATTGCAAAAGGTATTAACATACATCATTCATCAACAAATGGATGAAATGCCACATTGGCATTTTGTTCGCCACATTGGAATGTGTGTGGGAATTTGACATGGAGATTAGTTGCAAAAAAGTTGCATATAGTTGCACTATGTATATGATATTGTATACAATATAAGATGTCCGCTACAACTATTACAACTTTTCTGGTAACACTCATGGTTATATGAATACCATGAATTACAAGTGTTCATTGCAATTGGAAAACCTAGTTCCAAGCCCAATTGTAAAACCTTATATTTTCTCATAATGATTAAACTCCAAGAAAAATATTTGAAAAAAAAGTTTTATTAAGGTGTTTTGTGTCCTTTTTGCATATTGTAAGGCCTAGCATACCTTGAACCATGAAATGGTAGATGTGGGCACATGGGAGAAATTTGGATATGGATTTACTTCACAAGATAATTTTGGTTAGAAACCTTTAATTTTGTTGGCACTACTAGTTGTGGTTGTATTTTGGAGGAAATGTTTTATAAAATTTGAAAAAACCTCTCTATAAACCACGAGAACTTGATGCATGTGACAATAATAAGATGCATTTGTCTAGTTCTTGTTGTGTCAAATGAAAGCAAAGACATAGATGAACTTGGCTCTATTGTTGGAAATGATTAAAATTGAGTCTAAAATTAATGTTATTCCAAACTTTTGTGAACAATGATAATGTTTAATTGTCAGCAAAGCTTTAGTGATCAACATGCATGTCATCAATTGAAACACATTCTAGTTAATATGTTTTGTTTAGATTACTTCATGAGTGACATGGTATTGTGTTTCCATGTGTTTGCTTTGATAATGATATTTAATGTAATTACATATTAACTATCAAAATATAGTATTGTGGGATGCACTTGAATAAAATGTCAATTTTTTTGAAAAAGTTGTCAAAGCCATATAACTTTAACAATTGCTTTTGATAATGCTATATATTCATTTTTAGTGCTAGAAAATACAACATAGGTTTGTTTTTTATTTGCCCAATTTATAACACCACTCGCAAAAATAAAACATCTTAAAGTAAATTTCAATTAATGTTTTTATCACGTGCCCAATTTCCATTTGAAAAAGCATGCTTTATATTGCCTCTTTCACATCATTAGTATTTCATACACATGTAGAATGCATTTAATGTAGTGTAATATGAACTTAATAATTTGCCAATGAACAAAGCCTAGATAAAACATGTACTAAACAAAACTATTAACAACATAGGCAAAATATGGTTAATTGTTTATAATGGCATGCATGAAGCTTCCCACTACTTTTGGGTAAGGATAAATTGACATTTATTTTTTACCTTCTTATTTTTCAAGGCAATATGCTTTCTTTAATTTTAATATAAATTACATGGGTGTGTAGTCTAAATTTCAATTGGCCATGTCATACCAATGTAACACTTAAGTGTGAAAGTATTTTATTTGATACAAAAAATTGATTTTTTCATTCTAAATTGCATGTAATTTAGTTACCAATATAATAATGGATTAGGCCTTCATTTGTCATGTCAAATTCTTGAATAAAAGTTGCCTTGAGGTTAACAATATTGTGTGGATTGTTGCTTATGAACACATAACCATCCACATAAAGTGTTATAAGTTGAAAACATGCATTAGGGTGAAATCATGGTCAAAAGAACCAAGGGTGCACTTGACACGTGTCATTCTTGCGTTGGTTTATAACTTAAAATTTTATATTTTGGATACCCCATTTAGCATTACATTTTAGATATAAATTAATTTTGATTAAAAATTGATTTTATAATGTATATTATGCATTCATGCCCTCTATCACATATATATGAACAACTTTTGTTAAAGTCACACTTTCAAAATCCATAATTTTCAGGGTCAAAAACTGTCACAATCCTAACCTTGGGCTCGCAACCAAGGCAAGGGTTTGCAAGGTTGCGGGCCAAGAGGGAAGCCGGGAGTCACACAACATACTCCCGAGAGTGTGAGAAGGTGTGAGGGAATGAACCTTCACACCCCAAGGGAGTTCCACTTTGGGAGTTGGAGTCTCGGTGGACTCCCAAATTTTCAGAAGGTGATTACAGGAGTCAAAACTCAATGGCTTGAAAAGTTATTTATATCATTGGAAATCTCTTGAAGCGTAGATATCTAAAATGGGTTCGCATCGCCCATTTGAACATTTGAAACACAAGTTATGGCCAAAAGAAAGGCCGGGAGTCAAATTGGCAATTTGACTCCCGACTACTAAAAGTAAGGAATTGATCCAATTTTTTTGCGTGCAGATGACGTGCAACATATTTTTGGAAAGCTCTCGATGAGGGCTATAACTTTGCTTCAGACCTTATCTCAATCAGAGGTCTGCACACAAAGTTATGGCGCCCCAAAGTCGTGGGAGTCCCAACCTTGACAATTTCGAGACTCCCACTTGGGAGTCCTAGGACAAAAAGCCATTTGGATGTGGGCCCTGTGGAGAGGTGCAAAGTATACTACAAGGGGGAAGGTGGTAACTTTCCCCAAGTTTGGGCCGTGGTGAGTCTTGTGTGTCCGTGTTGCCCATGGTGAGTCTTGTG
>Ga0209208_10003581_pt1 | contig 22211 bp, 15 predicted proteins | sample S1TSphfallax_3_FD_187694 | JGI IMG/M metagenome (GOLD analysis project Ga0209208, IMG submission 187694) | Host-associated microbial communities from peat moss isolated from Minnesota, USA - S1T2_Fd - Sphagnum fallax MG (SPAdes) (version 2) | ecosystem: Host-associated > Plants > Peat moss >...
TCTCCCCCAAAACAAAACTTTTCTTGTTCCAAAAACCATGAGTTTGTTTCAATTATTAGGTAGCTACGTATTTATTAATTTGGGTTTTCCCCAGCTTTACCCACTTGGCGGCTCCCCATCCCAATGTTTAGTAGCTAGGTATTTTACACTTACTTACTTTAGGTAGATTTTTTTATTTACCAAAAACTATAGGTTTGTTTCAATCTCTTCTTCTTCTTCTTCTTCTACTATTTCTTTGTTTTGGGTTTTCCAACTTCTACCTACTTGGCTCCCAATCCCAATATTAGGTACTTTCTATGGGTTGGTATAACTAGTATCTACCAAAAACAAACCATGCCATTGGTTTTTTTTTTTGGGGGGGGGGGGGGGTTGGGGGTGACTCTCCCAATTCTTACCTAGGTACTTAGCTCCTACTTGCTCCCAATCCCAATGTTTGATTACTTATTTTGGATAGGTATCTATAGTGGGTAAAGTAGGTAGCTGCTTTGGGGTCTCCTTCCACATTCATCTACTTTGCTCCCCCCCCACTTCAATTAGCCTAGGACCCATCATCATGTGCTTACTTTCTTTTCTCCATTTCTTGGGTCCTTGTTGTTGGTGGTGTTACACATTGCTTGTGATAAAATTTGATGTGATTAGGTATTACATATATCATTTCAAAGTTTTGTTAATACTTGTCCACATTTTGAATCTGATCTTATGAGATGTTTATAGCAGAATATCAATTTTCTGTATCGTAATATTTTGGCAGCTTTCAACACTAATTATATTATTTTCAAAAATCAAAATTTTGTAAAGAAAATTACAAAAAAATTGAGAATATTGAAATTTCGACCAAAATTAATTAATCATTCGATAAATATGTGTTGAAATTACTTAGTTCAAATATTTGACATGTGTGTGATTTTGTTAGTTTCAATAATTATTCGTTGACCATTTAATAGTGCATAACATCTCTCTTTGTTCTTATTTCAATTTGGATGTTTTTTCCTTTCCCATTCATCAATTTTTTGCTTACTTTTATCTTGTTTTAATTTTGCTTATTTTATTCTTGTGCCCAATTGACCCCTTTCCAAATTTTGCCTTCTTTGCTCCCAAGTCTCAACAATTTTTAAAGCTCCTTTACTACCAATCAATTTTGCCTCTGGTAACTTACACTAGCTTTTGTCTTTTGGTGGCTTGATGAGTCTGCAAGCATGTGGATTTTCATCCTAAAAGTAAAAAATTGAAAAATAATGAAATTAATTAATGCATTGATGATGATGTGCAAGTGATTTTGTAATTCTTATTTGTTGCCCATCAATCTGAGGTTTATAATAATACCAAGACACTTAGTTTGTCAACTGCATGTGATTTTATGGAATTTTACCCTATGATCCATAGGTGTTAAAATTACCATTGCTTGTAGGATTGCGTAAATAATATGTGATAGTTTGTGGTTAAACCCTAATGATTTGAAGTTCATCCAAACCTCCCTCTCATGGGGATCTTAATATAAATTGTGGTGAAGCTCTTGGATGATTTTAAGTCCTTTGAGCTTCATTTGTTCTGTTTTAGAAATTTGCATTTCTATCAATCAAATCTTTGGATGATTGCAAAATTGCAAGTTGTTGTACTTCATGATCAAACCCTTGAATGAGATGAATTGAGATGATTTGAAGTTCATCCATTCATTCCATAGCTAACACTTGTTGTTGACCAATTTGAATGATTTCAAGTTCATCCCACAACGACATTTAGTCACCAACACATTGTGATGAAAAGCCTCCAATAGTGTTATATTAGAACTTTTAAATACATTAAGAGAAGTTATCCATACTTTTGGAGTGTATATGCTAGGAATGTACTTTTTAGCTTTCCAAAAAATATTATGGGATACCCCTCTTTCCAAAGAATCTGGCATCACAACAGGTAGGCAAAGCAACATGAAGTTGTTCCATTTTGCCACCTAGCAAGCCATCCCAAATTTCTACCCCAAGAAAACCTATTCCGTGTAATATTTAATCATATTTGGTCGAACATTACACTACCCCAATTGTGGCTACGGTGAAATACTTGTTGGCCAATTCCATGATATGGCACAACACTACAAGAAACAATCAAATTTCATAAATGCTAGGATGAATCCATTTCCAAAACAATACCAACTTAAATCTAACACCATCATTCAAATGGAAGTGAAATCACAACACACAACACAAAGTTCATGACCAAATTCTTATGGTGCAAACAATACAAAACATGAAATGTACCAATCCAAAAAGTCCATAAACAATGCCGTTGTTGTAGCTATGAAGCTAATCAAATTCTATTGAAGGGTTCATATTGCACAAATGTTTATTGATCGTAAATATTGAATTTTCATATTATGGACGTTATTTTGTAATCATAAAGTGTGGAGTTTGATAATGTAGTGGATAAAGTTTGTCATCACCCCCACAAATGGTTTGGGGTTCTCAATTCTTTATTGGGTCATGAAATGTTGATTTCATTCTAATTTACATAACTCAAAACCTTTCAAGAATCCATGATGTTTAGGCAAATATTCACATAATGTTCCATCTTCCATGATCCCCATCACATAATATATCATTTGTGCGATTCATGTGATATCCAAGTGTGGTCCATCAAATCTTATCGCCCTAAGTGTCTCACATTTGTCGACTCCTATCACACTTGCCATCACCCCGCCATCATCCCCGCGTTTGGTTGGCATGTCGCCAAACTTCTATAACACCCAAGACATGCCTAGTCGACAAAAATGTCTTGTTTACACCCACCAAACCTAGGAAAAAGATAAGGCAATTCACCACATTCGAACATCCTCTTCCAATATATACTTATTCAGTTCCTTTTCCCGAATTGCAATTCCTATGAAATGCCAAATTTTACAATAATATTATGAAACTTAATTCATTTTTCTTGTCTCAATTTTGAAATTTGAGTTCAAAATGAGGAGGCAATTATTAAGGTGGCAATACCTAAAATATTACACAATGAAAACTTTGGTAACATTAAAGTATACTCTTTGGACCTAGGAATAAGTTTTCCCATCTAGTCAAAAAAAGAGCTCCAATGCCTTTAAGATCCCAAATCCTTCTTGCTCCCCTCATTCAGTACAGGTATGCTCTTTAATTTTCCAATGCAATGATTAAAAGAAGATGCAATCATAATAATACTCATAATAATAAAAATGGCATTAAATCCCTCTCCCCCCCATAAAAAAACACACACACACACAATGGTTTGGATTGATCATTGGACATTACCACCATCATCTATGAATCTATGACCACAATAAATAAATAGGTACAAACCCCAAGCAATCCATACCAAGGAAGGGAAAAGGTATGCTCCCAATTTCCTCAATCCTTACTTGTCAAACTCATGTTTTAGAAAAACCATAAGGCAAGTAGCCATGTGTTTTTACTCATGGATTTGGATTGAGTTTGGGCATGCTCTTTTCTATTGAATGAATCTATTACCTATACCATTGTCTTGCATTCATCATTTAAACAATTCATCACACAAATTGTTTTACATTTCCATAGAAATATGATGCAAATTTTTGCTACTTTTGTCTTCAATTGAAAAAAATTCTCAAAGCTTCAACTCTAGTTGGACGGTTCACTCATATGACTTGTGTAAGTGAGTCTTAAAAATAGAGCTAGTAAATGAGATGGTTGGGATCAGTGTTGTGTGGGTAAATTATAAATACACATATACCTTCCATGTAAATTCCGGTAGATGTAAAAGGTCATTGGTCAAGTAAATATTTTGTTTTACATTTACATGGGGGAGGTGTAAAAAAAATTCAATTACGGTTACTCAGCCCTATGTAAATTTTTTTGGCAAAGTAAGTATATATATTATGTATCCTTAGTGATTACACCTTTTTGCAATCCATATTAACTAGTTGTAGGTGGATTCTAAAGCTTAATGTTTTACTTTTGCAATGGGCCACTTTGATTGGCCCTTCACACAAAAAATTAGATGCTTTTAATGCTCACAAATATGTGTTTTTAGTACTAATAAGGTAGTGTGAGAGCGCTTCCCTTTAGGCCAACAATATACAATAGAAGCCCACACTTTTGGAAGGATATGACACAAACTAGGGTGCTCTTGGGGGAATAGCTTGTGTGCACTTTCTTGAGTGTGTATTGGGTACATGTTGTCGCACTTCATTGTTTGAGTAGAATTTTTCCATTCTAGACGAGTTTTTTTTTCTTAAAAAGCAATGAACTTCTTGAGTTTCACTTTTCAATTTTCAAAATGTATTCATCACACTTTCAATAGTGAGAGTCATTGACACAAACAACAACCAACCAACCCAACCACCAACAAGTTATTTTAAGTTACAATTTTTTTAATTAGGTACTTCTCTTAAAGCTTTCCACTACCACTTGTCCATTGAATAGTCAAAAGCCATTTTTAAAAAAAACCTATAAAACATTTTAAAACTTTGTGTTCTTGGGTAGTAGCACCCCCCTTATGCAAGCAAGTAATACCGGTCTCGACCCGTATATTGAAAAACATAATACAAGGGCATACCATTGGGTATTCAAGAAAGGTATCATTGGACCACCACCGTATGGGATAATAAAAGCATCCTAAGAATATTCCACAAAGTTATACTAGTTTCGTTGGTTTTTTGGGATACTAGGACTAGTACGAGTCTCTATACCAGCATTCCATGATGTACCCACCCAACACTAGTAGGGACCTGTGTCTTGTGAATGGCAAACTAATACTATTTCAACAAAAAAGGTCGCAGGTTGTGTATTTTATTCACGAGATCATGAATACTAATTGGCCCAAAAACACTCAGAGAAACCAACCAACACTCGGAGAAATTTCCTAAGTATATTTGGAGGGCACCTTATATCCTTGGATATACCTCCTAGAAAAGAGGAGGAAACAAAGTGTTGGTCCCTTTTTTGAAAAGCTCCCTCTACCTAGGCTAGTTCCTTTCCCCGCCCCTAAAATTTCAAATGCCCTCGAATAAACCAATAGCTTTCATGAATTAATCTACAAAGAAGTGGCAATTTTTTAGATGGTTCTACTTGGCTACCACCCCTCATCCCAAGCCAATTATTTTTGTAATCCTCTCCCGCCCCGCCCCCCCTTCCCCCACAATATTTACCCTACACACACAACATTGATATTGATATTTCACAAGATTTTGTCTTAGAGGTTTTCTTTGGAATCCTAATTCACCTAGTACTTGCATCAAGTTTAAATTTCATTTTATTCTAGTATGATTGCCATAAGGGTCAGCTAAGCATGAAGTGAAAATTATTGACCTTAACTATCTAAAGGGCCTTATGCGGCCCCTTGTAAATGGATTTTGAGACCTTTGGGACCATTAACTGCACATTGTGTTTGTGTCATTTGGTAGTTCAAGGAAAGTTGTGTTCTAGTATGTGGATGTTGTATGCATGGGGACTGCCTTCCTTCAATACCATTTTCAAATAAAATCATTATTCCACAAAATTTCAATCACCTTAATTCGTTTCCATCAAGTAAAACAACAACATTAAGGTTACCTCTAGAGTGAACAATTGAACTATTATACATTGTGTTGCAAAAGGCATTTTAATAAGTGCCTTGTTCAATCATGACATGTCTCAAATATGTGCGTATATGGGATATGCTAGATCATAATACATGCTTTTTGAATTCAACCATGCTTTGGGTGCGGTGGACCATGGGTCCACATTGAAGTTATGGAAATCTGATGGTATATGGTTGTGCTATGGTGTAGGGAGTTCAAAGTATATACTTCCAAAGTTCCAATTTCTGACAAACTTTCATGCCTCTTATTTTGGTCATGAGAAGTCTTAGGCAATGCAAGTCAATTTTTCAATTCTATAAAGGTTTGTCTTTCTATTCTTTCTGAGTCTTTTCCTTGCTAGCATTTTGTCATTGTATGAACTACATTTTACTTACAATCAAGGTAAGAACCTTAAGCCTTGTTCATACAACATTATAGTTTTTCAACATAAGCCCATTTCCACATGGAACTTCAAGACACAAAATGCACTATAAGTAATATATTACAATTTACTTTTGAGTTGTGAAAGTGCCAAGAAATATCAAGTGAGACAAATTCTAAATAAGTATTTATATCAATCCACAACTTTTGGCCACAATTACACATATATTCACATTTGCTAAATAGGAACATGCCCACATTTGGAGGCATAACATGTGTGCAAAATTCAAGTACCTACGCTTTGAGCTTCATTGAGTTACCTACATAGCACCACATAACACAAAATATGGCTTAGTGTTTATCAACCTAGAAAATACCCCATTTTGTTAGCTCATACTATGAGTACACCACATGGTAGATCAATTTATGGGCATAGCAATTCTAAAAATATACAACCTTTTTCCTCAATTTAGGTGTTTTTACAATTTAATCATTTAGTAAGTTTAAGTAATCACTTATGTGGTGGATGAGTGATATTGGATGAAGCCTTGGGGTGATTAGGTCTTCATGCCTTTAAGGAACCTATGGAACTCAATACATTTGAATGAATTGTTTCTTAATGTGTATTGCATGACTTATAACTAAATGATTAATTCATCCATTTTTTTGTGTTAGGTAAGTGTGGGAGTGATTTTAAAAATAAGGTGCCTAGGAGAAGGTGGTCGCCAAGTCCGGCCTTGTATTTTCGGAATGTTCCCCGCATGTGGAGTTTACTCATTTCATAGCACAAGGCAAAGGTTATCATGAACCTAAACTGAACATCCCGAGATTTTGAGGCATAGGAAGGGGGGGAGAGTGGGGGGGGTTTTTTTTACACCTACTTATAGGCATAAGATCCATCCCACCCTTAAGGAATATGCATAATATCGGATCTCTTTTCTAGGAGGGATATTCACAAATATAAGGGTCCCTCCAAATACAATAGGGAATTTCTCTTAGCACTTTATCAATATTGAATTATACATAGACCAACTTATGGACTTGAATTTTTTTTATTAAAAAATTAAATTAGACTTCTTCCAAATGGTAATGGAAGAAGTCTATTTTTCCTTCGTAATTTTCTTTATGTGTGTAACTACCAAAAAAAGTTGTTGTCTCAACCATTATTAATATTAGTATTATTTTCACAAGACTTTTGTTACAAGCAAAGTATACATCCAATTTTTCCCACTTAGCTTTTACATTTTTGTCACAAGATCAGGGATGGAAATATAAAAATGCATTGTAATGCATAAGAAATTTGTTAAAAAAAATTAGAAAATATTTTGTGCAAGTGCAAGTTTTTTTTGTGAGGAGGAAGGTTTCCACACAATAAAAGCTTTCCAATTAGTAAAATAAAAGTTGTGAGAACCAAAATAACATTGAATGAGAAAGGGAAAAATGGAATGACCATGAAAAAATAGCTTATAGTGAAGGAAGAAATGTGGTGCAAGTAGGAAATATGATGTGTAGGGTAAAGCCCTAAGGTGAGAGCATTCTGAAAATAAGGGCCCTAGGACAAGCTGGTAGCCCAGTCTAGCCTCAAATATTGGGAATGTCCCTCACTCACAGGCTTTACCCATAGTAAAGCACAAGGTGGACATTATTATGAACTTAAAAACATTCATAGATTTGAAGGCCTTGGGAGATGAAAGATTCTTACAGCTACTTCCTGAAGCATGGGAAGGATCTTATGCCTACAAGTAGGTGTAAGACCCTCCTCTTTTATAAGAAGTATGAGATGCCCTCCAAATATGTTACCAAATTTCACTGAATGCTTTACATGACAACTAAACAATGTAATGTAACAAATGGAAATCATGGTTGAAATTTTTCCACATCCATTTGGAAGAGGATCGCATAAAATGTGTCTAAATACGTTGTCCCGTATTTGTGCATGCAAACCACTCACACATAGTTTGGAAAATTATCTTCTGTAGTGGTCAATTTCACGATTCTCAATCTTTTTAAAATGTACTAAACTTTTGCACTTTTGTTCTCAACATGCCACCTAACAAGAGCATCACTCCTCCAAATTGGATGCCATAACTTACATTCACATAAAAAATTGTTGCATGATCCTAGAATCTAGATAGATGGCAAAGCTCATTTCCAGGATTTTGTCAACCTAGATCAGCTCACATGCACCATGATACCACTGCCATCCATATGGTGGATGGATGTAATCCTGGTGAATCCACTTGAAACAAGAGCTTCAATATCGAATGGCAGGCTTCAACAAAGTTGTGTGAGTGTTTGTGCGCGTGCTCGTGTGTGCACAAGTGCATGTGGAAGAAACACATGAAGACTAACGACTAAATGCCTGGTAAGCTAAAAATTGATTTTTGTTTTGGAATGTTAAATGGATGTGAGCAACAGAAACTTAAAATCTTTTTCAATTTTTTTCTTAGGGGTTGCACCCATGGGGCTTTATGAGAGCTTGCAGATGGTCTGCTGACCTGAAATCTCCACAAGGATTTGAGTGAGTTTTTGAACCCTTGATTAGCCATAATTTCTTATTTCTTATTGTCATGGGTTCTCTTTCATTGCACTCCAAAAAAAAATTTATATATATATATATATTGCATCTTCTGCATACTTAAATGATGGAAGCAGCATCATCTCAGAGTGTTGCTAATGATACCAGGGATTTTATTTTCTTTCAATTTTGCGACATAAAAAAATTGACCCAAAAAAATTCCCAAAAAATAGCAAATTTAATCAAACTTATGCATTTTTCCCAAAAATTACCCAATATTTTTTGTCACGAAAAAATAGTCATGGATTGCTATTTAGGACCAAGCCATCATCTCATTGCCAATGGCAAATAATCTGAATGTAGGATTTCTAGAGCTGAGAGGGATTTTATTAGTACCCATTCTTCAGATCTCATCAAACCTGACACCAATCAAAATTTCCTGATCATATGTATTAATCTAAAGTATTGGGTCCTCCTGTGAATTGCCTTAAGAGAGTATACCTATAAGTACCTATAGTATATTCTGATTTTATTTTATTTTTTTCTGTAGCATGATTGAGAATGCAGGTCTGTTAGTTTTTAACAGAAAACCCAACAAAAAAAAAAGGAGTGGAGGATGGGGATGTTAAGTAAGTTAATAAGTACTTACATGCAAAGGAACATGTGTCACTATTGATATTCTGCACATGACTTGCATACCATCTCTGCTGGGCACAATATTGGCAACAAATGGACACTACTTATTATTACACAGTCCCCCAAAGATCACAAAATCAATTGCACATGAGTTGAATTATTCACTATTACAACTTTACACGAATACACTGATCTCTTCCTGTTGCAAATATTAAGGCAAAAATCTTTCCATTAAAATGTAACCCCATTATTTTTTTTTTAATTTTAAAAGAACTAGCCTACCTATGTATCAATCTGATTCCCCAATGAAAACTTGGTTTTTCCTGTCTCCTCCCCAACAATTATGGGCAAGAAGGTTCTCATCAGTCCCACTGACTTGAGCATCTGCAGAACATGCACATATTCTCAAGGATCTACTAGAGAGTTTGGAGTCAACAATTTAAAGATTTTTCCCAGTACCAGGACTCGGTTGTAGATGAAACCCAATGGAGTTCACATGGGGTTCTTTATTGGTAAACCTACCCAGTAAAAAAATTAGGTCATAACTTATAAGAGCAGCTCTACCCATACTCAGCAGCATTTGGCCTTCCAAGAGTATTTTCTCTCCAAGAATTTTTCTTTTTTTTTTCCTCTCATCCAATATTTACTTATTTATTGATTCCCAGCCCCACCATGATCATGAATGTGGGACAATAAAAGATCAAAAAACTTACTAATGACAAAAGTTTGTTTTGTTTTGTCATGCTGAAACCTCCCAAACCATGGTGCTTCATGCTAGACTGTTTGTAGCTTTTGAAAGCTTTCAATGAGTAGGGGTGCACCAACTTGGTTCCAGACTGTTTGGAGGTACAGTGTGGAAACTATTGATTATTGAACCATTTTCTCAATGAAAAATTAAATAAAATCGAAATTGAAAACTCTATTGGAATCTGGGGGGAGTTCTTGGTATCATTGGAAAGCTTTCAGTGAGTTAGATTTTAATAGAGTTTATTTCACAATTGTGAGAGCTAAGATGTGAAAGATATTGATTTTTGAGTGAATTTGGTTGCTGAAAATTCAAACAAATTGCGAAAATTGGGTTTGGAAGTAAAAATCAATTGAGCCCTCAATGTGTTCACACTTGGGCCAACAGCACGGGCTATACACTAGTTAGCATTAAATGGCAACTGTTCTAGGCGGCCTGTAGCATCGGTTACAAAAGTACTACTACAAGTGACCACCTAGGAAGTGCACTAAGTCTAGATTTGGCTAATTTAATTATTTAGATTTCAAAAAATGATTTTAAAAAATCTCTAAAAAAACCTCAGTTTTTTCTCTTTTTTTCCATTTACTGAAGAAGAAGAAAAAATTCGGCAACTTGCGAAAATTGGACCCCCAAAATAAAAACACACGCACTGCTTCAGCTACATCACAAAATTGGAAAAGAAATAAAGGAAAAAAGGAAAACTGTGCTGAGAAGGCGCCAGCGCCCCGTCTGGTTGTTTCAGGGTACTAGACTAGATGCCAGTGACGTTCGTGATATGCCTCAAATATGCTTTTTGTACTTGTCCCTTGCACTAAAGAAACGCGGAAGAAAGGAGCTGGGGATCCATCCGGACGGAACCCAAGTCTGGTGCCGATTCTCACACAGACAGACCCAATCTCAGACAGGCGTGTCCTTCTGCTAAATTGCATTAATACCTTTATGTCTAAAATTTTGAGGGATCTCCTCCCAGCCCAAACCAAGCAACCTTGATTCACAAAAATTTCACTTTAGATATCACGCTGATATGAATATGTAGAGTGTTCTTTGCAAAGGGAGGGGTGTATTAGCCCAGGCCAAAAATGGTGATGTTACTCTTCTTTCATGGGAAGAGAAAATTTCATGCAGCCAATGGGAAGACCCAAGCATGTACTCAAGGTGCCTTGCTTCTTTTTTTTTCCTTTTAAATTTGCCCATTTGGAGGGCGGGGGTAGGGGAAAGGATTTTTTTTTCATTTTTCCCTGGTTCCCAATGTGAACTACTGTGTTCCTTTTAAGTTGCCAATGGGTTCCCAATATGTTCCCTCAAGTTCCCAATGTGTTCCTAAGAAACTCTATACTTCAAAATATAACCTTCTATTGTGGGGAGCGTCCATAGTTTTTTTTTTTTTTGAGTGATGGTCCAATCAAATTGGTTCATTGCAATAAATAAATAAATAAATAAAAATAAAAATAAATTGAATTATTAAGAGAGGTCACTAGGAAAGGTATAATATTCAAACTGAATATCTCGACTATGTGTTGTTGTACTGCTCATTTAGTGCCAATCAGTGTCCTTCTTTTGGGTGAAGAAAAAAAATTGGAATTTTGTTGGGTTTAGGGTTTACTCCAAAAAATTGCCAAATTTGGGAATATTTAGCCAAACTTTTGAAACCACCAAATTGAAAAAATAAAATGAAATAAATCCTGGTAGCTATGGTTGTGATTTTTTAAGTTTCATACCAATCAATATTGGTCCAGCATTTCATCTCTAAAACCCAATATCATACGTATAAAAATCTTGATTGATCTGCCTGAGATGGGTCCCCCTTCAAGTGATCATTTTTCAGACTATCAAGCTGATATGAATATCTTGACCATTGCTATAGCACTCATTAGTAGCAAGAGTTGTAGTGTCTTTAAGTTTCAAAATTCATATCAATCAATATCAATATTAGTCTGGTATTTCCTGATGACATTTGACCTTCATTGGAATGGCAAATTGCATTTGAGTACTTTTGTTGTGGTTCTAGGAGGAAGAAAAATGGAATGAATTCATTTGAATAAATTTATTGAATTTTCAAAATGTATTGATCATAATTCAATATTGAATGCTCTTTTCTTTTTTCTTTTTCTTTCCAGTTTTATGCTGTTGCAAGACTGGCATGAATATTAGTGACAAGATTTTCATCAAATTTAGACCTGAAAAATAGGATTTCAAGCTATACAAAGTGTTTCATGGAAAAAATGGCCCGAATTTGCCAGATTTGGATGATACCACCAAGAGCAGTAGAAGTCTATATGCCAAAGTTCTACCCACCCAACACTGGTAATTACTTGGTTGCTTTTTTCCACCAAATCAAGGCAATCAAAGGACAAGGAAGTGCTGCAGGAAAGAAACATGGAGTTGAGACCCAAGGAGTTGACGAATTGAGCTTCATGGGATTTTGTTTTTGGTGGAAGCACAACAGCAGACCCAACCAGACAAGCCATCGGCACCCCCAAGTCAAGCTCATTGGCAGAGGTCCAACAGGAGTTTCAATAGCGAACCACTGGGTTTTAAACCCAAGACCTTTTGTGATCCCAGGGATCTCAGAAGGGGCTATGTAGTCTAAGGCCGACTTTAGACGAGGGTCCAAGACCAAAAAGTGGCAAACTGAGGAGGCTAAACCTACATTGCACCTGTTTGGGAGGGAAATTGAACTGGTTTGAACCAAAAAACAGTGTTGGATGGAGAGCTCCCGGTCTGGAGATCCAAGAATCAGGCTAGGGACCAAGGTATGGTTCAACTCAAGGATTCAATTTGCTTCAAATCGATCCAAATTGGTTCCAAGGAAATTGGACCCTGGACCCTTGTCTAAAGTGGGCCTAAGCGATCCATCACCAGTGTTGGGTGGTTCTCACTTTTTCAGTGAGAACCTTTAAGATTTTCACATAAAGTAATAACCTTTTTGAGAACCTGACTATCAGTTCTCTCCCAAGTGAGAACTGACATTCTAAAAACCTTAAAGGTTATCACTTGGAGGTTGAAGGTGATAACTTTCCAGGGTATTGAAAAAAAGGGTGTCAATTTTCAGGTTAGGGTTTTTGTTAGGTTTAGGTTTTAGTATGGACTCTGGGCAACACAACCTCTCAACGGCTTCTTCAACTCCTCCTTTGGCAAGAGCTTCAAGAAGTTTCTCGCTCTTCTACAAAAGGGGGCCAACTTGGCCCCACCACTTCACAAGTCTTCATGCTTTGGTTCTACTCCGCTTGCATCACTTCAATGCTACTCTCTATGCTTCATTGATGTTTTTCCTCGTGCTTCATTGTTCTTGTCTATGCTTCACTAGTGCTCCTCCCCATGTTTTGTTGCATTGTTCTTCTTTGTGTTTTTTGTTGCTCCTTATGCTTTGTTGTTCCTCTTGCTTCACTACTCCTCTTACTTTGTTGTTGTTCATCGTGCTTCATTGTTCCTCCTCGTGCTTTGCTCCTACTCCTTGTGCTTCATTGTTATTCCTAATGTTTTGTTGCTCCTATTACTTTGCTACTATGTGGTGCTTTGTTGCTCCTCCACACTTTGTTGCTCTATTGCTCTCCTAGGTACCTTTTTGCCCCTTGTTGTTTTGTTGGTCCTCTATGCTTTGATATTGCTCAATGTTTCATTGCTCCTTTGCCTAGATTGGTATTCCCACCCCCCCCAACTTTTTTTTTTGCAATATGGAAATTCAGAATTGTTTGGGAAGAAGCTTGAAAACATCTAAGCTGCAAATAAATTTCTTTTGTTTTTTTTTTAAATTTTCTCTAATTGGTTTTCCTTCCTTGATATGTTTTAGGCTTTCATTTTACTTCTTCTTTTTTCTCATTATTTTACTTGGCTTTGATTGAACTTTTTTACTCTTTTGTTATTTTCCAAGGAGTCTTGGAAAAAAAATTCTTTATTTTTTTGTGTTGGTTATAATTGAGTTATTTTATAATTGCTTGTAAATGTTTAGGTGTAAATGGTGTTGGATCTTTGTAAATGTATAGATGATTTTTAGACTAGGAATTAAATCTTAAAAACCCTATAACACTTTAAAGATTTTATGATTCACAAAATCTTTTATTTTGTCTTCTCCATTATAATCATATCCAATTCTTGTAAAATGGCATCTTCAAGGACAACGAAACAGTAATAAAAAATGAATATTGTGATAATTTCCCCAATCAAATTGTTGTGGAAGAGGTATCTCTAATTGAAACTATGGAAAAAAAAAAAAAAATCAAGTATAATCCAGTGCCATTCAAAATGAAAAAAAGAAAATTAAAACAAATTTACAAAAATTACACTTGCAAAGAGAAAATTGGAGAGGGCATGATAGGAATGCATTGTGTTGGTCATTTTTCATTATAAATGATAATAACATTTTTAATGGAAAAAAACCTCAAATCATGAGGTGTATGATTTGTCATGTAAATTTTGTCCCTTATAATCCAAGAACAAAAGAAAGGAGAAGAATTATAACATATTCTTTAAAAAATGGCATAAAATATTTGAAAAAACATGTAACAGATCATGTTGTACTTACAAAAAGATTTGAAAAAAAAGTGAAGTCTCCTTTAAGAAATGTATTTGAAAGACAACTTGCAAAAAAGAGGCTGAATGTGTCTAACTTTGAAATATCGGAGTTTTTGGTGCAAAAGATCCCTTTAAGAAGGATGTTGTGTAACAAAAGTAATTTTTGCACAACCTTGCCCTTTTGGTTATTAAAAATCATCTCTTTATTCAATTTGTTGAGAGCACTTGGTTGAAGCATCTTGTAATGCATTTATGTCCAATAGTTGTGTTTCCATCAAAGAAACTGTTTTCACGAGAAGATTTGGTTAATTTAGTGGAGAAGACAAAACAAGAATATATGTTGCCTAAATTGAAACAATGTTATTCTACAACATTTAGTTTTGATTTGTGGATGTCAAAGGGTGCACATAATGTTTTTGCATTGGTGATTAGCTTTTTGAATGAAGGATGGCATCCCCAACATATTACAATAGAACTATTTGAGGCAAATGAAGCTACATGGGTTATGGCAAAAAAAATTGGTTGAATTGTTAAATCAATATGATTTTAAAAAGAAAATTGTTCCATATGTTAAGGATGAAGGTGCAAATTTGAATGCCATGACAACAACTTTAAAATTTGTCATGAATTCATGAATTGTGAAATTCTTGGTACGGAAGAGAGTTTCAAAGGCACTTGTTTTGGTCATGCATTTTTTGAAGCATGTCAATATGGGAAAATTGAAGAAATTTTTTATAAAAACTTGAAACATATTTCGATTAAATTAGCTAAATCTAATTTACAAAAGTGCATAACTTGGCCAAAGAAATCTATTAAAAAAAAACAAGAATGGACTAAAGCTTGCAGTGTTTCTGGAATTCATCCAAGAAAGCTAAACACCCCTATCAAAACAAGGTTTTTTTAAAATTATTTAAAAAAAAAATAATTAAAATTTTGGCTTGCAAATTTGCAATTTTTTCTTTTTTTTACAAAATACTCTAAAAGTTTGCAAGCAAAGTAATCTTATTTCAAGATGCCTTATTATTTCATATGGCCATTATATTATATTATAGTTCACAAACTGTTGTTCATGTTTTTGGTTGAGTTCCCCTTATTATCACTTGGCATATTTGTTAAACAATTGTTGATTGTTTATATCCAGTTGTTATTACTTATGTTCTAAACCAGTCCAAAGATCATTGGTTATTTAATGTTGCCCTAAACAATGCCATCACAATGAGTTCCAAGTTAAAGGAAGATGTTGGAATTGTACAAAACTTATACCAGTTCATTAATGATGATTCTGCAATTATTCTTGAATTGTCTTTGTTTGCTTTTAATATTAAGAAATAAATTTGTGGTGTCCTTGAATCTTTTTATTCATTTCTAAAAAAAATGAAGAAATAAAAGCCCATAAAATGTTTTTGTTGATGTTAAATTCACAATTTACAAATCATCATTTGGTATTTTCATTTGTTGGTCATGAACAAAACATTTCTATGGTAAAAGAATATGATTGGAAATCTTTGCAACCTATGCTTTTGTAATGTTATCATCACTTACATCATGTGGAAAATAATGATGAATCTACATAGCACAATCTTATGAAGATAATAACTTGGATATTCTTGATATGACTACCAACACAATTGAACTAGTTGTAGAATCGATTAACAAAGAACTCTTAAGATATTTCAAGTGGATCCTAAGGATATCAAATGGCCTCTCCAATGGTGGCAGAAACATGAGTCTATGTTTCCCACTATTGGTTTTCTTGCTCAACAAATATTAGGAATTGTTGGATCACAAATAGAGACATCAAAGATTTTCTCTTAGTTAACATACTCACCAACCTTAGAAGATGTCGTTTACAATCAAAATACTTAGAGAAATTAATTTTTGTTAGCAAAAATTGGCCTAATGATACAAGAGTTGGTTGTAAATCTCTTAGTGATTTAATAGAGTTTATTGAGATGAATGAACAATTAGAAGAAGAGTTACAAGAATTTGAAAGTCAATTTGAATGAGAAGAAATTTTTAATATTATTTTTTTTCATTTTAAATTTTTTTTGCAAGTAATTAATTTATTTAAAAAATAATTAAATTTTCACATTAAATTAAGTAATTAAATATATTGGATTCTCAAAATTTTGAAAACTGGCTTGTGAAAACCAGGGCTAGTCATTTTCATGAAAACCAACAGGGCTGAAAACCGGTGGGAATTTTTTTTCCAAAAATCTGAAACCCTTAAAGGTTATCAAAATATTTTTAAAAAAGTTATTAATAAGAACCTTAAAGGTTCTCTAAAATGGGTGTGATAACCGGAACCTGTGGTTTTCACAAAAGTGAGAACCGCCCAACACTGTCCATTACCCAGTAGTAGCTTCATGGCTGTATAGTGGTGGGTTTAGTCTAAGTACTCTAGGTGGAGCTAGAGAAGCAAGGGTTTTGAAATGAGCAAAGATTTCAAGTGCAAGTTGACACACCACTTGACCTTTCCATGTACTTGTTTATATCATGAGCATCCATCCACAATGGTTGCAGGTTATAATACTTAACTAGCCAAGGGGGCTGGCAGCCTCACGAGTGTCGAGTGGACATGAAAGAATGACAGTAGCGCACTCGTGATCAGTAGCTAATGTCATGAATAATAGTAAACAAAGATGTGAGCTGCAAGAAAGGAATTCATTCTTGCAATAGACTACCTACTATCTATCTAGTCACCTTATATAAATCCCAATGAGGCCGGATGTCCAAAGTCCAAATCCACGTTGGTACTAGAAGGGGATCACTGAGCCAGAGTGTACCAGCACCCACCAGCACAAATTTTTAATCCTCCTTTTGCATTTCCGACTACTTAGTAGAAGGGATTTATTTTTTCCCAATTTGGGATATTAAAAAATTGGCAATTTTTTGCAAAAAAATAGCAAAACTAGTCCAATCTACACTAGAAAAATGAAACTTTCATAAATTCTTTGTCCAAAAAGCAACAAAACTTGTCAGAACTAGTCAGTGCTTACTAGAACTAAGTAAAGCAAACTGGCAACTTTTCCTCTTCTTTTTTTTTTTGTTGGGACTTTGAAACCCTAGAAAATAACTTTATTTTCCATTTCTTTATCAAAATTTGGCTAGTAGAAATTGAAGCATGTTATTGGTGATGCTGCTTCAATTGCAAGGCTCATGCTTCATTTGTCTTCTTCCTTTGCAGATAACCCCAAGGGGGTTGTCTTCTTCCTTTCGAAGTAAATGTATTGTAGTTCAGTGCATTTTTGTTGGGAAGGGCAGCACACTTCAAATCTCAGTTTTGAACGAAGGACCTCTGACATAGTTGACCTAATGATTCTTGTATGCCCAAATTCATGTGCCTGAGCTCTCTTAAGTCATCATGGCAATAAACCAAAAGAGCACCATGAAACTTGAAACATGCGAAAAACAATCATGAATTATGCATATGAATGTCTGAATTGCCTTTGGCAATAGTAACAATTTATAGCTTCATGTCTGGATTACAAGTGAGAGCTTGGCAAATACTGAGCCCACAGCAGTTGATTGGCAAATGACACCACATTCAATCAAACCCGCATATGTAGGCATTTACCACTATCTACCACATCCTAAACAGTGCACACAGCTATTTTCCTATTTGCACCCTCTAAAACATAAAATATAATCTAGTATGATGATCCATTAAGGGTCATCACATTGCCTAATCAACACAATCATATTTCTTTATCAGTCATTTTGGAGGGCCCTACATTCTATTCATGTTCAAATGTAGCTTCATGTGATTTAAAGCATGAATTTCATCCAAATTATATTTGGCACATGCCATTCTACTCTTGCCAGTGGAGCTACTTTTATTATGAAAACAAGAGTGGGTTACTTAAAATTTTGCAATTCTATGTATTCAATAACTAGACAATTTTTGCAATGTCATCTCAATAACTAAAAAGTGGGTTAAGGTGTATTGTTGAGTTTTGCAACCAAAAAAACACTTGTCTATTGATACTCTACCCTATCTTTTTGTCACATTTGGTAGAAATGTGAAAATTGGTCCATGTTGCCTAATTAAATTTTACACAACATGTTCAAGTCATCTAGCAAATTTGCCATACAAATTGCCTCATCTCTTGCAATGTTGCACATGCATTGAACATCACTCAACTTTGACTCACATTCCATGGGAGGAAGAAAGAATCTGTGTAATTTAAAAACAACAAAGACATGATCAAATCTAGTCCAAACTTAGGGTTATATGTAGTTCCACTATTGAATAATCTTAAGATATCTTATTAAAAGCTGTAACTATGGAAAAGTAATACATGTAAATAAAAAACTAAAAATTGAAATATGTGAGAACCCATATGCCGAACCCAAAAAACTCTAACTTCAAATGCCAAAACAACATTGTAACTTAAAATTAATTGATTTTGATACTTGCTTGCCAAAACTAGTTATCTCATATTATACGTGGAACTTCAATCCCCCAAAAACAGCAAACACCATGTGCAAAGGTTAAATAGGGGGGACCTCAAGGCAATCTTTCTTTTGAAAACCAAAGAGAAAAAAGTGTGATGATGTGAGGCATTTTGTCCACACAATTTGACAAGTGGTGACCTTAGAGCATCTCCAGCGGTACTCACTATGTGATCCTGCACAGTAATGGATGAAAAAATCCCAACCTATACCGGTTTGACTCAGGAAAATGGTTTTGGCTCAGCATAATTGCGTGGCTGGTACGAGACGCAGTAGCGCTGTGCACCTGCAGAAAAAAGAATGTAATAAATATGATTTGAGTGCTGGTCCTTGTTTTTGATTGGCCCATCATAATGATTGGTCCATGTGGTTTGCTATTAGTAGTTCCCCACCTATTTGATGTACCAATTTCAGTTTTATTGGTGGGGTTGCAAAAGAGTACATAACTGACCTTGGTTGTGAAAAATATTTTCTCCGGGTCACATACCGAGCACTGCATGTCTTCGCAGTGCTTAGTACATGACCCTGCAAAACTATTTTTCACATCTACGTTTAGCCTTTTTTTTCCAACCCCGCGCATAAAACTAAAACTGGGACTGCAAATAAGTGTGGGACTACTAGTAGCCTGGACCAATCATTATAGTTGGCCAATCAAAAACAAGGACCAGCACTCAAATCATATTTAGTAGGCTATGCTGTGCCATTTACCAGCCTTCATATCCTATGAAAAAATACAGTTGGGGTGAAATGACAACCATGTTGGGAAGTTACATCCCATCCATGGTGGATGAAAGTCCTCATCCGATGTGGTCCCCTCCCCAGAGCCTTTTTGGTAGAGGGTGTTCCCAATGGCTGTTCCATGTGGATCCGGTTCCCCCCAAGAGCTTTATTGGTTCACTGTGTTCCTAGTGGCCATTCCCCATTGCAGGGAATGGTCACTGGGAAATGCAATGAACAAAAAGAGGCTAAGATCATCTCCGCCACCAAACTGTAAACAACTCCTTAATGTTGTTAAAATAGAATAGTGTGTAATGATCACTCTCCCCACCCACAAACGTCATAAAAGTCCCATTAAACACTCAAAGACCATTTATGTCTTTACATCTGGACCAGTAATAGTCATTCTCCAAATCCATAGTAAAAAAAGATTTTTTAGGGGTTAAAATGACCGCTGAAAAATCGCCATCAATACAGGAGCGCAGCAGGATTCACGCTATCCTGCAGCAAGATTTAATGAAAAGGGGTGTTTGCAGGCCTGAGGTGGAGATGCTCTAACAATATATATATTTTTTAATTTATTTTAATTTATTTTTTTAAAATTTTTTGTGTTTTAACCTTAGAATGCCAATAGAAGGATTGTGAGAAAGCAAGAGGTCAAGATAAGAATCTTGCTTGTAATTGAGAAATCCTTTTATCACAACTGGGTGCCCAAGTTCATGAACATTTTTGGCCCTGAAAATGGATATCGCAATGCTTGTGCTGGTGGAATGCCCATGTATTGCAAAATTCTTAGTCGAAAAAATTCAAAGGCATGGGAACAAGGAACAAAGTAATCAACCTCATCGACCATTTTGAATCCAAGTAGCTTCCCAATGTGATTGACATTTTGTTCCTACAGACAGAGCCTTGTTCTGCTGGGCCATGCTGAGCCAAAATGGACATGTTTTGACCTGTCTTCAATCATTTTTTATTTTGCCCCATATGCTGAGCATGGGTGGAGCTCCTCTCAGCATGAATTTCTTTTCATGTAGGTTATCAATACCAGATTTTAACCTCAATTTAGTGGGAAGAATCTGAAGTTAACACTTCAACACTTACACCAGGGGCCACCTTTCAACTTCTCCAGTTCTTTAAAATATAATTTCTGGTTCCAGTTCCAATTCTGAAAAATTCAGATCCAGTTCTTACGAACCAGAACGGGCAGTCTTTACCCACCAAAGTGGCTACCCACCCAACACTGGCAAACACCATTTGGTCACTGAATAATTGGAAATTGTCATTTTCTTCAAGCCAAGTATTTGAAATGAAAGTAAGCATGTTGAAATATGACTCATGTGAAACATGCTAGATTTTGTTCAAGCACAAAGTGATGAGACATCTGTCCTAGCCAAATGTCACTCCGTGTGGTGTGAAAGGGAGTTTCCAAAAAAATCATCCATCCGTTTTAAAGAGTGGAACCTAGTGAGTCCTTGCTCTCATATGTTGATGGTTACAAGTGCACAAAACTTCTCCCATGGGTAAAATAACTAAAGATGGAGTCTCGTTGTAGGCCCCACACACCTTTGGGTGAATTGGCACCCACGTTAGTACCATGGTACAAATCCCAAAATCCATTTAAATCATTTGTAAATATTACAAATATTCCATGCTTCCACTAAATCAGGGTCTTTGAGCTCAAAATCCAACATTGTTTGGGCTTAATATGATCACTAAGAGGCCTCATTAAAAATATGTAAAAAAACGTGAAGTTACCAACATGGGTGCTGGTTAACCCTGGTCACAAAAGCCGATGTAAGAGGCTTTCACTCTTAACTCATGGAGACCAACCAGGCCAAAAGGTCAGGTATGAAGAATATTCTCCAACCCTGGGGCAACTAGGGGTTAAGATACCTGACTATGAAAGAATATTCTTCAACCCTTGGTCATGGAATATTCCCATCACCACATGTTAGGCACCAATTTTTTTTGAGAATATATTATGTCATGGGAAGTGGCTAGTAGTACAGTAATGGCCTTTTTGCCATCATGTAGGTGTCAAGTAGGTCCTCCATAACCTGGTATTTTGAAGCCCTAGTTGTGAACAATATTGTATTTGCATATACGACCATCCTATTCTTGTAAATCCCTTTAACCTTTGAGCCTCCCATGTCCAATTTAAACAATGTATAAATTTTATTATTGAAAACATTTGTTGGGCACATATTGTGACCAATCTTTTTAAAGTGGTGTACATATCATATACAAAGTCAATTGTTTCAAATAGGATGTTGGTTTTAATAGGGTTATGTTTTGTTGAGCTTCACTCATGCTCCATAAATGCAATGTGGGAGATAGTGCCCACTGCCATACCATTAAAAAAACCATACCGTGTAAATTATGACTTTTAACTTTATGTTCTATGTAATTTTTTTAAACTATTGGTTTAGGGTTTCTCTTTTTTTCATCACTCTTCTTTTGTTTTAATTATTGTTTACTTTCTTCATTTTCATAGGAGACTCTTTGCATGCATTCTCAAGCCCCTTGAATTTGAAAGCAATTTCTACTTGTATTTTGGCTCCATATAATAAAATGTTACTCCTCTCAAGCCCCCCAAGCCCCCTTCACAACCATGGGATTAAAATATACCCATTTAACCCATAACCCATGTAAACCCCCTCCCCCCCCCCACCACCCCCCAACAAATTAAAAGT
>Ga0209208_10003583_pt1 | contig 22208 bp, 21 predicted proteins | sample S1TSphfallax_3_FD_187694 | JGI IMG/M metagenome (GOLD analysis project Ga0209208, IMG submission 187694) | Host-associated microbial communities from peat moss isolated from Minnesota, USA - S1T2_Fd - Sphagnum fallax MG (SPAdes) (version 2) | ecosystem: Host-associated > Plants > Peat moss >...
ACAGTCTAAACACTTCCACCAAAAAAACCGGTTCACTTAATGTGAAACTGATTCTGATAAAATAAAACTTCCAAAAGTTCGATCCAATGTGATAGTCCTCATCCTTGTAGGGGCAGGGCCCAACAAAAACTTTGCTGACAATACTACACACATGCAACAGTGCCCAAAGTAAAAGAAGGGCGATGTCGTTTGGCCGATTTATATATGTGAGAGGAGGACAACGTTTGCCAAAGCATATGGGATAAAAATCGGTGCTATGGGAACTTGTTGGGGAATATAGCAAGAACATGGGGAATACATTGGGAACAAAGGAAAAAAAACCTCCCCCTCCCACTGCAACCCCAAAGGAAAAAAATCAAGGCACCTTGAGCACATGCAATTTCTCTTCTCAAAATTGTTCCTCACCATTTTTGGGCTAGGCTAGTGGCAGGGGCAGAATTTTGGGAACATAGTATTTAGTGCACTAATATACAAAGGGTGTTGAATAGGGAGAAAATCATGAATATATATAAATAAACGAGGATGAAAATTCATCCACCAAAAATACAAGGCATGTTGAAGCAAATGTAAACACATGAAAGGAAGACCAAAATAATCAAAACAGTAGTAATGAAGTAGAAGACCTAATGCTAAAAGGACATTGTCTATTACAAATGAGTCAGTGCTGGAGGTGGACTAGGTGGTGGTATGTGTGCAAGAGGTGAATTTTTTTGATTAAGCATGCACGCCAGTTGAAGAATCACAATGGCTTGCGCAGTTGGAGTGCTATCAACACTCATTACTTATAATAAAGTATAAGCATTGAAAGTATCAAGGAGGTCTGGTGATGACGAGTTATATTGACATGTACACAAAAAGTCAATATTTTTTATAAAAAAATGTTATGGCCAAAATTGTTGAATTTTGTGATTTGAACTTTTTCCCTTAGGTATTTGGAGTGAACTAACAATTAAATGTGTAAGTAAGGTTTGGTGGTTTGAAATTTTTTTTTAGTGATCTTGGGTGAACTAATGGTTCAATGTGTAATATCAGAGTATTTGGGCTAGTTTGACATTGATTAAATTATTGTTTTATATTTTATAATTTTGATAAATACTCGATAATTATGTCAAAAATATTATAAATATATAAATATTTTGTTATTTCCTTTTCTTTTTTCCATTTCAATGAATCTTGTTTACAACTTTCACAAAAAAATCAAGCAATTATCTAATACATGCACATGAGAAAGTCTACAATTGATGAGAGCTTAATAAGAGAATAATTATAACTCTTTCATAATTTAAAAAGTGATTTATTGAACCTTGTTTAACATCATGAAAATGCAATGGGTGCCAATTTATTAATATTCACCCTTTGTCAATTTGCTAATTAATACCTTAACCTTTGTTGAATATAAAAATAATCTCAAAAATGAGTGTTGAATTGAAATATCAAAAACTAAGTATTTGACAATGGATTATCAAATTGGCCTAGGTTCTACATTAGTTGTTGTACATGTAATCATGTACATGTAGTTAATTTGATAATAATGTGCATTTTGTTTTTGTTTTTTTTCTTTTTTGATGGCTCTCTTAATTCTAAGAAGAAACCTTTCAAACTAACTTTTATAGTTTTTTTTGGAATGCATATGGAGAATAAATTGGAAGATTTTTGAGCTAAAATTCTATGTTTCCTATATCTTCAATCTTTATGGATGATGTGGGATTAAAACCCATTGGATGAAATGAAAGTATAAAAATCATTCATCATCCATTTTCATCTGAATGAATGAATGAATGAATGATGCATTAAATTGATGACAATGGATGAATCATACCCCATTGGTGGATGAATTTCATATTTGTATTATGTGCAAATGCAACAACATTAATTTTGATGAATGGCCAAATAAGATCAAATTTATTCCATTTGTGGAATATGATTTAAAATATCATTTCATCCATGAACTCCATTGGATAAATGGTTCAATTGCCAATCATAAGATTTTGTAGATGAAATAAGGTTTTCCCAAATTTTTCATTGAGAATTTTGTATAATCCATGAAGTGATAGTCAATTCCCAAATTTATTACAACAATTAAAATTCCTCAAAAATCCATGGATGAACACCATGAAGTACAATTCGATGAATTTAAGATGGATGAACTTTAAGCACATGAAAAATTATTGATGAAGTTTCATCGATGATGAAATTCAAGATGAAATAAGGTTCATTCATGAAATGTCATATGTCATGCATGAAATTTAACTTATTCATAATCCTATTTCATCCACAAAATATTGTCCAACATTATTTTTCATCCATGAAAATCCATGTGAGCTGTTGCATTGACATCACTGCAAAGTTCATATGTTATGAAAAGGCTATTGCAATTAAATATTTCCCAATTTTATTTTTATTTTCTTTTTCAACTTGTGAGCAAATCAACTAGTATTTAAAACAAATAATTATGATCTAGTGGAAAAATATGTAACAATAGGTCACATTCTCAAAACAAAGATATGTAACAATAGTCATGGCCATTAAATGGGTTAAGAATTAAATTATCAATTTGGCTTTTAGCCATTTAAATGACAAATTGAAAAATCAAATAACCTTTGATAACTTTCAATTTGAATGTGAAATGAAAAAGTTATGAACCCACAAAATAGTTGGTTTCATAGTTTGATAGTTTTAAGAATTTTGGAAAAATGTCATTTTGATGGAGCCTTGTGGAGAGTTGCAAATAAAAAACTATGCTATAAAAAAAAGGGAGGAGAATGATGTTTTCTCTCAAGTTTAGGTCATGATGAGTCTTGTGAGTTCAAGTTGACCCATGGCTTGTCCATGCATCAATATTCTAGTTTCAAAATGTTTAACCACATTTTAATTTTGATTTGTGCAATTTGACATATAGTTCTTAAAAAGCTTCTCTTAATCCCATCCTAGAACTCTCACTTTCTAATTCTTGTTAAAAGATGTGAAACACATAATTTGGATGTAGTGTAGTGCTTGAGCGATTTCAACATAAATTAAATTATTTTTTGTTTTGTCAAATTTTTGAAAGATTATTTGTAATAGTGCTGAAATTCTTATCAAATTAAAAAAATTACAAGATTCAATTGTCAAGTTTGCACCACAAACCTTTATAGTTCAAGAACTTAAGATTGATACATACTAAACACACCATACTATCTCACATTATTATTATTTATAACCATTACCTGTCGAAAATTTCAGAATTAAAAAACCAAGTGCCAAAATTAATATTTAAAATTTAGTTAATTAGTTAGCAATGTGTTGCCAAATTCAATTAGAGAATACAATAATTTCAATATTGACTCAAATTATTGAATGCAATTTTTTTGATCTACAAATTTGGTGATTAATTGATGTTGCAACTTTCAAGAAGTCTGATTAATTATATTAATTACATATGTCATGGAAATCATATTTATGATGAGAATTACTAGTGCCAATTGGAATTGATTTTCAACAAAAACTAATTCAACACAAATTGGTGTTCTTCTGGTGGTCAACCGATTTGAATTTAAGTATGCAAGAAAAGGTTTTGGGTAGATGGTTAAAAGTGTAGGGATTAAGTTGAGAAACACAACACCTACCAAATGGTGGATTATGGAGAAAATGTCAAAAATACACAACCAAAATTACTTTCAAGAAGGTAGTCCTCATGGTGTGTGTATCCTTGAATACATTAGATTGGAATGTCTTTATATATTTATTTATAATGTCTTTACATACATTTGAATTTTGAACTTGGTGATGATAATGTGTTAGGTAAGGATCAAGAATGAGGTTGTTATGGGATGAAGGCTTGGTGCAACACTGGAATCGAGCGCAAGACCCAAATTTTCAGAATTGCCCCATTCAAAGTCTTCACCTAGTGTAAAATTTTGGTAGAATTTTAAACAGTAATGATTTTGCTTTTAGAACGAGAGGAGGCACCTTATGCACAAGGTTTTTCATTTTGAGGAAACTTACACAAAAGGAGCTTTCTAATCTTGGGCAAGTAATCCATTACCTTAATATACCGTTGAGATATAACAGAATAAATATATACCCTATCTGATTAGTAAATGTTTTTTAATTACCTTTTTAAAGTACCCTACTTGGCTAATAAGTATTTCAGATTTATTCTATCTTTATTTTCCTCAATGAGTATATAGTTGAAAATTACCTTTACTTGGGTTTTGGGGAAGGGAAATTGTTTTGAAGAGCTTAAATATAAGGTATAAGCAAAAATCATTATATAGCATATATCAATTTCCATATTTTGCATGTATGTCATGTAAGTATGATGGATTTATTCAGATTATGGTGACTAACTATTGAATGTGTTTCCTTTCTTAAGGTTTTAAAAATTCATTACATTAATTACCATTGGGAAAAACTCTTACCATATGCTCAAGTTTGCACCCCCTTAGATATTACTATCATTTTTTATCATAAAAATGCTTTGAATGTTATTTTAATGTTATTGATTATTTTGATTACTTTTCAATAATCACTAGGAAATTATTTTTTTGCAATCAATCATTTTATACTTATGTGCAACTTGTTAGTAACGAGATTGCTCATGCTTGCAATTATAATATTAACACCGTAAAATTTTTGGACTATATGGTTTTGTGTGCAACTAAACATGCAACTAATCATATACATGGGTTAGTACAAGGAATAAATTTAAGTGAACATTCTTAATATATTTGATGTTTGAAATTTTATGTGCTCATGTTTGTAATGCCAATTGGACAAGCAATTGTCTTTCTTCACTTTGAAAATGTGACATACTTGTGTAAATATTATTGTACCCTATGTTTACTCACTTATATTCACATGGTATGTATAGGGTAATGATGAAATATTTATCACTACCCTTACTTTGTGAATGAGGCAAATGTTCATCATCTACCTTTACCCGTACCTGGACTTATGATTTTGCAAACCCTTTATAGGTACCCTTTTCTAGTTTGGAATTCTTTTGAAGTCTATTTACTTTTATCCGACTGATTTTTTTTGAGTGTTAGTATTTACCCTTAACTGGCTGACATATTAAAATGGATATAACAACCCAACACTGGTATAGTTCTTTTAAGGTTTGGGAGAAGCCAACGTGTTGTGAAAGTATGTAAAATGACTCTAATGACATCATTTACAAGGGTTTCAAAACCAAAAGAAAACTTCATACAAAATCAAAATAATATTTCAGAAAGCGTTTGGTAAAAACCAGTTTACAATATTTTCAGTTATTTTTGGAATAACTCTACAGAAATTGAGAATTTGTTTTCTGGATAATTAATACTTCAGAAGCTCAGCATCAATTTCTCAATCTTGGAGTAGGTCCACCCACACCCCTATTTGGGCCTCTACAGGGTGTTTATCACATCCAACATAGAGTGTTAATTGTTTCCTAAAGCCCCCCCCCCGCCCTAAACATGAAAAATTAGACAATATAAGACGAGAGACTACAGATTTGAATGCCACCTGCTGGGCTAATCATTATGACTGGCCAATCAGAAGCAGTAATTTTATTTTACCACGACTGAGACTACTGCATGCTGAACATTTACAGGTCCAAACTCAATTTCACACTATTTGAAAGCTATCCGGCATTGAAAGTACAGTGTACAGGCCGTTAAAGTGCAGCTGGTGGAGCTGCTCTCCCCCGACTTCCAGAAGATCTAGAAGGCAAACCAAATAACAAATACTTGTAGTAGAAGCCATACCTAGTTCATAGCTCTGAGGAGCAGTGCAAATCAATAGGGAAAAATGGAGTTACCGCTTAATCAACCAAGGGCTTTTGTGCACAAACTCAAAGCATGATGGACTTGTTGAGAGAAAATAAATACATACATCATTCATTGCATTGGCAGGCAGGTGACTTGTATCGTGCCTAGTTCATGATCTTCAATAGAAGGGATGTTCAAGACTGAATTCTACTTCAACAAGTTTGATTTAACTGTTTCTGCCATCAACATAAAAATTGAGCTACTTACTGCTGGAGGGAAAAATACCAAGACAAGTTTTTAAGTTCTGTGAACAAAACATCTCAGGTCTTGATAATATGTCTCTAGTCTCTACAGAGCCTGATTGGGGGGCTAGTGCAAAAATTTCTCTCCATGACATAGAAAACCACTATAGAAATTTTTGCATAGTAGGCTATGTCAAAAAAGACCAATTCTTGTAGAGGAATGCAATGCACCTAGAGGTCTCATCATCTGCCAAAACTTTCCAGGCAATTGCCCGTTCATATGTCACTGGCCGCCCCATACTTGATATCCGGACTCCAGCTGGAAGATATGCATATCCCTGCCACATCCACACAATATATGACAGAAAAGTTGATATCTCACATCTAGAATTTTGTATGCCTAGATGGACCCAACAACTACTTGCAACCGAAAAAGTTTTCTTATTAGACAGTTGTGATTATGACCTTGCACCCAAGCTTTTTAATAACAGGCAAGAGGCGCTCATGTCATGACTTTCCAGCTCACCTGTTGTAAGACCTGAGTGAAGTCCGTGTAGGCAGTCTTGCGGCCATTTTCATCCAGAGTCTTCTCCCATGCTAAGTCCTGCAATGCCCCTGATGTTGTTTCCAGCATTTCCAAGCCTGCCTGGTTCCCGAAAGTGAACTCAGGTAACCCCTGCTGTAATAATACATTGTGTACAATTCTCAATGTTAGTGGTTGCTGTATCCAGGACTCATCAAGTTCAGTCAATTTGTCTAAAACAAAGGATTAGTAGTGTAAACTGCAACTGGATCTCCACACAGCTGCATGGGTTTAGGGTTTAGGGTTTAGATTACATGTTGAGGGTTTAGGATTTCTAAACCCTCAACAGTACTGGAAGTGAAGTAGTATTATGTGACACCCACAATGTCTGGAAAAAGGTGAGGTTCTCTAGTGAATGAGCAAAGAAAATATATACCTTCCAAGCACAGCACAGTATGGCATCACTGTGATGCCAGAATGCCTTGAATAGCCCTTCATCGTCCCCGGGTTCTGAACTAGTGAGCTCCATACCCAAATGTAGTCTGCATGGGTCACAATTCATTGGATAAATACACAATTGAAAAATCATCATCCACTGCAGTTTCTAACAACAATTGATTTTTCTTTCTGTATGTGAACAAAAAGTAGTGGGTGAGCATGGGATAAAGGATGTGAATGAAACCACATAATCACCACCAGATGCCTGTACACTCTTGAATCATACTGGCTGAGAACCTGCAAATCCTTCCTGTTGCAAGTTTGAGATACAAACTGAAATCAAGAGCAACAAAGGAATTGGCAGGATCTGATACCTGTAACTCTGCAGAATACGATGTGCCAATATGACTGTATCTGGAGAGCCAGGAGGGAGCTGCGTGCCTCCTAGGTTTGCTGGTAGGTGTGAAGGAGCAAGTGCCATTGCAACCCTCTGCACTGAGGCCACTACTGTGCGCACATACCGCCGTGCCATACTTGCACATGCTTCACGTGTATGTGCCTCATATGCAAACTGGAATGCAATGGTGAGCACCGATCGCAAGTTGCTGTTCATCATGACTGCACCAGTTTCACGACTTGCATCTGTGCCCACTTCTAATGTTGATGCTAAATCAAGAGTCCGTGATAACCCCAAACCATCCTGAAATATGATGAATATCACCTTTTCATGAGCACTGTGCATGCCAATTACTTTGCATGTGAAGAAGTTTAGACACAATTACAGATACAGTCCTGATTGCATTAGCAAAAGCTGAGAACACACGAATACTAAAAAGGCACTACTTACAACAAGGCTGCAATCGAGAGGGATGACTCGGAATCCTGATGGTAAGAGAGGAACGTCATCTGAAACTGCCACATCCACAGGTGCAAAAACAAGCTGGGCACATGCCCCCACTGCATTCTCATCAACTCCACTACATAACTGCATTCCCCATCCCCACATGTGGCCACATGTAGTTTGTCAGTTAAGATCCCTTTGGTCAAACCTTGGATACAAGGAAGAGGAAGATGATGTATTAGCCTTGTGCTTTCCACAAATGGAGACTTCGCAATGGCACACACAGGCTAGTTTACATTTCCACTTTCGGAAGAAACTTGGTCAAATAATCCCAGAGTAAGGAGAGCTATGGATGCTTTTCACGATCACAAATTTGCAAAAAACAGGGAGTGACCTGCAGTAAGAAATTGTCACGAGTATGAATGTTGTCAGATAGTCCTCCTTGCCTTGCCAGTTTCACGACCTCCAGAAACTACACATCCAGAACCATTGGCTGAAAAAGGTCAGCACCAGGGTTTACAAATTCATACTAATGATGCATTCACTCACAAGTGCTCACTTCCTGAGGCATCAATTTTGGCAAACTAAAATATTTGCCTTCAAGGGCAAGAATGAACAGTTTCAAGAATTTCACCTCTTCTTGCTCAACTGAGTGAGCCAAAGGAAGGGGCAGCTGTCGATGACCAGCACTTCTATTGCGAGTGCTAGTGTGGAAGGCAGCGGCAGCATCAGCATCAATGTCACAGTCAGCCCACTCTGACCGATGCTCCCGTAGAAAGCGTATGAGCAGTGCTGGAGGTACATTCTGCATACAAAATCAAAGTCCCAGGTTTTGGAATCAACCCTAAACCCTACTGAGAATAGGTGCTGCCGATTAGCTGAAAACTCAATGTGACTGATACCCCTCTCCTGAATGTTGAAAGTCCAGGATATGTGTGGATCTGTGAAAAACAATTCCTAGAAACAGAAATCATTGTGCACCAAGCCCTGGAAAACTGAACTTGTTGGAATTGTGGAGGCTGATACTATCTTGCATACTACAAGCAAAGGCCTGATTATGAGCATGCACCAATCAATGCCCAGATCTTATCAGCACAGATGGGCATGACACATCACACTAAGAAGCTATCAACCTCCAGTATCCCATGCACCTATAGGGATGGGCCTTACAAGTTGGACAAGATCCAAATAATGTGGAACAGAGAGAATATGTGAAGGGTTTATCAGGGAAGCATGATAGCAACCTGTAAGAGCATGGATGCCTTCGCACACAAGATACCCCCACCAAGAGAGCAGAGAAGCCTGTCAGTGGCCACCTGCCCCAGCATACCTTTGGTGGTGGGTGGTGACTCATTGAGTAACACACTTACATCATCCATGCCATCACTGACTATTGCTGCCCAGCCATCATCTGGAAATCCATTCACTGCCTGGTTGAACCCTCTGCAGCAGACCCACCACCCATGGCAACAATGGGCAACAGCAAACAGCATTCATCTTCCAATTTGTTGGGGGGAATGCTGGCGGTAAATGCTTTCCTGCTGGGCCTTTGTTTTCCAAATCCTGTGAACTGTCTGATTGTGCTGCAGTGAAGATGATGTAGAGACTGTATATAGCATGCTCAAGTTGCTCTCAAATAGGGACTTACCTTGCAAGGCGCTGACTGAGACCCCGCAGCACAGCAGGTTGTTGTCCAGTGCGCAGTCCCACAGTATCACTTGCCTCTTGTGCAAGCCGCCGCAAATGCCTCAAAGCCTGCACAAGCCCAACAAACTGTGAGCTTGAAGTATACAAAACATTCTCTCTGCTGCAGATACTATGTATTTTGATTCTCCAGATAGCAATAATGTACATGAAAATCAAGGAAGGGTGATTTTCACATTGGCAAAATCTTACCCCTATTGTTGTCTTTTGTGCAAGGACAGCTGAAGACTCGTAGAGGGGTCGCAGCACCTCTGGGACGCTCCATGGCTGCAAATTATCACAAGAGAAGCATTTCTGTTAGCAGCAGATGACAGATGCATGCTTTACTTTCTCTCTCATGCCAATCTCCTGGCTAAATAAATCTCAGTAGCAATTTTCAAATGTCTGCATCAATCAGAAGAGTGATTTCCAGTTAGTTCATACTACAAACCAAAGCAATAGCCAGTCTAGTCTAGAAGGCAGGCATAAGAGGATCCTTTTACAGGCCCAAAACCCTAAACCCGACCTCCAAGTCTAGATGATCAACAATGTGAATAATGCAACCCCCTCCATCACACTGCCGAATCAAGTAACCACTTGGGAACATCTCTGCCCTCACAAAAGATTGGACAGGAGGCATTGTAGGCCCTCCCTGTGCCCCAGTCAATGATCGTTCACAAATCTGCACAAATGCCATGACTCCATTTAGACACTCACCAAAGACTGTCAAGTGGACCTCACATCTAGGCTCAATTTTGAGTGGTAGTGGCGGTCCAGCAATTGTTGAATTCTCTTTTAGGGACAGTGATCCAGGTGACATTATTCATCAGACTTTCCTCCTTTCAACTATGTTACACCCAGCACCAGCAAGCCCTGGTATGGACATCTAGTCTGAATTGAGAATGATTTTTTATCAACATACCACCAAGTTTCCATCTTCTAGAAGAGTGGTATATCTTAGAGTGCAGAAGTCTCGAGGAGGAGCCAACGTTGTTGGTGCATACATCTGCCATCAAAATATCCAAATTTCAGTTTGCGTATGGTGCTCTGGCAATTCATCATTCTAGAACATGAAAGTTCCCAAGAATATATGTATTTTCCAGTTGCTGTAGACAGTTTTTTTTAACAGACAGTGCCATGTTGCTGCTTGCTAGAGGAAAAGAAAAGTATTTATGATGAAAGCGGGAGGTGACTCTGGTCATAGGTGTGCACATAGTCTTGAACTGACCTGTGTGTAAATAAGCTCTACAGTTCCACCATTTCCTGTCGGAAATGAACCCAATATATCTAGATGACGGCAGTCCGGGAGCCATGACTGCCGGTCTTTCAAAATCTCTGCAACCTAGTTGATTAGCACAGTAATGCACCCATGGCCGGTTAGCTGAAAAGATCAGAGCTCTGGAGTGAAAGTCATTTATGAAATTTGGATGAGTATCGATGCATGCATATAAAGGAGTTGAAAAGAACACTTGCACTTCTGCTAGGCAAAATTCTGCAATAGCCCCAGTACTTGATTCAGAAATTGACAATCTGAGTGAGACATTTCATTACCTTGCTGGGCTCTAGCCCCACCAAGCCGCAAGCTCTTGCCGCTACTCCCGGACAACCATGAGATATGGAGACAATGCCAATGGCATCCGGACCAGGCTACACCCAAAGAATCCCACTCCCATCTCTGGTTTGAGTTACTAGATGATTTTCAAGTTACAAATTTGACCAGATAGTCAGATAACCCACCATAACCTCTGTACACACAAATATCAACAAACATCAAGATCTTCCATCAAAGAGGATCTGCAAGAACACACCTTCATACCCGGTAACTGAATCCAGTCAATTGCAGTTCCCGTGGCCTTAGCAACAAACTCTGTTACAGTCTCCTCTGCTATTGACAACAGTCTGCCAATCCCAACAGATGCATATTGGAAGATCACATGGTTTAATAATACTGCTCATCATCTGATGTACCAGTTGTGGGAAAGAACTTTGGAATGACCCTCTTGCCAGCAAGAACTACTCCTAGGTTATCCCAGAAACATCAAGTTCTGACAAACCCAAGGGAGAATTCAATCTTTCAAGTGAAAATCTAAGAGCTCACGAGGCCACAAAAATGAAGCAGACAATATTGTGCAAGCTACTGAACAAACCAGGAGTGCAACATTCTAGAAGTGGCTGAAATCCCAATTGGAGAGAAGATTGAGTTACACAGCTTGGGGTTTGACAACTGACCCAGCAGGGCCTGTAGCACGAGGTGAATGTTGAGGAGTGGGCTGTGGTGGCAGACCGACAGTAACCACTGAATCTGAGCTAGTGTCGGTGGAGGCCATAGCAGCCTGCACATGCACCCACACATTCATGACAATATACCCTGCTGCTGGTGTTGAGCTTTCATTCCCTCCAATTTTCCCACCCCCTATTACCATTAGCCACCCTTCTTCCTTCATAGGATGCTGCTGCAGCAGCATCTACCGCATGCCACAAATTGCAGATTTCCTAATGGTATTGGGATACTGGAATTGAGCCTCAAGATTGTGGTCCTACCCTATAACTCAAGGGTTGGTTACCCTCATGATCAACAGAACTTGATTTTGTCCTCCAGGGAGTTAGTTGTATTGAGTTGCAATACCTGATCTGCTGGGAGTTGATGCTTATTGCTACTAGGTATGGGAGCCACCTGATGCTGCTGCTGCTGCAGTTGCCGCCGCAGGAAGTGATTGTCAAGGGTGAGTTGTGAGGTGTGTTTTGCAAGCCGCTCATTCTCCCCCATCAGAAGTTTGTTCAGTGCTGTCAGCTTTGCGTTCACACTCACCAGCCGAGTTGCTTCTTTTCGCTGCTTCTCCCGACACCTGTAAAAAGTTTGCCATACATTTTTTTTGGGGGTGTCAGTCAGGAAACCCCCCTCCTCTCCCCTCTCTCTCTCTCTCCAAGTTCCACTGCAATAATAAGAGGAGGGTTCCTCCAAACAGGACTCCCATCCAATGATCGTAGTGACCCAAGTTCAAGTCTTGTGAATTGTTCTCACATAAGGAGAAGATCTCTCACATGATACTCTGACACATTCATAAGCTGCAGCTGCGTTAAGAAGAATTGTTCACATCCTGATGACTATAAAAGGTGTGAATGGGAGTGTCTTCTTGTAATAGAATCGCCATGCTGATTCATCGGTACTGGGGATCATTCTGAACAGTTGCAAGGAAAGCAAAAAGTTCTACAAAATGCATGTGTGGAGATGAAGGGAGAAGGAAGCAAAGGAAGATGTGAAAGCAGTTGGGACATTGGAGGAGGGCAATGAAAGACAGAAGGAAGGAAGGAAGGAAGGAAGGCTTTGTGCAGCAAGCATCACACCGTCTGTTCTGGAACCAGACTTTGATCTGCTTGGGTTCAATGTTGGCAAGGATAGGGCAGTCCTTGATGAGCTGCTGGCGTCTGATAGAGCTGGGCTTGGGGCACTCATGGTACACACGCTCCAAAGCCTCCACTTGCTCATTTGTGTAGCGAACATATTTTCCAGATGCATCCATTCTGAGGAGTCCCTCCACACTCGCTCTTCTCACTCACTTGCTTGAAAAATCTGTAACACCCAAAGCAAAGCAACACATTGAGGGTGATCGATCCACAGTGCATCATGGGTACTTCCTGTTCTTCATGGGTATTATCCTCTCTTTGTTCCTGTTGAAAATTAATGAATTATGGATAACTAAAAAATTGACCATGTTAATGAATATGACTCTATATTTTAAGTTCATCTACAATTCAGAAAAACTATAAGTATGACAATCTCAATTGTCCTTTTAATTTTGCTTTCATCTACAATCTTAAAAGTTATAAGTATGACAGTTCAAATTGTCTTTCTACATGTGTTTTCATCTACAATCCAGAAAAGAAATATAACTATGATAAAAATTATCCTCCTAGCTGTGCTTTCATGCAATACACCTACAATAGTTTGAGAATACACCCATGTTTTTGTTTGCCTGGGAGCTTTCTTTCGTTAGAGAGTTCTGATAACTTAGAGGAAGACTTCCAGGCAACACATGATTGCTTTCTTTCTTTCTTTCCCAGCTGCAAGAAGACACACAATGCTGCAGCCGTCTAGAAGCAGCATAGCATTCCTCCTGCTTCTTCTGAACACGAATTTATTTTCCTCAAGTTTCTGTAAGTTGGGAAAATTTGTGCGATCTCTCTCTGGGGGAGGGGTCGGAGTGGACATGATCAAGTCTTTTTGTGAATTACTTACTGAGACACAAACGTATGAATTCTCTTCGTCGTCTTTAGAGAGCCGATAATGAGAGATATGGACTAGATCATGTGAAGAAGTACTACATACACTCTCAAAGGCCAGCAGCAGCAGCGCAGCCGCCTTCTGCTCAGGACTTTAGCAGCAGACGTATCCTTGATCGAGCCGATACTGCGAGATACAGACCCAAAAAGTGTATGGAAGATTACACAGAAGAAGAAGAAAAAGCCAATCCGAGAGAGACCCCGACAGAGAAAGAGAGGTATCACATCACACCTTTTTGGCTTGTCAACAACACACTGATAATACAACAACAGTAGTAGTAGTGCTGTACAATAAGCTCGAGGAACAACGAACAACAGCTTGCAGGAGCTCCCTGATCATTTTCTTCTTCCGCATGTATGTATTAAGTAAACAAGCGACCAAAAAAAAAATCAGCAAGAAGAGCAGCAGCAGCGGCTACAATAATAATCTAGGAGAAAACCCAAAAACATAGCGCATTTGGTTTTTGAAAAAAAACACACGCACGCGCGCGAGCGCGCACACACATACACACCCAACACCCACACAAAAGCATACGCAAATGGCAACACAAAAGGAGGACACCACCGCCGCTTCTCAACGCCTAACTCAGGACTTCCTTCTCAACAACAAACAAACAAAATCTGCCTTTGGGTAACCAGCGCATCAGCCGCTCATGCTTTTCCACAACTCCCGCAAATCACTCGCTTTCTCCTCGTCTCTTGTCTCTCGGTCTCTCTGTTTTGTCTCTCCTGCTTCCCCGCCCTTCGCTTCTGCCTCCCCTCAAGAGAGAGAGAGAGAAGAGAGAGACGGGCAAATCTGCCCGCTGCTCATCTCTCACACCGGGGGTAGACTGCCCGACTGCCCGACTCCAAAACGCCAAAACTCTTGGACCTTTACTTACTTTTTTTACTTTTACTTTAAGTTACTGCTTTGTACTTACAATATTTACCCCCCACCCTATGTATGTGCTGGTGCGCCGCCAGGGACTTTTTTTTCCTTGTACACTTTTGTGCAAGTTCTGACAACTTCTGCTTTTTTTTAATGGGAAAGTAACGTACAGTAGAAGCTCCTGAGATTAGCGTACTCTTGAGTCTTATGATAATAGCCCTGTCTACTACAATCTCTCCCCTAACCTTTTCCACCACCACACCTTTTCTTTTATTGGCCAAAATTATGATTTTGACCTATACCAAGAATTTTTCATGCAAACATACATGGCCCAAATTCGCCAGATTTCAAAGGGAAAAATTATTCCAAATCGCCAGATTTTTTTTAAAAAATTATAAGTTCCAATAAATAGCCAAGAATATGGATGGATTCTGTTTTTTTACTTTAATATCTAGTATGTATGTAGCCAAATCTGGCTAAATCGTCTTATGGATGATCGCTGCCACTTCAGCTACATCTCAAAATTGAGGAAAAAAAAAAACCCCCGGTTTCCACAACAACCCATCTGACCCAAATCCCAATCATCTCCCCTCACCCCAAACAAACTTCTGGCCCAAACTTCTTCATAACAACTGCTGATAATTCATACTTTCTTCCTTTCTTTACTGCAGGTGCTCTATAGTTGTGGTTCTGTATGTGCTAGCCTATAGGTAATCTAGTTAATCTTTTTTTTTCAAAGAAGTGTAGGGTAAAGCCCCAGTATGGGGGGATTCTCAAAATAAAGGGCCTACGATAGCCAAGGTGAAGCTTATTGTTAAGTAGGTCATGAAGCATATAAAGGAAGGAGGGTTACACCTACTCCACATAGGTGTAAAGAGTTGTAAAATAGGTGGAGTAGGTCTAAATAGGTGTAAGTTCCCTCCCACTCTTAAAGAATAGGCATAATGTCCATCCTCTCTTGTACAAGGCATATATACTCAATGGTATAATGTGGCCTCCAAATACACTTAAGGAATTTCTCCAAGTGTTCTCAACAAATGCTAAAAAGAAAGAAATAAAAAGATTCCTTATTAGGGCCATCCATCCATGCCCAACCTCCAAGCTAATCAAATAGGTCTCTCATGGGAATAATGGGTGCAAGTGAAAGACAAATGCATGTGAAAAATAGGCTGTGCTCTGACAGAAAGAATGGTTCCTTTTGTATAAGCCAGAAACTATGCATCTATCAATGCCAAAGTAAAATTAAATTAAGTCTTTTAAAGCACTCCAAGAAAAACAAAATTCCTAATGTATTCGGAGGGTACCTTATATTCATGAATATCACTCTTAGAAAATAGGAGACATATTATGCCTACTCCTACAGAGTAGAGAAAATTTATGTCTACTTGTAGGTGTAAGTTTCCTCCCATTCTAGAGTAATAGGTGTGTAAGAATCCTTCCCTTCTTACACCTCCTGATCTACATATGTTTAGGTTCATATAGCCTTGGCCTTGTGCTTTACAATGCATAAAGCCCAGGAGTGAAGGCATCCCAAAATGCACAACTCGACCCTTATTTTGAGAATGTTCAAACCCTAGGGCTTTGCCCTGTGTTAACAAACATGAGAAGTGGATGTGAAAGATGAGCATGTGAAAAGAGGATTTGCGAACTAGTCCCAATAACGATTTTAGTTTGTTGGTTGCTAAATCCACTATGTTCTAAGGGGCAAAGGGATTTGCAATACCTATCAATGGTCAAATTACTGGAGAAACCTATGAATTGGTTTTGGGTGTCAAATATACTAGTTGCCAATCTTTCAAACTTCAAAACCCCTCTGCTAACAATTTTTGAAGTGGCCCCCAATCATAAGATGGATGGGTGTTGACAAGGGGGGTGGACATGCAATATTGTGCCAGTTACTCATCTTCAAAAAGACCAGTAGGTTATGAACAGATCACCCCATGTTGGTTATTGTACTTTCTTCAACACAACAAAGAAAATCATGTTGTAGGATTTTGCTGTGAGTGTTGGGGGAGGGATGGGTGGAGGGATCAACTTCAGCTCCATCATCAAGGGAAGTGCCATATTTTGTCCACCCTTCCCTCCAGCCCAGTCCACACTATACGAAGAGCTTACCACAACAAACACAGCTGTTTGTCCACCTTAGAATGTGGTACATAATATGCCATGTCCTTGGCCCTTTACATAGGGTGGGGGAGAACTTTGGGCAAAGGATATGGGATAGAACAAGGTGCTGTTGGGAACACCCTTGAGGAACATTATGAGAGAACCCATTGGGAACCTGGTGAACATCATTGGGAGCATGATGGATGGGAACACATGAATTAAAAAATTCCATCCTCAAACCCCCTTCCCCCTAAGGGGAAAAGAAGATGAACCCTTTTGAGGGTATGTTCAGTGTCTCATTGGCTGCATGCATGTCCTATTCCTAGACATGGTTGCCAACATTTTTTTTGCCTCGAATAATACCATTTCTAAAAAGCACACCATGCCTATTGTGCTATACATTGATCACCTTATGTTACATGGCTACCCTTCACCTTGATCAGACTATAATTGCATTTAAGCTTAAGACTATGCCCATGCAGAAGCCCACCTTACACATGCTCACTTGTTTCTTAATCATATAATAATCTCCCTGAGAGAATCACATCCGTACATCCTGTTTTCATGTTTCCAAAACAAATTTCCTTTGCCCAATTGTGCACAATACTATACATGGAATAATGAGCCACTAGGAAAGACACTTTACTGTATGTGGTTCATAAGCAAGACAGGCACTCGACTGCATTTAAATTGCAGCAGAGTGATCAACACAACAAATGTGCAAAGCACCTCAAGAAATGTTCTACTATATTTGGAGGGCACCTTTTTTTTTTAAACCCATGAATTTCCATCCCTCTTAGAAATGACCAGTGTCCTTACACCTACTCCTTAAGAATGGGAGGGACCAACTTACATAAGATCTCTCCCACTCTTAAGGAGTAGGTGTAAAAAAACACTTCATCTCCTCTGCCTCATGATCTACAAATGTTTAGGATCATCTAATGTTCATATCATGCTTTCCAATGGGTAACACCTACAAGTGAGGAAGAATATTCATGTAAATGCCTTGTCTGAAATTTTTTATGTGTAGTTGGATGGCATATTACCCAAAATTGGGCAGCCATGAGTGTGCCCGACTCAGGCGGGGCCTACTGCCTGGGGCTTTACCCTACACAAAACACTAGATGCATGGCAATACTTCCATAAACACCAAAACCATCACAAGCCAGCCATCAGTAAATAATTTACACCCAAACACATCTATAGATACTTAGAAGTAGACTGCACACCTCCAAAATTGTAACTTGGTGGAGTCAGGTTCAAGAATAACTACTTGAGAACAAGCCACAAGTGACAGTAGTATGTTACAAACATGAGTCAACAAAAAAACCTTTAATCATCATTTTCTAGGTGGGAACTTGGAGCTTACAAAGTGGGTGAGTGAAGTTGGGGGGCGGGGGTACAATGGGGGATCGGGTGTATCATTCTATTTACCTCGGCCACACAAATAACCCAGCCTCCACTTTCATCGGCAGTTGCCAAAGAAACAGGCCATACAAACAATGTGAGACACTGGTGAAAAGACAATTGTTAAGAACTGGTAACAAAGTAGGTGACGAATCTGTCAAAACAAGACCTAAATTTTCTTTTGAATTTGCAACAGCTTACACTAGTGTAATAACCAGTGTTGGCCAGATACCGCATGAAGTCCAGGATAGCAATAATGCATACTTTGTAAAAGAATTTAAAGAGAAGGATATGCATCAAATACAAACTCAACACTTTATTTCACCTTAAGTTTAATTTTTTTTCTTTCAGCAAATATGGATTTGTTAATATTCAAATTCAAATTAACTATGTATACATACAAAAGTTATGTGTGTTTAGATGATCACATTTTTTTCCACTCACATGAGAGCATATACTCCTAAACTGAAGTAACTTGCAGGCGAGTTGAACCTCACTGAATGCTTGTCACAACCACACCCCAAAGCCCACTCCAATTACCTTACATAAAAACCCCACCTCTATAATAACTTGCCAGGATAGGATGGATATTCATATCCAGGATCTCATTAAAAAATCACCATTGAATATGCATATTGCATCATCACAATTGAGGCAGATATACTTCTGCATATTTTTAAAAAGCCCTTGTATAATTGAAACTTGTTCACAAAGTAAAAACACGTTTAACCCAACCTTAATTAATTATATTTTTTAAAAAATAAAATAAAAGGTAAGAAGTAAACCCTATACCAAACAAGTTTTGAGGCTGGGTTTGGGTCTGGGTCAAGTTCCAGTCAAGTCTGGGTCTAGATTAGAATTTTTTTTACCCTCAAAATTTAGAAGTGATGGTCAAGGGACTCAAAACTGGCTCAAATCCCAAAACGAACAACATTGGTAATAACTTGGCCAAAACAAATTAGTGTTAGGGAAAGGCACATTATCTACAGTAATATTGCCTCTTTGAAATGCAGTTCAAAAATGAAATGCCCACTCCTATGTTTGTTTGGAGATGTATTGCCCTTTTTTAAACTTTTTTCTCCATGAGACTCATCATGTATTGGGAGAAAAAAGAAAAAAACTATGCCAAGTTATGACCAGTGTCGTGTGAGTATACGTTATACCCAAATATATTTGTCAAATACAGATAGGGTATTTTTTTTTTAACTTTTTTTTTAAATCAATATATCCTAATGAAGTGCATACATAGAAGGGTATGTAAATCTGTAAATTTTATAAATTGTTCATAACCTTAGGAATATGTTTAAAAGTACATGTATGCAAAGCTGGATATGTTTTGGTATTGGGGTAAAAAAAAAGGGGGGGGAACGGGCGGGGGATAAGTATGATTGAAACCCCAAAATTTTGTTCGTTCTATTAATTAGATGAAGTGCTTCCCAAGCTCTTTTTCTTTTTTTTTGCAACTAGCCATTTTGACTAGCCCATCACAAGACCAAAGTAATAATAAATAACAATAATAAATCATTGTAAAAACAACTGAAACTTTGGATGTAAAAGTTTCTATGTCCCAAAATAAAAGTTTCTATGTTTAGATGCAGTGTCTTCCTTTTGGCCCACCTATATAGGTGAGAAGAAGAGAGCTTTGGGCAAACCATGTGGGATAAGATTAAGGTGCCAAGAGAGGGAGGATCAAAAGAAAAAGCTCCAAAGATACATTCTCAGAGGTAGTTCATATTTGTAATCAAGGGATAATCAAACACTTTGTTTCTTACATTATGACATTGAATTTGACCTCTAAAGTTTGTCTTTAAAATTCCAAAACATGTGAATATATTGCTCCATTTTAATTTATTGAAAATACATAGCTTTTTTATATCAAAAAATAGGGGTACCTAGACCCTACACATCTATTGAAAGATTGATTTTTTGTATAGTCAAACCCGATTCTAATGATTTTTAAAAAAATACAAATATACCCTTACTTGATTGGTAAATGAATTGAAAAAAACAATATTTTCACCTGAGGATAGATCCAAAACAACATACCCACACAACATTGATTATGACACCTTTAGACGGGAATTCCTAGTGTGGGTCCCTTTTTCATCTCGTGCCCTGGGGCTTCATACTTTGGGAACACCCTTGTGTTCGAGTGTCATACTACATATAATCTTCCTCCTAGCATCCTACACAGTTTATGTGCAGGATAAAGACCAACAATGAAGTTGTTCTCAAAATGACGGCCTGGCATATTGTAAGGAGTTCAACGTGGGAATTGAATTCTAAGAATTGCCTTCTTTGATGTCCTTGCCCAACCTAAAAAAATTGGTATCATTTTGCTTCAAAATAGATCATTATGATTTTACTTGGGAGGACAAGAAATACCTTATACATAAGGTTTTTCATTTTTAAAGAGTCTGCATGTAAGGTGCCATCCTTTATTGAGGCAAAATTTACCGAAGGTAAAACACTATCCACATCAACCTTTTTATTAAAGTTTTTGAAATTTTGAATGGGTGGCTCTTACAGATACAACATCGGTGTATATTTGACAATATTGCAAATGTTGAAATGTGAAACTTGTAGCTAAACAAAGCTTGAATAAATTAAAAAACTAGTTACCTATGTGCAAGAAAGAAATTTCACTTCAAGTTGGTGAGTATCTTTATTTACAACAACAAAAGTTGACAAATTTTACAAAGGGAAATCTAGAACATGCCTATGGAGTCTATGTACTATGTAGCTTTATGACAATGCATTATGGAACTATCTATGTGATGATACCTTTCAAGGATACATGAAAGGAAGCCTTGTTCATCTCTAAATGATTTTTTTTAAACATGAAAAAAGATTCAAATACACATACATTTAAATACATATAGACTCAATGATGCATAAATATTAGATATATATGCAACCTTACACATGCATAGACCATAAATGTTCACATATTACAAAAAATCAAATGCACACATTTAGACACACATTCAACAACAACATTCAAACTATAAGCAATGTATAATGGGCATTCAAACAATGGACAATGAATGGACACTCAAATAAGGGGCAATCAAACACAATGGATAAACACTTAGAAACTTGAAACATTAAAGTACTAGAACAATCAACCTTAGACACACAAAGCATTCAAACACAACATCCTCCAAGGCACTTAAACACTTAGACAACAACCATGGTCCACAAAACAACATTTTAAAACTTCTAAATGAAATTTAATGTTGTAACTTCCTTAGTAAATAAATCACATAGCTTTGGCCAAAAGTTTCCACGATCAAATTATGGAACCCCAACTCATTGCCATTATAATCTAATTCAAACCTTGCCTAGGTTTATAATCCTTTTAATCATCATGTACATAAAGGTAATCAAAGTGTAAAAAGTTTAGAAATACATCCCAACAATAATGCACATAGGTGTGAATTCATTGAAACAATTTTTCATCTTTGATTTCATTAAAAAGAAGGTGAAAAAGGTTTACTCATCCTCCATTGACCTTAGCATTTGCAACATTGTAATCTTATCAATTTGAAAATTTTAAGAAATGAATGTTTTAATATGCAAAAAACCTGTAACGGGCATGCAAACAACCAAGTCTACTGGATTTCCTAAACCAAGATGAAACAACAAATAGTCATAATTCCAAATCTAGATCATGAATGACGCACTCCCAAGTCCCGAGGTGAAGCCACTTGAGGGTTCACCAAAGTGTAGTTGCGGAAAGTTGGGACTCGGAAGGCGCTCCCGGCTTCCAACTCTAGAAAAGGGTAGAGGGTCGAGTTGGGAGCCCAGGGATTAGACTAGGAAAAAGGTTTAGTAAATCAAGCTTGAATCTGTACCAAAACAAACCACCCACGTGGTTAGTTCACATTCCGAGACACCCTTGGGTGTTGGGACAAGCCACGGGCACTTTGGACCACGAGACACACCACAGCCCGGACTCAGGGGAAGCCACCACCTTCCCCCATATAGTATTCTCTGCGACGCCCTGCATACTCTGCGACGCTCCACGCAGCGATGGCTCCCGGTGCTCTGAACACGTATCAGAGAGGAGCTTGATTCCTTTGTC